>Ga0073932_1004359_pt1 | contig 16959 bp, 16 predicted proteins | sample DewCreD2012metaG_FD_76967 | JGI IMG/M metagenome (GOLD analysis project Ga0073932, IMG submission 76967) | Hot spring sediment bacterial and archeal communities from British Columbia, Canada, to study Microbial Dark Matter (Phase II) - Dewar... ... | reverse complement strand
CAGGTGACCGTTTTCTTCGGGGTCTCCCCGCCCGCATGCGCATGGGCCGGGAAACCCGGCCCCTACAGGTGACCGTTTTCCTTGGGGTCTCCCCGCCCGTGTGAGGATGAGCCATAGAACCCGGCGGGCCGGGAAACCCGGCCCCTACGGGCGACCGTTTTCCTGTTTATTTCTCAAAAAGAGAATCTTTCTCCCACGTTAACACATTATTCACTACATAATTCCAAATCCGGTCAAAATCCTCATCGTCTCGAATAACATGTTCATAATAATTTCGCTGCCAAAAAGGCTTCCCTGGTGTCTGACGCTCAAGGTTAACCCTTTTGGCTGATTGATACTTAAAAAAGGCCACGATTTCACTCAAGGAAGGACGAGCAGTACCGATTTCTTCACGGATTTCAATAATCCCGTGGAAATGGTTTGGCATCACAACAAAAGTATCTACTCCAACAGATGGATAACGCGCTGGTAGCTCCTTCCAGCATGCCTCTACGATGGTCCCATAGGCAGATTTGATCATTTCATGCGCGCAAATACTGCCCAACAAGCATAACCGATTCTTAACCACGACCGTTATAAAATATGCTCCTGGTTGCGAGTAGTCGTAGCCGGATAGGCGGAGGAAACGTCGCTGGGGCCGAGCAGGATGGGTAGACACGAATGCAATCCCCGTAACCAATCTTGGTGAGCGGTTCACCGCTAACTTCTTTGACCTTCACGCGCACAGCCATGCCAGAAGACTCTGACCGCGGCGCGGGTTGTTCTATTGAAACACGGCTTCGTATAACCGGCCGGTGAGCCGGTGACGGCTGAAGGCGCGCGAGCTTTCGGTAAAGCCCAGGCCGCACAACAGATCGTGGATTGCTTCGGGCGTAATTTCGGCGCGTTCGACCGGCTCGCGCACGAACCATAGGCCGCCGGGTTTGAGCTTGTGGGCCAGCGCCGCCAGGATGCGCGGCCTTTCGACCGGGGGGATGGTGTGCAGGACGAGGTGGATGAGGATGGCATCGTAGGTGCGGTTGGGCAAGTTGAGGGCCTCAATATCGCCCAGGTGGTAATCAATGTTTGAGAAGCCCGACAGGTTCTTCTGAATGACCTCATGCCAGCGGGGCGAAATATTCACGCAGGTCACGCGCCCGCCGCCGCGCTTCAGCCGGGCGGCCAGGTGGCGCGTGCACACCCCCGCCCCTGCTCCAAAATCGAGGACGCGCTCGTTGCCCGCCAGCGGCAGGCGGTGGATGTAGGCGCGGTAGAAAGGGAAGGCCAGGGCTCCGAGGGCCAGGGTGCGGTAGACCTCGGTGGGAGAAGGCTCATGGGCGGGGTTCATCGCTCTCCAAGAGGCCGGCGGCACTGCGAGCAGCCGCCTGGGCCGCGGCGTAGATTTCGGCCAGAGGCGCGCCCGCCGCCTGAGCCAGCCGGGCGCAGTCCTCGTACTCTGGCATGGCCTGGGCGGGGCGGTCGTCAATGAATTTGATCTTGACCCGGACTTCACCGTAGGGCGTAGAGACGGTCTGAAATTCGCGCCGGGCGGTATAGCGGTAGACCGGCTGAACGCGCAGTCCCAGCGTGCTGGTTTCGGTCAGCACCAGGCGGGCCAGGGTTGGCTCATCCTGGCGGCGGGCCACCACGCCCAAGAGCGTGCCGGGGCGGTTCTTCTTCATATAAATCGGAGTCAGGTACACATCCAGCGCGCCAGCGTCGAACAGGCGCTGCATCACGTGGCCGAAGAGCTGGGGGTTCATATCGTCAATGTTGGTTTCGATCAGCACCAGGGGGAATTCGGCCTCTGGGGCGCTCTCGCCGAGGATCAGGCGGAGGATATTGGGCCAGGGCAGGTCGCGCTGGCCGGCCCCCACGCCCACCCCGGTGACGACCAGGTGCGGGCGCTCGAAGGTCGCCAGAGCCGCCAGAATGGCCGCCCCGGTGGGCGTGACCAGCTCCGTCTGCGCCGGCGAGGGGGTCAGCGGAGCGCGCGCCCGGCTGAGAATCTCCAGCGTGGCCGGGGCCGGCACGGGGATCACCCCGTGCTGAGTCTGGATTTGCCCACTGCTGAAGGGCAGGGCCGAGGCATACAGCCGGTCAATGCCCAGGTATTCCAGCCCGGCGGCGGTACCCACTATATCGGCGATGGAATCCAGCCCGCCGACCTCATGAAAGTGGATTGACTCGATGGGCGCGCCGTGAACGCGGGCCTCGGCCTCGCCCAACAGGGTGAAAATGCGCGCTGCCGTCGTTTTCACCCGCTCAGAGAGGTCCGCCGCGTCAATTAAAGCGGTGATGTCGGCCAGGTGGCGGTGATGGTGGCTTTCAGCGGCGATCACTTCGGCCTGAGTGGCGCGCATCGAACCTTTGTGGACGGTTTGGGCGCGGATGGCGACGGGTTCGGGCAGGCGCAGGGCGTCAACGGCGGCTTGCAGTGCCGCAACGGGAACGCCCGCGTCAATGAGCGCGCCGAGGAACATGTCGCCGCTGGCCCCAGAAAAGCAGTCTACGTATCCGTAACGCATAAGATTCCTTTTTTCACCGGCTGTAGGGCAGGGACGCTGGCCCGCTCTACGGTTGAGGGTGGTTGGCTGTCGGCAGAAAATCGTTCAGGCTCCCCGACCGGTAGCCCCGCGGGTCTACTTCGATCTGGGTGAAGCCCAGGCCCTGAAACAACGGCAGCAGGGCCTCTTTTTCGCCCTCCAGGCGGCTGACCTGGTGAGCGGAGACTTCTATGCGGGCCACGCGCCCAAAATGGCGGACGCGCACCGACTCGTAGCCGCGCGCGCGCAGGCAGGCTTCGGCCTGGGCCACCTGCGCCAGTTCCTCCGGGGTAATGCGCCGTCCGTATGGAAAGCGCGTTGCCAGGCAGGGCGCAGAGGGGCGCTCCCACACTTCCAGGCCCAGGGCACGCGCCAGAGCGCGGATTTCGGCTTTTCGCAGTCCCACCTCGGCCAGCGGACTGCGCACGCCCAATTCGGCCACTGCGCGCGCGCCGGGGCGGTAATCTGAAGCATCATCCGCATTAGAGCCTTCGGCCACGTGCCTTACGCCCCATTCCGCCGCCATGCGCCGGATTTCTCTCAGGCGCGCCAGCTTGCAGTGGTAACAGCGGTCGGGCGGGTTGGCGGCAAAAGACTCGTTTGCCAGGTCGTCAAAATCCACAATCACGTGCCGAAAGCCCACCTGCGCGGCAGTGCGGATGGCCGCCTCGGTATCGCCGGGCGTTTCCACCGGCGAGCGCACCGTGACCGCCGTCAGCCGGTCTTGGAGGGCGGCAAAACCCACCGCGGCCACCAGGGCGCTGTCAACCCCGCCGGAGAAGGCCACCACCAACGACCCCATGCCGCGCAGTAAATCATAAAGGGCTTCGCCTTTTTGGCGCACAACCGGGTCAGAAAGGGTCCGGATGATGGAAAGCATCTTCACTCCATGCTGTTAATGCGGTGGGCTAACACCCCGGCCCCAAAGCCGTTATCAATGTTCACCACCGCCACGCCCGCCGCGCACGAGTTCAGCATGGTCAGCAGGGCGGCCAAGCCGTGAAAGCTGGCCCCATAGCCCACGCTGGTCGGCACGGCGATGACCGGCACGCTCACCAGCCCCCCGACCACGCTGGGCAGTGCACCGTCCATGCCGGCCACCACGACGATCACGCGGGCCTGGCGCAGGCGATCGAGCTGGTTGAGCAGGCGGTGGATGCCCGCCACCCCCACATCGTAGATGCGCTCGACGGCGCTGCCCATCAGGTCGGCGGTGAGGGCGGCCTCTTCGGCCACCGGCACGTCGGCGGTTCCGGCGGTCGCCACCAACACGCCGGGCTTCTTGACCCGCCCATTGGCCCGGTCTAAGACCAGGGCGCGCGCCTGGGCGTGGTAAACCATCTCTGGAAAGCGCGGCAGGACCGCCGCGCTCATTTCTTCTGAGACGCGCGTCACCAGCACGCGGTCGTTGCGTCCGGCCAGCCGCTCGACGATCTGCGCCACCTGGTCGGGGGTCTTGCCCTGCCCAAACACCACTTCTGGAAAGCCTGTGCGCAGGGCGCGGTGCTGATCCAGATGGGCAAAGTTCCCGACCGTCTCATAAGGCAGGGTGCGCAGTCGTTCTACGGCATCGTCCACGGCCACCACGCCGCGGCTGACTTCTTCTAACAGCAAACGGATGGATTCTTCCTGCATGATTCTGTCACGTTCCTCACAATACAATAAGGGGAACCACGGATGAACGCAGATGAAAGCCAGGAAAACTGTGTTGATCAATGGTTCCTGAAAAACACCAAAATACTGACCGGAGTAAATTATACCGGACAAATCGGGCAGAACCCGGTCCGCCGCCAGACCAATCTATTCCCACCCTGTTCTCATGGCTGTCTTTGCACCCAGGGGAGGGGGATTATGGCGCGCGCCACCAGCCCCTCGACGGCGGCGCGGTTATTGCTCAGGTCGGGGTCAATGTGGCCGGCAGCGGCCTCGCCGCTGAAGCGCAGGGGCTGCCAGATGGCGGCCTGCGGGGTGATGCGCGCCGTCAGCGTCACCCCGGCTGTGCCGGAAGGCGGCAGGCTGTCCAGAGCGCAGGTAACGGTCTGTGGGGCGGCGAAGGCACAGCCCAGGGCCGCCAGGTCTCCTTCGAGGGTCAGGCCGGCGGGGAAGACGATGGTGAGGGTGGGGTTGGGGATGACCTCTGGTTCTGGGTTGTGGAGGCGCGCGAGCAGGGTGAAGGTTTCGCCGGGGCGGGCGGCGCGGGGGCGCAGGGTTAACGTCAGGCGCACATCCGTCACGGCGCTGACGGGCTGAACCAGTTGAGCCGTTTCGGCGCTGTAGGGCTGGGCCGCGCCGTAACCGTAAAGGTTCACCCCGGCACTGCCGGGCGGGTAGCGGTCAGCGCGGTCCCAGGCCCGCACGGTGAGGCGGGCTTCGCCGTTCATATCGAGGGCCGGCAGGAAGCGCACGCGGATGTTTTCGTCGAGGGCCAGAAGCAGGGCCCCACTGCCGGATACGTCCGTGACATCCACCCACGCGGCGCTGGGGCTGGTCTGATACTGCCAGACGCCGCGCGCGTCATTGGTTTCCACCAATGCCACGCCCAGCGGCGAGCCGGGGTCTTCATCGGTGATGCGCCCGCCCAGCAGGTCCATCAGGCGCGCGCCGGGGTTGTCCGCCGGAGAGACGTTCTCGATGATCTCCGTCAGGGCGTACTCGCCGGATTCGAGGACGGGAGCATGGTTGAGGGCCTCATACGCGCCCAGATCGGGGGCGGCGCCCGAAGCGCGCGGGCCGCCCAGCAGGTCTACGTGCAGGTAAGGGGGCAGATAATCAGGGTTGGCCTGGTCCACCGCCGGAGAATGGGCCGGGATGCCCAAATAGCCGCCGGTGAGATCGTCCAGAAGCGGGTCGGCACTGCCGGAGACGTGATTGGCGGGGTCATCGGGCAGGCCCTGGAGGATGGCGTAGCGCAAAACGGGCGCATCTGGCCCTTCCGAGACGACCGGCCCGGCCCCGCCGTCGCTGCCCCACGCGATGCTGTTCTGCACGGTGAGGATGCCGCTGTGCTGGTGCAGGGCGGCGCTGGTGGGGGCGAGCGTGTGATTATAGGCGATGGTGGCGTGGGTCAGCACGGGGGCGGCGGATGTGCTGTAGAACGCGCCGCCGGAGTCAGCGGTGTTATCCCACAGCTCTACGTTGAAGAAAACCGGGGCCGAACCGCCCTCGGCGCAGACGGCTCCGCCGTAGCGGGCCTGGTTGGCGCGGAAGTGCGCCTGGGTGAGTTGGGGACTGCTTCCGCCAGAGACCAGAAGCGCCCCGCCCCGGCCCTCGGCGGCGCGGTTGCGGGCAAAAAAGACGTTCTCGATCAGGGGACTGCTGTTTTCCAGGTACATCCCCCCGCCGCCCGCCGCCGCCAGATTGTCTGTGATGACCAGGTTGCGCAGTGCGAGGCGGCTGTTGCGCAGGAACAGGCCGCCGCCCACATCGCGGTAGTCGGCGGGCCCGTCGGCCTGGCCCGCGCGGATGGTAAAGCCGTCCAGCGCGGCGGTGGCATCAACCTCTACCGCCGTGACCACGTGGTAGCTGTTATCATCCGCGCCGGGGCCGCCGATCTCGCCGGAAAGGATGGTGGGGGCGTGGGCGTCGCCGCCGCTCTGCCAGCGTTCTGCCAGAGAAGATTCATTGCCGATGAAGCCGCCAAAGACCTGCACGCCGCTGCGCAGTTCAAAGGCGCGGCTGCGGTCGGTTTCGTCGGGAGTGTATTCCCCTGCCGCTACCCAGATCTGCTCCCCCGGCTGGGCGGCGGCCAGAGCGGGCTGGAGGTGGGTGTAAGCATCTACCCAGGATGTGCCGTTATTGGCTCCGGTGGCCCGCTGGTTGACGTAGATGACGCCGGACTGCCAGAAGCCCGGCACAACCTGGAACATGACCAGGGGGAGATGGGTGAGGTAATGCTCCGACGCGGCTACCGATACGGTCACCTGGGCGGCGTTATTGCCGGGCTGTGGGTCGGTGACGGCGGCAGAAAGCGCCGCCTGAAAGACCAGGTTATGACCCGCCGCCAGCAGGGGGTGAGCGCGCGCTGTGACGTTAAAGGAAAGAAGAACGGGCAGACTGCCGGGAGGATCGGGCTGGGGAGGCAGTTCAGCGAAGGTACAGCGCACGCGGCTGTGACCGGGCAGTGTGCCAACCTCTGGCTCGGTCAGGGCGCAGGCCCCGTCAGAGGCGGCGGGGTCGTAGCTCGTCCAGGGCGGCAGGGTGATCTCGATCACCGCGTCGGGGACGGGTTCGGTGAGGGGGTTGAAGGCTTCGAGGGTCAGCGTCAGCGCGCCGCCCGGCAGGACGGGGTTGGGCGCGGCGGAGAGGTACAGCCCCAGGTCGGCCTCTGACGGTTGAGCGTGGACCGGCAGAGACAGCCCCAGGAACGCAGGGATCAGCACCAGGCAGTGGAGGCGGCGAAGGATGGTGGGTAAAAAGGCCGCCTTCATCGGTACACAAACGGGTCGCCCGAAGCCACAAAAGACACCGGAACGCCCGGCAAGAACGCGGCCAGCCATTCCGGCAGGTGCTGCATTCCGGCCTCTTCGGTGCGGTTGTGACCGGCCACGATCAGGGCTTTGGGCAGGCCCAACTGAGCGGCGTCGCGGATGTAGGCGCACAGCGTCCACTCTAAAATCTCTCCCGCTACGATCACATCCAGGTTGAGCTGGCGCATCATCTCCATCGGCATCGTGTCTGAGCCGAGGCCCAAACTGCCCCCGCCGATCAGCAGGCCCACCCGGCTCACCGGCATAGATAGGTCGCCCACCACGCGCACCACTGCCACGCCCAGCCGTTCCTTGAGCAAATCGGCCAGCGCCCCTACCGTGGTGGGGGGGATGGTATAGAAGAAGCGGTTGACCGGGTCGCCGTAGGCTTCCCAACCCAGGTCGCGCTGGACCCCCGCGAAGATGAGGTCGGGGGTGGTGGCGTGGGCGTGATCGTGGAAGCGCCAGATGTTCATGCCGGTTTCGGCAATGAGGGCCAGCTTGCGGCGGTAGACCTCGTCGCCGGCCAGCCAGTCACGCCCATCGGCGTGGGTGAAGAAAGTCGGCTCGTGGGTGATGATCAGGTTGGCTCCGCGCGCCGCCGCCGCGCGGATCACCTCTGGCGTTGCCATAAATGTGGTGACAATGCCCGTCACTTCGGCTTCGGGGTCGCCGGTGATGAGCTGATCGCACGTGTGAGAGATGCGCTCGATGGCGCAGGCGTCTAGAATGGCGTTAATGATCTCTTTGACCTTCATGGGAATTTCATCCTTATAGATTGGTCGAATCCGAATATCCGAGCGGACCCCTTCACCACGCCCGGATTTTCTCTGGCGTGAGGCGCAGGGCGACGGAATAGCTGTCGGAAAAGGATTGGGGGGTCATTTGAATATCTCGAATGCCCTCGCGGTACTTTTCGAGGTAGGCAGGGTTTTGGACGGCCCGCGGCTCATCTTGGGCCACCACCAGCCGGCCAGAAAAGACGGCCACACTGCCGCCCCACTCGTCACAGTTGAGGTGCAGGGCGGCGCGGGGGTTGTGCGCCAGGTTGCGTAGTTTGGCCGACCCCGGCTGTGTGTAGATTAGAAAGCTCTCGCCGTCCCACAAGAACCACACCGGCGTAGGCTGAGGCGCGCCGTCTGGCGTTACCGTCGTCAGCCAGATGACCAGTTCTTTTTGCAGCCGCTCGGCCAGTTTTTGGCCTGCTTCACTGTTCCAGTCCATGTCAACCTCCAACAGGTGCGTTTAGCGGTGTTCAGGGGTGATTGGTTTCGTCTCTGCCGTCTAAAAATGCCAGGTCCGGCGCGTCCAGGCGCGTGCCGGCGGCGGCGAGCGTGTCGCGCAGGTGTTCCAGGGTGTGACAGCCCACAATTGGGAAGGTCGGGAAAGGCTGTGAAAGCAGGTAGCCCAGGATGATCTGCGTGACCGTCAGCCCAGAGCGCGCCTGGAACTGCGCCAGGCGGGCGGCGCGGGCGCGGTTTTCGTCCGTCAGGTACATGCGCCGCTGGAAGGGAGAGAGCTGTTCCACCCGCCCCGCCAGCAGTTTGTGAAAGAAACCGTTGGCCTGGGCCGAATAGGGGACGCACGCCAGGCCCGTCTCGTGGTGCAGTGCCCACATAGGGCCGTCCATCACCGCCAGGGTGGGGTCGGCCACGTTGGCCGCGTCAATGCGGGCGAAGTTCCACAAGGGCTGATTGGCGCAGAACCCGGCGTACCCCTGCGCGGCGGCATAGCTCTGCGCCGCGCGGATGCGCTCTGGACGCCAGTTAGAACAACCATAGGCGCGGATTTTACCGGCCCGCGCCTGGGCTTCCAGCGTCTCGATGATCTCTGCCACCGGGCGGGCCGGATCGTCACGGTGCAGGTAGTAGAGGTCAATGGTTTCTACCCCCAGGTGGCGCAGGGAGGCTTCGAGGTCGGCGGTGATCTCGGCGGGCGACAGGCGCGGGATGTGCATGCTGTTCAGTTCGGGGTGCGCGCCCTTCGTGGCAATGATCACCGCCGCGCGGCAGCGGCGCTCTTTCAGCCATGCCCCAATGGTCTTTTCAGAGCGTGATTTCTCGCCCGGCAGCCAGTCAGAGTAGACTTTAGCCGTGTCAATGAACGTCCCACCGGCCTCGTGGAAGGCGTCTAACAGGGCAAAGGCCGCCGGGCGGTCAATCGAGCCGCCCAGGTCGCCCGCGCCGAGGCACAGCACCGAGGGGGTTAGATCTGTATGGGGAATGGGCCGAGTCTGCATAACGTCCTTCCGGGTGGCAGGTGAGGATTGATTTCATTATACTCCGCGCCCAAGATTGTGTTTCTATATTATTTTCTGGGGTTCTCCCCTTTTCACTGCGCATGCTAGAAGCATCGTGGAAGTATTTGGGCAAGAGTGTGTAGAGGGTAGAAATGGATCATTCAGATCAAAAAACGAGCAAGCCAGATCCCGACCACGGCGACGGCCAGCAAGGAACTATCCAGCCCTAGCAGGGCAATCGCATATCCATGAAATGATAGATAGGGCGTGAGAAACACAGAGGAGGAGATGGCCGCATTGGGCTTCCCAGCGCGAATGGCGTGAAACAACAGTGCGGCGCCAACGGGCAGCACTGTAGGAAACAGGCTCATATTATAAGGGTCGCTCAGCCGCTCACCAACCAGTTTGTTTGGCCAGAATCCGTAAACGATAAATGAAATGATCCACGCGACCGTCACCGGGCCAAACGTGAGAATAGTATGCCGGACCCCTTTGCGCAAGGATTCGATCAGGCGAAAGATCAGCAGCCCAATAGTCAGTTGAGGTTTAATCGTCAGGAAGAACAACCCTACCGGGACCGGCAAGATGAAACCCAGGGCGACCAACCAGTCAGTATTGCCGTTGACAAACGCACAGAATGTATATGGATTGATCAGAAATAAGAGGATGGCCCACCACTTCAATGAAAGCCGGTAGGCGATAAAGGCGTAAACAAAAAAGCCGGTTACAAACATCACTGCTGCGCCGAGGGCCGGTGGGAAAAGGGCAATCGGGATCAGTGGCAAGATCACCCAGGGCGGATTTTGGAGATTGTAGTCATAGGGATTTTTACCATGCAGAAAAGCCTGCACTGCCGGGCGGTAGGTACCCTTCCAATCCACGCCGATTGAGAACACGCCGGGCTGCCATTCAACATGCACCGGCAGGCGCCAATAAACTACCATAATCATAGTGACAAACACTAACAATAGTAGCGCAACAATCAACCATCCAGGGAGCGTTTTCCCAGATTCTTTCATCCTCTCATCTCCAATAAAGGAAGATATATTGGGGTTTATGGCCTATTTGTACAATCTATTATATTCGGAGAAGAATAACTGGTGGCCTCTCCGGCCCATATCTTGCAACGCTCTGATCCGACTCGCCTGGCGGACTGGCGGGTGAGCGGAAAGGAGTGGACAAAGAATCCAATTCCCCTGTTCGTTTTTACATATTTTTTATATAATAAAGCCAGCGGCATAGTCCGTTGGATGGAGCAGATAGATAGAATTTAGTCTGGCATCGCTGCTTGAGGATGTTATAATGAAATCACATCATCCATTGGGGGAGATATCCAACTAAACTTCTGCATTTTTTTGCTGCTTCCAATTTTGCGCCAGTCCGCAGCCGGGCGAGCCATTCGTCCATCGTAAGTCCGTTGGTTGCCAAAAAGGATAGACCCATGAAACGACCTGCACTGCTTTTGATCGCCCTCATCCTTGCCTTTTCGGCGGCGCTGACCGCCCCACTGCCGGCGCAAGCCGATCCGCTCTTCGTCACCGCCTGGGTAGACCTGCCCGTCGTCACGCGGATGGATACCCAGACCCTGCACTTCAACAGTGATGGCTTCATCCTCATTTCTGCCCTGAACGGCGAGCCTGTCTACGACGGCCAGCAGATTAACATGTTCTGGCGCAGTCTGGGAACTTACACCCTGGTGGTGACGGCTATCCATAACGGCGAGGTCGCTACGGCTACCGCCACCTTTGAGATGATCGCCACGCTCGAAAGTCTTAAAGGCAGTCTGGCGCAGTTCTGCCAGCAGAGCTATATCAACAAGCCCTCCGTCTGCCGTTCCTTCCAGAAAAAGCTCGACGTTATGATCCGCCTTGAACAGCAGGGGAACAAGCGCATGGTGCGCGGGCTTCTGCGCGGGCTGGCGAATGAAATCACCGTATTGTCCACCAAAGGCCGCGTCCCGGTGATCTTCCCGCCGGTTGCGCAGATTCTGCTCGGCGACATCAACTACATCATGGCCCACTAAGCTGGGCGCGCCGCAAAACCCCTCGAATCTTTAATTCCCCGCCCCCTCGAAAGGGGGCGGGGCCAGGGGTGACTCAACTTGTTACTGATCCTCTAAGGAAAACCCGCACCGGTTGAAGGGGTCTCAACAAGCACTGACGTTGGACCAAAAACTGATCGAAAACACTTAACGCCGGGTGGTTTTGGGGCTGGTAAGATTGAAGTTACTATGAAAAAACAGAGTCAATTCATCCCTGCGCTCCGCTTTCAGTGGCTTACTCCACTGTATGACCCTATTCTACGCTGGGTGATGCATGAGGATCAGTTTAAGAAGGAATTGATCCGGCAAGCGGAAATATCTCCAGGGCAGAAAGTGCTCGATTTAGGTTGTGGTACAGCGACACTGACGATCATGGTCAAGGAAGCGCATCCAGGTACTGAGGTCGTTGGGTTAGACGCGGATCCAAACGTTTTATCGCTTGGACGGTTGAAAGCATTGAAAGCAGGCGTTTCCGTCACGCTGGATCACGGTATGTCTTATGCTTTGCCTTATGCGGAAAATGCTTTTGATCGCGTACTTTCAAGCCTGATGTTTCATCACCTGACATCGCAAAAGAAACAACAGACACTCAAAGAGGTGTATCGGGTACTCAAACGAGATGGCTGGCTGTGGATCGCCGATTTTGGATCTCCGGTCGGAATGTGGGCACGAATGATTTCACCTTTGATGGCGCGCCTGGAAGAGGTAGGGGATCACCATAAGGGGTTGATTCCTGTCATGATGCAGGATGCGGGTTTTCGAGACGCCGTGACGCGGTGCCGTTTTACGACCGTTTTTGGAACGCTCAACCTGTATGGCGGCCGGAAGTAGCATAGGCATCATCGGGTGATGAGAGCAGGGTGAACGCATTAAAACACCTCGCAAAGAACAGGCACCACTTTCCATAGAGACTATGTATTCATACGTTCGCCCTGGTCTGTCAAACCCTATCCCTTTGACCCATACGTCCCTCTATGATATGATATCCAGCGTAAACGCACTCAGGAGAGGCGCTTCATGTCTATTCTTGCCAGGGAGCGGCGCAACCGCATCCGGTCGCTGTTAGTGTTTCTCATTGTCTCTACCGTCCCATGCTACTGCCTGGGATTGGTGATGCTGCAAGTTGCCCCCTGGGCGAATCAGCCGACGCGCACCCCGCCCAATACCTATACCGTCACCCTCACCTTCACGCCCGCGCCGCCAACCTTTACCCCGGCCCCGCCCACCGGCACGATCACCACGACCGCGTCGGCCACGCCTTCCTTTACCCCTTCGCTCACCTTTACCCCATTCCTTACCCCCACCGGCACGGTGACGCTCACCGCCACCCCGACCCCCTCGGCCACGCCCGTGCCGCCTACGCTCACCCTTACCCCCGTACCGCCGACCCTCACGCCGACGGATACGCCCACTTTAACCCCCGTCCCCCCCACCGAGACGCCTACCGAGACGCCTACCGAAACGCCCACCGAAACCCTCACCCCGGCGGCGTAACTTTTGCACCCTGGAACCCTGCATGATTGAACTCAAACCCTTTCTCAAGCAACTGATCTCTCTACCCGGTCTGTCGGGCCATGAAGGCCCTGCCCGCGAGGCCATCGCCGCCGCGTGGAAGCCCCTGGTAGATGATCTGTCGGTCTCGCCGCTGGGCAGTCTGCACGCGCTCAAGCGCGGCAGCGGCCCCGGCGAGAGGCCGCGCATCCTGCTGGCCGCCCATATGGACGCTATCGGCCTGATCGTCACCAATATCACCCCCGAAGGACTGTTGGGCATCACCGAAATTGGCGGGGTGGACCCGCGCATCCTGCCGGCCATGCCGGTCATGGTGCATACCCGCTCCGGTGACCTGCCCGGCGTAGTAGCTCAACCGCCCGACCGCCTGCTGCCGCCCAATGCGCGCAGTAAGCCGGTTCAGTTAGAGCATCTTCTCGTTGATACCGGCCTGCCGCCCGATGAGGTTCACCGCCGCGTGCGTGCGGGCGATCTGGTTTCCTTCGGCACCGAGCCGCTGGAACTGGCCGGTGATACCCTGGTGGGCCACTCGCTCGATGACCGCGCCGCGGTGGCGGCCGTCACCGTGTGCCTGGATGAACTGAGCCGCCGCGCCCACGTCTGGGACGTGTGGGCCGCCGCTACCGTGCAGGAAGAAGAAACGCTCGGCGGAGCCTTTACCTCGCCCTACGCCATCCGCCCGCAGATTGCCGTCGCCATTGACGTTACCCATGCCAAAGGCCCCGGCGCTTCAGACTGGCGCACCGCCCCGCTGGGCAAGGGCTTTACCCTCGATTGGGGCCCCAATACGCACCCGGCCCTCTTTAATGCCTTTAAAGAGACCGCCGAGCGCGCCGAACTGCCCTACACCGTCACCGTCTACCCTTCTGGTTCGGGAACGGACGCCATGGGCATGCAGATCGTCAACGAGGGCATCCCCACCATGGTGGTGAGCATCCCGCTGCGTTACATGCACACCCCGGTTGAGCTGATCTCGTTGAAAGACATCGCCCGTACCGGGCGTCTGCTGGCCGAGTTCATCGCCGGGCTGGAGCTGGACTTTGTGGAAAAGAAACTCAGGTGGGAAGAGGAAGCATGACCGAACAACCACACACTACCCCCCCTGCGGTGGGGGCTGAACAACTGGCTCTGCTTGAGCGCCTGTGCAATGCCAGCGGCGTCTCGGGCGATGAGGGCGAAGTGCGCAAGATCGTTTTAGAGCAGGTGCGCCCTCTGGCCGATGAAGTGCAGATAGACGCGCTCGGCTCGGTGCTGGCGGTGCGCCACGCCAGAGGGGTAGAAGCCCCCCTGCGCGTGATGCTCGACGCCCACATGGATGAGGTCGGGCTGTTGATCGTCTCGGATGAAGAGAACGGCCTGTACCGCTTTGTGAAGGTGGGCGGCATGGATGACCGCGCCCTGCCCGGCAAAACCGTGCTGGTCGGCAAAGACCATATCCCCGGCGTGATCGGGGCCAAGGCCATTCACCTGACGGAACCCGGCGAGACGGAGAACAAAATCTCGCTGGATACGCTGCGCATTGACGTTGGCCCCAACGGCGGCAAGATCAAGCCCGGTGACCGCGCCACCTTTGCCACGCGCTTCCGCCAGGTAGGGCCGTCCATCTTCTGCAAGGCCTTCGATAACCGCGTCGGCTGCGCCATTCTGATCGAAACGCTGCGGGCCGCCGCTCAGAGCGGCGCGCTCGATCACCTCGAACTGCTGGTGGCCTTTACCGTGCAGGAAGAGATTGGGGCCAGGGGCGCGCGCGCCGCCGCCTACCGCTTCGACCCCGAAGCGGCCTTTGCCATCGACTCTACCCCCGCTTCAGACCTGCCGCGCTACGACGCCCGCGAGGATGGGGCCATTGAAGACGCCGGCTACAACGTCCGCCTCGATCACGGCCCGGCCATCTACCTGGTGGATTCTGGGACTCTTTCGGACCCGCGCCTGGCCCGTCATCTGATGGACACCGCCGGGCGTCATGGCATCCCCTACCAGGTGCGCCAGCCCGGCGCAGGCGGAACCGACGCCGGGAGCATCCACCGCGTGCGCGCGGGCGTGCCGTCTATTTCAATCTCCGTCCCGGCGCGTTACCTGCACACGGCCGCCGCCGTGGCCCGCCGCGCCGACTGGGAGCATACCCAGGCCCTGCTCTGGCAGGCGCTGGTGGAGTTAGACCGGGGAATTTTGGCCCAACCACGCTGATTTGAATTTTTATGGAGACTCAATGAAACAACTCATTCAACGCCTTACCGAAGTGACCGGCCCCTCTGGCTACGAAAGCGCCGTGCGCGACCTGGTGCGCGCTGAAATCGAAGGGCTGGCCGATGACATCCGCGTGGATGCGCTGGGCAACCTGATCGCCCGCAAGGGTCAGAAGGGCGCGGGCGGGGTGCGCCTGATGCTCTCGGCCCATATGGATGAGATCGGCCTGGCCGTCACCCATATTGACGAGCGGGGCTTTGTGCGCTTCACCGCCATTGGTGGGGTGCGCCCTCATACCTGCATCGGCGGGCGGGTGCGCTTTATGAACGGCGCGCGCGGTCTGATCTTTATGGAACGTCCGGAAGCGCCCGACCGCCTGCCCGGCCTGGATGGGCTGTATATTGACGTAGGGGCCACCTCGCGCGAGGACTGCCCTGTGCGCGTGGGCGACATTGGCGCGTTCGAGCGGCCCTTCCTCGAAGTCGGCTCGCGCCTGGTCTCTAAGGCGATGGACGACCGCGTTTCGGTGGCGGTGCTGATCGAAACACTGCGCCAGGTGCAGGCCTACAGCGGCCCCAACGAACTTTACTTTGTATTCAGCACGCAAGAAGAAGTAGGCCTGCGCGGGGCCACCACTGCCGCCTACGGCGTAGACCCCGAAGTGGGCCTCTCGGTGGATGTGACCGGAACCGGCGACACCCCGCGCGGCGCGCGCATGGCCGTGGCCCTGGGCAAAGGGCCGGCCATTAAAGTGCGCGATGGCGGAATGCTCTCAGACCCGCGCGTGGTGCGCTGGATGGAGCGCGTCGCCGAGGAGCGCGGCATCCCCTACCAGTTAGAGGTCCTCGAAGGCGGCACAACCGACGCGCGCGCCATTCAACTCACCCGCGCGGGCGTGCCGGTGGGCTGTCTGTCCATCCCCACCCGCTACATCCACAGCCCATCCGAGATGGTAGACATTCAGGATGTCGAGCAGTCGGTTGCACTGCTGGCCGCGCTGGTGACGTCAAAAGTGGAGCTGGATTGAGGTTCGTTACCTGGTTCCTGCTTCTCGCTCTGGCCGGCTGTTCGCTCTTCCCCGGCCAGGGTGGGGCCGCGCCCACCACCGCGCCCCAGCCGGGCGCGGAAGGGCCCACGCCTACCCCCTCGGAGGCAAGCGGCGGCCTTACCCCCACGTCAGATTCGTCCGAACCGCTGGCCGCCGACCCTACCGCCGCCCCACCCGGGCTAACGGTCTGGGTCCCCCCGGCCTTCGACCCCTCTGGCCCCACCCCTGCCGCCGCCCTGCTGCGCGAGCGCATCCGTCAGTTTGAGGTTGAAAATGGTCTGCACGTGCAGGTGCGCGTTAAAGATGTGAATGGTCCCGGCGGCCTGCTCGAAGCCCTCACCGCCGCCGGCGCCGCCGCTCCCCTGGCGATGCCCTCGCTCATTGCCCTGCCGCGTCCCGACCTCGAAGTCGCCGCTCTTAAGGGGTTAATCGTGCCGCTGGACGGCCTCAGCACTCTCATTGACGGCCCCGATTGGTACGCTTATGCCCGCGACCTGGCAATGGTGCAGGGAGCCACCTTCGCCCTGCCCTTTGCCGGAGATGCCCTCGTCCTCGTTTACCGGCCAGAGGCCGTGGTTGGCCCCCCCGATAGTTGGGAGGCCGCCTTCCGCCTCGGCCAGCCGCTGGCCTTCGCCGCCGGCGACCCTCAGGCCCTGCTGCCGCTGGTCCTCTACCGCTCGCTGGGCGGGCAGATTGAAGACGCTCAGCGCCGCCCGGTGCTGGACCCCGCCGCCCTCACCCCGGTGCTGCAACTGCTGGCCGATGGCGAAGAGCGCGGGCTGTTCCCCTTCTGGCTCTCGCAGTTTGAGACTTACGAGCAGGTCTGGCAGGCGTATCTTGACCGGCGCGTCAACGCCGCCGTGGTGTGGGCTTCGTACTACCTCCAAACGCTCCCCGCCGATTCTGCCGCCCTGCCCCTGCCCGCCCTGGCGGGCTCATCT
>Ga0073932_1004349_pt1 | contig 17027 bp, 2 predicted proteins | sample DewCreD2012metaG_FD_76967 | JGI IMG/M metagenome (GOLD analysis project Ga0073932, IMG submission 76967) | Hot spring sediment bacterial and archeal communities from British Columbia, Canada, to study Microbial Dark Matter (Phase II) - Dewar... ... | reverse complement strand
GCCTGGGGTTTTCGATAGCGCGGTTTCCCCTCACCCCCTGCCTGCGCCCGCCTGCCGAGCGGTGGGCAGGCCGCGGGCGCGGCAGGCAGGCGTCCCTCTCCCTCAGGGAGAGGGAGACCCGTTCGCCAGTCTTCGATGCACTTGGAAGCCGCGGTTGCAAAAGACCCCGCCAGCGATGTTTCCCTCTCCTGGGGGAGAGGGATCAAGGGGGAGGGGAAAAGGCGCCAACGAATGCGAAGGGGTTCCGTTGTCAAACAGCGGGCTGACCGATGCTCCTTGCCCCGCCTTTACCCACTGGAAACGTCGAGGAACCGGAATTTTTTCTCTGCGACTTTGCGGCTCAGCGTCATGGCGTTTGGCCTGCTGAACTTGTGCTGGCGGTGGCGCGAGCTCGCCAGCCCCGCGCGAAGTCTGCGAGGTCTGGGAGTGCGGTAGTCCTCTACCGCTTTTCTTGGCCCGCAGCGGCCGGCCCCGAAAGCCGTTCTTGAGGATGCCGAGGGTCCGCTCACACGCCTGATTTGGCGCCCGGAGCGCTTTGGGGACAGGCTCCAAAATAGATTCGCTGCGCGCTTGACCGCGGGTCGGGCGCACTTTACAAACGTCCCCATGAAACAAACAATTGTCACCCGTCGTCACTTTTTGCAGGCTGGAGCCGCCGCCGTGGCCGGTGTTTCCCTGCCCACTCTCATTCCCGCGCGCGTGCTCGCCGCTCCCGGGCGTCCCGGCGCCAACGACACCATCGGCGTCGGCTTCATCGGCATTGGCCGGCAGGCCGGGGGGCTGCTGGCCGGCGCGGCGCGGCTGGGCGAGGCCAAAATCACCGGCTTTGCCGACGTGAACCTCAAGCGGGCGAAGGAGAACGCCGCCAAGTTCAACGCCTTCGCCTGCCAGGACTACCGCCAACTGCTCGAACGCAAGGATGTGGACGCCATCATGACCGCCACGCCGGAGCATTGGCGCATTCTCATCGTGCTGCACGCCTGTCAGGCCGGCAAAGACCTCTACGTCGAGAAACCGCTCACGCTGACCATCCGCGAGGGGCGTTTGATGGCCGAGGCGGCGCGCAAATACGGGCGCATCATCCAAACGGGCAGCCAGCAGCGCTCCGACCCGCTCGACATCGCGGCCTGTGAATTCATTCGCAACGGCGGCCTGGGCAAAATCAAGCGCGTCGAGGCCGCCGCCTACCCGAGCCCCTGGGACCATCGGATGCCGGAGCAACCCAAGCCGGAGGAGCTGGATTGGAATATGTGGTGCGGGCCGGCGCCGCTGGTGCCTTACAACGAAAGCCTCTATGTCCCGCGCGAGCGCGGACCCGTCGCTCCCGGCTGGCTCTCCCTCCGCCCCTACTCCGGCGGCGAAGTCACCGGCTGGGGCGCCCACGGCTACGACATGATCCAATACGCCCTCGGCAAGGACAACAGCGGCCCGATTGAAATCTGGCCCGAAGGCCCCAAATTCAATCCGCCCGTTTACACCGCCCCGGAATCGAAAAAACGCGGCGACAGCATTTGTCTGCAGCCCAAGGTGTTCTTCAAGTATGAAGGGGACATCGTGGTCGAACCCGCCAAAGGCCCCAATTTCGGCGCGATTTTCCACGGCGAAAAAGGCTGGCTCAAGGTGGACCGCGGCCGTTTGGATTCGGCGCCGGAGGACATCTTCATGAACCTGATGAAGAACAAGCCGAAAGTGGACGGGCACACCACCAACTGGCTCAAGTGCATCAAGAGCCGCCAACAACCAACCGCCCCGGTCGAAATCGGCCACCGTTCCGCCACGGTTTGCCATCTCGTCAACATCGCCCGCTGGACGAACCGCAAGCTGAAGTGGGACCCGGCCAAGGAAACCTTTATCGGCGACGCCGACGCCAACCAATACCTGGACCGCGAGCGCCGCAAAGGCTTCGAGGTGCCGGAGCGGATTTAAGCCGGAACGGCCCGCCGCGCCGCCCGCGGTTTTTCGCCCGGCTTATTCGTCGGCGGGCACGGCCCGGTAGAACCGGCGGCTGTTGGCCGGCAGCGACGGGTCGCTGAACTCGAAGTAGCCGTTTTGCGCCCAGTTGGTGACCAGCGGGATCCAGTTCACGAAATCGGTCGTCCCCTGGATGATGTAGCCCTGTCCCGGCTTGCCCGAGATCTTCAGCTTGAAGCTGTTTTCGCCCGCTTGCGGTTTGCTGGCCGTGTCAAAACGCAGCGGCGCCTCAACGGTCAACGCCGCATCCTGGCTCACGGCGATGTCGGCGGCGTTGCGCACCCTCACTTTGTAGCGGCCCGCCTGCTCCGGCTGGACATTGGCCAGCACCAGCGTCGCGTTCGTCGCCCCCGCCAATAGGTTCGTGTCGTTCAGCACCCACTGGTATTCGAATGGCCCCGTCCCGCTCACCAGCACCGTCAGGTTCACCACCCCGCCCTGCTGCACGCTCTGGTCGGCCGGGTGCGCCACAATCAGCGGCGGATCCACGTACTTCCAATTCAGGCTGATGTTGCCCTGCGCGCCGCCCACGCCGTCCACCGCCACCAGGTAGGTCTCGCCGGCGGTCACGTTCAGCTTCACCTGGCTCCGGATGCCGTCGGGCGCGCTGTTGTCGTCGCTGGCCTGCAAGCGCAAGGACGAGTATTGATCGCCGGTATAGACCGCCATCACGGTGTCAATCGTGCTGCCCAGGGTGTCAATGACCATCAGCCCGTTGCTCTGCGGCACAATGTTGAACCAGCGGGAGGCCCCGCCCAGGACGCCCGCAATGTTCGGCTCGCCCATCTCGGTCGTGGAGCCGAAGTTGTTCAATATCTGCGTGCCGGGGATGCCCGGCTGGATGTCAAAGAACCCGGCGCGGCGATTGCCGGGGCGCCCGGCCAGGGCCATCGCCTGGGCCGAGCCGCTGTCCACGGCACTGGCCAGCTTGTCGTGCGTGTAGGCCTCGGGTTTCTTCCCGATCTCCACCACCACGGGCTTGGAGTCCACGTGCCGGCTATTGGCCGAGACCCGGACGAAGTAGGAGCCCACGTCTTTTGGCTTGAAGTTCTGGATGACCAGGGCGGCATTGGTGGCATCGGCCACCGCGTTGCTCTGGTAATACCATTGGTAGGTCGCGCCGGCGGGGATCGCGGTGACGGCCAGAGTCACGTCCGCGTTCTGGTCCACCGACTGGCTGAACGGCGCCTCGATGATCTCCGGCAGCAGCGCCCCGCTGGTGTCCATGCTCCAGTTGAGCAGAATGACGCCGCTGGCGCCGCCCACGCCATCCACCGCCAGATGATAGACCACGCCCTGCACCGCGTTGAACTGCACCAGGCTGGTCAGGAACCCGCCCGAATCCTCGTCGCTCACCTTGTTGGTCAGCGCATTCAACAACTCGCCGGTATAAACCGCCAGCGTCGTGTCAAAGCTGCTGCCACGGGTGTCAAACGTCGCCACCCCCGTCGCCGGCGCGATCCACGAGATCCAGACCGACCGCTGCGGACGCGCGTCGCCGTGATACGGCTCGCCCGGTTCGGCGGTCGCGTTGAAGCTGTCGCCAATCACGTTGCCGGCTTGCCCCGTCAGCGCGCCTTTGGCGGCAAACTGGTTCGCCAAAGTCACCCGGTTGCCACCCACCACCAGCACCGCCGCCCGGCTGTCTTTCACGTCGAACGCGTTGGCCACCGACACGCTGTAGCTGCCGGCGTTGGCCGCCTGCGCGTTGTTGAGCACCAAAACCCGGTTGGTCGCCGTCGGGTTCATCGTCGGCGGGATCGGCACGCCATTGAGCCGCCATTGGTATTGCAGCGGCTCGGCCCCGCGCGCCACCACCTCGAAGCTCACGTTCGTTCCCGCCACAACCTCCTGCCTGCGCGGCGAGCTGAGGATCACCGGCGCGCCCACCGGCGAGAAGACGGCAAAGAACGGATGCAGCTCGCCGCCCGCCTTGAGGAAGTCGCCGCCCACCGCCACCATGTTCGACGAGCCGGCAATCACGTTCACCGCCTTATCGAAGTCCGGGTTCCACGAGGCCGGCTCGTTCGCGTCCAGCGGCAGGGCGGCGGCGTGATGCCGCACGACCGCGCCGACCCCCTCGCCCAGCCGGTTGAAGAAGCCGCCCAGGTAGAGGTTGTTGCCGACGATGGCCAGCGCGTTGATCGGTGTGACCCCGTTGGTGTCCACGATCGGGTTGAAGGACGAGGAGGCGCTTCCGCTCTGCTCGAGCATCGCCAGGCGCGACCGGTTCTTGCCGCCGATGTAGTTGAACAAACCGCCCGCATAGACGGCGTTATTGTCCACCACGGCCAAGGCATGAACCGGGCCATTGGGATCGGGCTGCGCGCTCCACCCTTCCGGCTGGCCGGCCGGGTTGAGGCCGACCAGGTTGACAAAGGAACGACCGCCGACATTGCGGAACTGGCCGCCCGCATAAATGCGGCTCTTATAGGCGGCCAAGGTGCGCACCGGTCCGTCCGGCTGCGGGTCCCAGGCGCGCAGGATGCCGGTCTCCTCGTCCACCGCCCCCAGATAGGAGATCGCCGCGCCGCCCATGCGCGTGAACAGGCCGCCCGCATAGACCGCCTTGTCCTCCACCACCAGGGCCAGCACGTTCGAGTTCGCGCCCGGGTTCCAGGCCGTCGCCACGCCGTTGGTTGCGTTGACCGCCGCCAAGAAAGCCCGGTCCAATCCATTCACCTGGCTGAATTCGCCACCCAGGAACACGTTGGTGCCGGAGAGCGCCAGTGCCCGGACCGCCCCGTTGGCACCAGGATTCCAATCCGCTGCCTCACCGGTGCTCAGCCGCAGGGCTGCTGCGTTGGCCCGCGCCACCCCGCCGATAATCCGAAACTCGCCGCCCGCATAGAGCGCATTGTCACCCAAGGCCAGCGCATAGGCCTTCTTGTCCGCGCCCGGATTCCACGGCAGCGGCTCGGCGTCACTCGCCCGCAGCTTTGCCAGGTAATTGCGGCTCTGGCCGGTGAGCAGCGTGAACTCGCCGCCCGCATAGACGGCGTCGGTGTCGGCCGCCAGCGCCAGCACCGCGCCGTTGAACTGCGGCTGCCAGCCGGCAATCAATACGCCGTTGTTCGCGTTGACCGCCGCCGCGTAACGGAAGCCGGGCGTGTAATTAACGCTCGTGAACCGTCCGCCCAGATAGACCGTGCCGTTGGCGGTCGCCAGCGCCAGCACGTCGCCGCCATACACCACCGGGCTCCAGTCCGGCGACAGCAGCAGCGTGTCCAGCTCGAACGCCGCCGCTTTGCTGCGCGTGGTGTAGTCAATGCTCTCGAACTGCCCGCCCACGAACAGCCGGTTGCCGCTGATGGCCATCGCGAACACCGGCGAGCTCGGGTCCGGATACCAGTTCGGGTTCGCATTGCCGTCGGCCAGCGAGACCTGGGCCAGGTTGCGCAGGTTCTCCCGGTTGCCGCCGATCACCGTGAAGCTGCCACCGACAAAGAGCGAGTTACCCGACACCGCCAACGCCCGGATCTCGCCGCTCGGGTTCGGCGCCCAAGCCGTCGGTTGCCCGTTGGCCGCGCTCAGCGCCGCCAGGTTTTCGCGCGCCAAACCGTTGATCGTCTTGAACAGGCCGCCCGCATACAGCGTCCCGCCCAACAGCGCCAGCGCCTGCACCGACGGCGTCAAAACACCCCCCGCGTGCGCCGCCCAGTTGGTGTCCACCGTTCGGTTCCCTAGGATATGCGCCAGGTTGGTCCGCGGCAGACCGCCCACCGACGTGAACGCGCCGCCGATGAACCAGCCGCCCGCGCCATCCGCCACCACCGCATAGACCGGGCCCGCCACCTTCGGCCACGCCAGGTCCGCCGCCCCGGTATTCAAATCCAGGGCCGCCCCGTGTCCGACGTTCGGACCCACGTGGTTGAACTTGCCGCCCAGATAAACCAGGTCTTCCAGCGGGTTGAACACCGAGGCATACACCGGGCCGTCGGTCACCCAGAAGTCATCCCGCGCCCGGCCGTCCGGCGCCGCATAGAGCACCGAGACCCGCAACTGGGCTGCCAGGCTGATCGCCTGTCCGGCCAGGTTCGTCACCACCACATAGTAGGTGCCGCTGTCGGCCGGCGCCGCCGAAAGAATGGTGTAAGCCGCGTTGGTCGCGTTGGGCAGCGCCACCCCGTTGAAATACCATTGGAACCCGAACGGCGGCGTCCCAAGGCCGACGGTGGCGTTGAAGAACACACTCCCGCCGGGCGGCACGTTCGTGCTCAGAGGCGTAATCGTGACACTGGGCGCAATAATGACCGCCAGGCTCGCCACCCGGCTGGTGGCCGACCCAACACTGTTCGACACCACCACCTGGTAGCCGCCCGCGCTGCGCGGCTGGGCATACGGCAGGACCAAGGTCGCGTTGGTGCCGCCCGCCACTGGATTGCCGTTGAACAGCCATTGAAACGCAAACGGCGGCGTCCCGTTGACGCCTACTGCGAATGTGGCTTCGCTGTTGCGCGCCACCACCAAGTCCTGCGGCTCGGCCGTGATCTGCGGCGGCTTGGGCGCGCCATTCACCACCACCCGCACCGGGGCCGAGGTCGCCGAAATCCCGGCGTTGTCCACCGCCCGCGCCACAAACTGGTAGTTGCTGCCCGGCGGCATATTGGTCAGCGTGAACTCAAACTGCGTCACCGGCGGCTCGCCATTGAACAGCGTCCCCAGCAGCACCCCGCCCTGGTAGAGTTCCACCCGCGCCACGGCGCCGTTGGTGTCGGGATCGGAAGCGGCGACAGTGAAGGTGACGTCCACCGGCTCGGTGAATTCGGCATTGTTCGCCGGGCTGGTGATCGCCACCAGCGGCGGGTAGTTGAACTCGAGGGCCAGCAGAACGGTGCCTGCGGCATTATTGAATCCTTCCACCACGATCTGGTAGGTAACACCCGCCGCGGCATCAAAGCTCACCCGGCTGGTGCGTTCGCCGGGGCTGGCGTCATCATTGGACGCGATGGGCGTCAGGCCGCCCAAGGCCGACCCGGTATAGACCACCAGCAAAGTGTCAAATGTGCTGCCCGCTGTCGTCAGCGTCGCCCGTCCGGTGTTGGTCGCCGTCCAGCGATACCAGACCGAGCGGCCCACTTGGTTGCCCAGGTGGTTTGGCTCGCCGGCCTCGCGGGTCGCGCTGATGCTGACGCAGGTGGCGCTCGCCGCCAACCCCGACAGCACTTGCGCCTGGGCAAAGTCGTCGTTGGCCGGCCGCGGAGGATTGACCGTCACGGTGACCGGAGAGGAGACCGCGCTGGCTCCAAGCGTGTCAGTCGCGCGGGCCGTGTAAGTGTAGCTGCCGGCGCCCACGTTGGTCAGCGTAAGCGCAAACGGGCTGATCGTGTCTTCTCCCAGTTTGAGCGCGCCGGCGAAGAATTCGACCTTGGCGACGGTGCCATCCGGGTCCACCGCGTTGGCGGCCAGGGTCACGTTGACCGGGGCGGTGAATACCGTGCCGTTGGTCGGCGCGGTCAGCATCACCGTCGGCAGTTGGTTCAACACCAGGAACAGGGAAACTTCGCCCATCGCGCCGTTGTAGCCGTCCACAGCAAACTGGTAGGTCGTCCCGGCGACGGCATTGAAAGCCACACGGCTGTATTTGACGCCGGCGCTGGCGTCGTCGTTGGCGGCCACCGAGGTCAGCGTCGCCAGGTTGGTGCCGGTATAAACGGCCAACAGGGTGTCGAAGGTGCTGCCGGCGGTGGTGAGCACGGCGAGGCCATTGACCGGCGCTGTCCACTGCCACCAGACCGAGCGCCCGCCGCCGTTGCTGGCATGGAACGGCTCGTCGGCCTCGCGGGTGGCGCCTTCGTTGCGGCCGAGCACGTCGGTTTCCAATCCCTCCATCGTCTCGCGGGCCGCAAAGTTGTCGTTCGCCGGCGGGGCGTGGTTGACCGCTTTGATCACCGCGCGCGAACGGCGCGTTGCGCCGCGATTATCGGTGGCGTCGGCAAAGAGGACATAGTTGCCGGGGGCCAAGCCGCTCAGGGCGAAGAAAAGGTTGACGCTGGCGCTTTGGGCGTTGGTTTCGGCCACCAGCAGGTCGTTGAGGATCAGGGCGACGTTGGTGATGGCGCCATCGCGGTCCTGGGCCTGGATGTTGACACCGACGTTGGCCGGGGCAACAAATGCCATCCCGTTGGTGGGATTCACAATGGTTACCGAGGGTAATTGGTTGGCGTTGCTCGAAATGTTCAGCACCAGGTCGTCCAGCAGCATCGAGTCAAAGTAAGTGCCGATCTCGGGGTACGATTCGACCACCAGCGAGGCGATGCCCGGCCCTTGCAGCGTGAACTTGCGGGCCGGCACTTCCACCAGCGTCTGAATCGCTTCCTCACCCACCGACGCGATTTCCTCGCCCACGTCGTTGAGCGCGCGGGCGATCCAGCGCGGGTGCACGACGCCGCCGGCGTCCTGCAGCAGCCGGATGCGCTGGAACGAGAGGCTCTCGGCCGTCAGGTTGAAGTCCAGCCGATACCAGACCGGCGGCTTTTCCTCGGGGTTCACCAGGTTGTATTGGCGCAGGAAGTTCGGCATCGAAACCGCCGCCACCTTCGCGCCGTTGAAATGGTTCGAGCCGCGGGCGACGGCAAACAAGGTGCCCGGCGTCAGCTCGGCCACCGTCACGTCGTTGCTCTTGAAGTAGTTCACCACCACCGAGCCCAAACGCTCGCTGCCGGCCGTGTCGAGCATGGGGTGATCGAAATTGATCACCTTGCTGTAGGCGAAGGAATTGACGGTGACGGCGACCGGCAGGGTGCTGTTGGTCAAGCCCTGGTTGTCCACCGCCTCGGCCAGGTAGAGGTATTCGCCGGCCTGCACGTTTGTCTGGGCCACGTTCAGGGGCGAGGCGCCGCCGCTGCCCAGCAGCGTCCGCTGGCCGTTGGCCGGGTTCACTTGGAACAGCCGCACCGCCGTCAGCGAGCCGTCGCTGTCGGAGGCGGTGACGCTCACGGTGTAGTTCACCGGCGCGTTGAAGAAGTTCTGGCCGTTGGCCGGGCTGCTGATGGCGACGATCGGCGGCTGGTTCGGGATTAGGACTGTAAGCGTGGCCACGGCGCTGGTCGCCGCGCCATAGGCGTTGGCCACTACCACGCTGTAATTGCCCGCATGGGTCAATTGAACATTATTGATGGCAAACGACGGCGAAGTCGCTCCCTGGATGTTCGTGCCGTTGAAGCGCCACTGGTAGGCGAGCGGCGCGGTGCCGGTGGCGGTGACCGTGAAGGCAACATTCGTGCCGGCCACGACGCTCTGGCTTTGCGGCGAGGTCGCTATGGACGGCGGGGTAACGACGGTCAGAGTTGCCACCGCGCTAGTTACCGAGCCATAGGCATTGGAAACAACGCACTGATAGTTGCCAGCGTCAGCCAAGGATGAATTAGTAATGATGAATGATGAATTGGTTTCAGCAAAAATAACGGAGTTATTTTTGAGCCATTGGTAATAGAGCGGCGGAGTGCCGGTCGCCGTGACCGTGAAGGTGGCGTTGCTGCCGAGCAGAACCGCCTGGCTCTGTGGTTGCTGGGTGATTTGCGGGGCTACATCCTGGGCACCACCTGCTGCCCTCACACAACGGAAGCCGATGTAGTAGTTGGTGACCGACGGGGCGTAGTTGAGGCGAACGGCGCAGCGCGAGTTGGAGGCGGCGACGTTCCACGAACCGCCGCGCAACACCCGAGTGCTGGATGAACCCGGACCTTGCGGATCCGTTGTGGGCGACGAACTGTAATACCCATTGGAATAATAATCCCAACACCACTCCCAAATATTCCCCGTCATGTCATATAATCCATACCCATTGGCCGCAAATGTGCCTGCCGGGCTGGTGTAGGGCATTCCACCGGCGGCGTAATTGGGATGGTAGCCAGCCGGGTAACTCAGGTCATAACCAAGCGAGGCGGATGCGTTATAATTCGCCTGGCTGTGGCTGACGGTGTCCCCCCACGGAAAACGCTTGCTGGAAAGCCCGCCCCGGGCCGCCTTCTCCCACTCCGCCTCGGTTGGCAGCCGGTAACCGTTGGCCGCCCAGTTCACCCAGTTGGTGGCCACATTGACTTGCCCCGTTTTATACAGACTCGCCAGCCCGGCATCCGTGTAATACGCCGGCACAAGCCCCTCTTTCTCGCTCCGGGCGTTGCACCACTTCACCATGTCATACCAACTGACCGTATGCACCGGATGGTTTGCCGCCTTGCCGGAACCGGCCCTGTCGAACGTGTAGCCGTTGGCCATCGCCCAGGCATACACATTGGTCCAGAGCTGGTAGGTCACCAAATACTGGTCCATGTAAAACGCGCTGACATTGACCGTGTGGGTAGGCCGCTCGTCGGCATCGCCTTCGGTGAAGGTGTCACCCATGGTGAATTCACCGGCGGGAATGAGCGCCATGCCGGCGGGTGCGGAGGCCGGAATGGCAGCGTTGCCGATCTTGGCCACGAAGGCATCCACCGAGCCGCCAGAGGCCACGTTGGTGCCGCCGAAGGCGGCGGTGCCGCTAAAGCTGCCTGCCAGGTAGGCGTTGCCGCCCAAGTCCACCGCCAAACCGCGGCCATAATCCGAGCTGGTCCCGCCCGCCCGCTGCGTCCAGAGCAAATCACCGGTGGCATCGTACCGGGCCAGCAGGATGTCTTCGCTGCCTGCGCTCGGCAGGCTGAAAGGCCCGATGCCCAAGGTGTCCCGGAAGTAGCCCGCCAGGTAAATCTCGCTGACCGGGCCCGTAGCCAGAGCCAGGCCCTCCTCGTAGTTGGTCCCCGCGGCCTGCCGCGCCCACAGCAACTGGCCGGCGCTGTCGTATTTGGCCAGGAAGATGTCCTTGAGCCCGCTGCCGGCGAACACGTTGGTCCCCAAGGTGGCGGAATAGAAAAACCCGCCGACCACCGCATTGCCGGCCCGGTCCACCGCCACGGCCTCGGCATACATGTTGTTGCAAACTGTGCTGTGACGCACCCAGAGGTTGTTGCCCTGCGGATCGTACTTCGCCAGGAAGAAATCGGTCGTGCCGCCGCGCACAAAGCTGTTCGTGCCAAAGGTGGGATTATCGGTGACGTAGCCGGCCACGAAGGCGTTGCCCGCCGCATCCGTGGCGATGGCCAAACCCTCGTCCGCCAGCGCGCTACCATCCCTTCGAGCCCACAGCAGTGCGCCGTCGGCGCTGTATTTGGCCAGGAAAACGTCCTGGAAGCCGATGGCCGGAACATTGGTGGAACCAAAGTTGTTGGTGTCGGAGAAATAACCGGTGACCCAGACGTTGCCTTGCGGGTCCACCGCCACGCCCTTGGCCTCGTCCCCATTGACCGAGCCGGCCTGCCGAACCCAAACCAGGCTGCCCGCCGCGTCGTATTTGGCCAGAAAGGCGTCCTTGCCGCCATAGGTCGTCAAGTTGGTCGGTCCAAAACTGGCGGTGGCGTTGAAATATCCGGCCACATAGAGGTTGCCGGCGCTGTCGCAAGCCACGGCATTCCCCGCGTCCAAACCGGGGCCGCCCGCGCGCCGGGCCCAGAGCAAGGCGCCCGCCGCATCAAAGCGGGCCAGCAGGATGTCCTTGCCCCCCGCATTGGTCAGCAGTGTGCCGCCAAACGTGGTGCTGTAGTTGAACTCCCCGGCCATCGTCGTGTTGCCCAGGACATCCACCGTCACCGCATAGGCATAATCCGACCCGTTCAGCCCGCCATGGGCGATCCAGGCAAATTCGGGCGCTGCGGAGACGGATAGGATAGCAACCGCCGAAGTCACCGAGCCGAAGGAGTTGCTGACGAGGCACTGATAGCTGCCGCTATCGCCGAGTTGAGAGTTGAGGATTGATAGTTGAGAGTTGGTGGCATTCAGGATGGCGGAGCCGTTTTTGAGCCATTGGTAAGCTAGTGGGGTGCTGCCGGTAGCGGTGACGGTGATCGTCGCATTGCTCCCCACCATCACCGTCTGGTTGGTCGGCGTAATCTGCGCAATCTGCGGGCGCAAGCCTTCCGTGTCTTTCGCGTAAAGCGCCTGGACTTCGCCGGCGGACAGGGCGCGTCCGTAAATCCGCAGCTCATCCAACTGCCCATTGTAATCGCTCCAGTTGTCCACCCGGTGGCCGATGGCAAAGGAGGTCGCGTTGGCGATGCTTCCGAAAGCGGAGATGTCAAGGGTGGCCTTCGGGATGCCGTTTAGGAAAATGACGGCGGTGCCGGCGCTGCGATCCACCACGCCACAGACATGGCGCCAGGCCCCAAAGGCCTCCAAGCCCGTCGCTAGCGAGTTGCCCGTCCACCGAGCGCCGTCCCCGAGGTTCAGGCGGACGCCGGGGCCATCGAAGGCTTCACATTGGAATGACCAGCCCTGGTCGCTGGGGCGCTCGGTTTTGCCCAGGATATAGGAGGACTGCTCGCCGGCATTCATCCAAAAGGAGACGCTGAAGGAGCTGGCCCCAAAGCCCAGGGCCGGGTTATCCCCGTAATCAATCCACGCGCCATCGGAAATCGCCAGGGCCGAATTGGCGTTGCCCGTGCGATCCGCCACCCACGCCGGCGTGCCATGAATGCCGTCCGCCATTGGATGATTCGCCCCCACCGCGTCATTGGCATTGCCGTCAAACGGATAAAAGGCGACGAGGCCAATCTCGTAGGAATTGGTCGTCACGGTTAGCGTTGCCACGGCGCTGGTCGCGACGCCGAAGGCGTTGGAAATTACGCAAACGTAATTTCCACTATCGGAGAAGCTCGAAGTTAGGAGTGAGAAGCTGGAATTGGTTCCACCAAGAATGGCGCTGCCATTCTTGAGCCATTGGTAGGAGAGCGGCGGGGTGCCGGTGGCGGTGACGGCGAAGGTGGCGTTGCTGCCGACAAGGACGGTTTGGTTGGTGGGGGTGAGGGAGGTGATTTGCGGTCGCAACCCGGCGGTGTCGTTCAGGTAAAGCGCCTGGACTTCGTTGGAAGAAAGCACCCGATCATAAACACGGACGTCATCAATGAAACCAATAAAATGATCGCCACAGCAGGCGCTGCGGCCAACGGTCAACGATGTCTCACCCGAGCCGGCAGCGCTTAGCGAATTCCCGCCAAGCCATACGCCGTTCTGGTAGATATTGACGGTTCCGACATCCCAGGTGGCCGTCACCAAGATCCACTGGCCTTGCGGAGATTCTCCTCCCGAGGAATACCCTGGTCCGCCTGTAAAAGCGGTCCATCCCCCGCTGCCATGGTTGTAAAAGAGCGCACGGTCACTCTGGCCGTTGTCGTGTGAGAACAGGGTCCGATTGTCGCCGTCCCGCTGGGTCATATAAGCCCAGGCAGAGAGGGTGAGCCGCGGCATCACCGACACGTTAATGTCAATCGGCAGGGACACCGAAGGCCCATCGTTGAAGAACAGGCTTTGCCCGAAAAGGCCCGCGGCAGCGGCTGCACCGCTAAGGGTCCCGTGCCGGTTATTGCCGCTGGCATCGTTGGCATTGCCGTCAAACGGATAATAGGCAATCAGGCCAGCCTCAAACGAATTGGTGGTGACGTTCAGCCGCGCCACGGCGGAGGTGGCGGAGCCGAAGGAGTTGCTCACGAGGCAGGAGTAGCTCCCCGCATCCCCTAAGGATGAATTATGAATGATGAATGATGAATTGGTTTCAGCAAAAATAACGGAGTTATTTTTGAGCCATTGGTAAGTCAGCGGCGCGGAGCCCGTGGCGGTGACCGTGATCGTCGCGTTGCTCCCCACCATTACGGTCTGGTTTATCGGTGTAATCGAAGCAATCTGCGGGGCCACGCCCACTTCGAAATTTGCCGTCACGGTCTTGTTGGTGTTCATGGACAGGATGACAGGATTAACACTGCCGCCCAAGTCCCCGCTCCATCCCGCAAACGCCCAGCCGGGCTTGGGAGTCGCGGTCAGGGTGACGTTGGCGCCAGCGGCGTATTTGGTCTGCTGCGGGGTCTTGACGACCGTGCCTTCGCCGTTGATCAGGACCGTCAGCGCGTATTCCCCGGCCACCAGGTTGCCGAAGATGGCATTGACCGAGGGGGCTGCGTTGGTGAACACGAATTCCAGCGGGCTGACGACCTGCCCGGCAGCCGCGATGCCCCAGAAGTTAAAGTAAGCGCCCGCGTTCGGCACCGCGCTCAGCCGGACCATCGAGCCGTAGGGGTAATAGGTGTTGCTCGGCCAGCGCGTGATAACGCCGTTGCCCACGGGGGTGGTGAGGAGAGTGGTGCCAAAGAGGGCGGCAATCGAGGAGTTGGAAGTTAGAAGATAGGAGTTGGAAGGGGAATTCCCAGACAACGCGCCGGACCAGCCGAGGAAGGTCCAGCCGTTCGAGGGCGTGGCCGTCACGGTCACCATGGTGTTGCTTAAGTAGGTGTTGTTGGTGGAGGGGGGCGGGCTGAACTCCACCGAGCCGCCTCCGGGCGTCAGGTCGGTCACCGTGTAGAGCGGAATCTCATAGAAATGCGCCGTGACGCTGGTGTTGCTGCTGACCGTCAGCGGCAATTCATAATTCATCATTCCTAATTCATCATTCCCCACGGTCCATCCGGCGAAGCCCCAGCCGGGGGCCGGCGTGGCCGTCAGGGTCACCGGTGTGTTGCTCAAGAGGTTGAAGGTTGAGAGTTGCGGGTTGAGCGGCCCGTGTTCATCGGCGACCGCCACCGTGCCGTTGCCGTTGGTCCCGACTGTCAGCGCATAGACCGGCACCAGGGTGACGATCACCGGGTCGCTGACGTAGTTGGTGCTGAAGTCGCTGTTGAAGGCGACGGATTGGATGATGGCGGAATTGGTCAGCGTGATGGGGCCGGCATAGACCTCGCGGAGCGGGTCGGCGCCATCGAGGCAGTAGAAGAGGGTGCTGTTGGGGAAGGAGGAGGTGATCACCACCTGGACGGTGTTGGTGGCGGGGATGACGAAGTTTGTTTGCGCGCCGGCGGCCAATTGCCCATTGACCCAGATCTGCGGCCAGCCGATGGGCAGCTCAACGGCTAACAACTTCACAAGCCACCAATCTGCATTTCCCCACGCACCACTGGTTTTATTTCCACTTGCGCCTGAGTCAGATGATCCTCCGATATACCACGCATTTTCCACAACGGCTTCCGCTGCCGTAATGGGCGGACCTTCGTAAGACTCTCCACCTAAAGTTGTTTCCCACTGTTTAGACCCGTATGCATTCATTTTAACAACCCAATAATCGTTCGACCCGTAAGATTGGCTGCTCTTATTACCAGACGCTGCAGACTCGGAGATTCCGAAGGCTAAAAAGCCGCCGTCCGCAGTCTTCTTCACGCTACAAAGCCAATCGTGATTCACTCCTCCATAGCACTGCTCCCATAGCTTATTTCCGTTGGAATCCACCTTGATCAGCCAATAGTCAGCATAACCGAATCCAACGCTAGTTTTATTTCCAGAGGGACCGGACGCTGCTGACCATCCTGCCAACAACCAACCCCCGTCATCGGTTTTTTCAAGGCAACTGAGAGAGTCATCAGAATCACCACCATAGGTATGGTCCCACAGCTTGTTTCCGTCTTCATCGACCTTGACCAGCCAATAATCAGAACCACCATATTTCTGGCTTGTCTTATTGCCGGAAATCGCAGACGCAGAATAGCCGGCTAGCAGCCATCCACCATCGATTGCCGGCTTCATACATGTAAGCACATCCTCACCGGTTCCGCCGTAACTACGGTCCCATAATTTATGGCCATTCGCATCGACTTTGACGATCCAATAGTCCTTTCCGCCATGGGGCGCGGCTGTTTTGTTCCCGTCAGCGCCAGATTCAGAGACTCCTCCTAGAAGCCACCCGCCATCAGCCGTTGGGCATATTGTGCTGAGAGAATCCCAGCCGCTCCCGCCAAAGGTGCCGTCCCATGTCTTCGTCCCTTGGGCATTAATATGAATTAGCCAAAAATCACACGCTCCATACTGTGGCTGGCTCTTGTCCCAGGAAACGTCAGAGTCTGATGTTCCTGCAATTATATAACCACCTTGCCCGTCACTAAGCATCTTGGCAGCATGATCATTGTTATTTCCCCCAATTACTATTTGTCTCATGGGAGTGCCATTTGTATCGGACTGCAGAATCCACAAATCCATTCCATGATATGCGGGTACGGTCTTGTTGCCTGATATGCCAGAACCTGAATGTCCATATAAAACAACATTACCTGATTGTTCTATATATATGTCTGTTAACTTTTCATCCCCTGTTCCACCATAAGATTTATCCCAAAGCATTTTTACTAACCATTCCAGCGGCACGGTGTTGGTGAAGATGGCGGTGTAATTATTGGTCGGACCAATAATTATGGAGCGCGGGTTTTGGGTGTTGCCGTCGGACCATTGGCTGAACGCATACCAACGGGCCGGCGCGGCGGTGAGGGTGACGGTGTCGCCGATGTTGTAGTTGGTGGGAGAATAGGTGACGGTGCCGGAGCCGGTTTGGGCAAGGGCCAGCGGGGTGGCAACATTCAAAGTGGCAACCGCAGAAGTCGCGACGCCGTAGGAGTTGGAAACGACGCAGGAGTAAGAACCGGCGTCGGCCAAGAATGAATTAGGAATGATGAATGATGAATTGGTGGCAACAAAAATGGCGGAGCCGTTTTTATACCAATGGTAAGACAATTGGCCTGATCCCGCCGCCATGGCGGTCATTTGCACCGAGGTTCCCGGCAGCACGGTGCGGCTCCAGGGCTGGACGGTGATCCACGGCGCGCCGGTGCCGATTACGGCCAGGCTGTGCGCATTACCTGCCGCAATGGAAATGACGTTCTTCAATTCACCAGGGGCATTTGTTTGGCCGGCTCCATTCCACCCCCACCCAACGACATTACCATCAGCCTTTACCGCCAGAGCGTGAAAGACCCCCGATGCCAAAGCGACCACGTTGCTTAATCCGACGGGAACATTCGTTGGGCCGCCGTTGTTATCGCCCCAACCAATCACCGTGCCATCGGATTTGAGTGCCAGACTGTAGTCCCAAAATGAAGATATAGATTGTTGCAAAAGTAATTGCATATACAACTCGAGCATGGTAAATTGGTGCTCATGAAGCGCAGCACCAAGTCAAAGCCGCCGCGAAAACCGAAGCTCACGGCGACGGAGGAGGC
>Ga0073932_1004346_pt1 | contig 17038 bp, 16 predicted proteins | sample DewCreD2012metaG_FD_76967 | JGI IMG/M metagenome (GOLD analysis project Ga0073932, IMG submission 76967) | Hot spring sediment bacterial and archeal communities from British Columbia, Canada, to study Microbial Dark Matter (Phase II) - Dewar... ... | reverse complement strand
GCTTGCCGCCCGGTCTTCAGCCGGCCCCAGCGGTCAGAGATGCTGCGGCGGAATCGCCAGCAGCACTTCCACCGCGATCGGAGCCCCGTCCCGCACCGCCGGCCGGAACAGCCACTTCTGGAGCTCGTCGAGGATCGGCCGCTTGTAGCTCTCCCCGGGCGCCCGCAGAACCGCCGCATCCTTGATCTGCCCCGTGGTATCCACCACCGCGTGCACAAAGATGTAGGAAGACCGGGGCACCATCGTGACCGGCGGCAGGACCGTCACCATCGGAAAGGGCGCCTTCAGCGGCGCCGGGCTGCCGATGTTCACAGCCCCCTCCACCACCCGGGGCCCTTCGCTGACTTCCCGCGGCACGCAATATTGCAGCAGCCACGCTTTCGGCGCGCCCACGTCCAGGTACACCGTGTACACCGGCTGGCCGCTCAAGATCCCTACGCTCTCCGGCAAGCCTTGATCCGCCGCCGTCTGCACCACGACGTCGTAGACCGCGTTCACCGGATGCTCCACGCGAATCGGCGCCGCGTACCTCGAGGGCAGCGCCGCCAGCGCCTTCGCCAGTTCTCCCAGCAGCGCGCGTCCCCCGGCCGCGCCCGCGGTTCCGGCTCCCGCGCCGCCGCCGGCGCCGGCTCCGCCGCCGTTCCTCCCGCCCGCCGATTCCGCGGCATCGCGGTACACCGGAAGCTCGGGGATGCGTCCGATCTGGTTTCCCGCGGGAATCGTCACCCGGTCTTGTATGGCGGCGGGATCGGGCGAGATCGCCAGTATGTTGACCGGCTCGCCGATCGTCGGGCTGACCGACGCCCCGCGTCCCGACGGCACGGGCGCCGGCGCCTGGAATTGCTTCACCGCGACGGTCGGCCGCGGCAAATGCAGCAGCGCCTCTTCCGGACCCGCCAGCATGGCCGGAACCTTGATCCCCTCATTCAGCTCCACCGCGCCCGCCAGTGGGGGAGGCGCGTCCACCCGCGGCACGACCGCCGGCGCGGCGCTCCGGCCGGGATCCACAAACCTTCTCGGCGCCTGCCGCGGCAACACCGGTCCCGCCAGCAACACCAACTCCGGCAGCCGGGCCCTCGCTTCCAGCGCCAGATCTGGGGGCAGGTGCGCCTGAATCAACGTCTGCGGATCATCGGCCCGCTTCACGGCCGCCGGCGGCTTGAACTCCTTGGGCAGCGCCCGGGCGGCGGCCGGCGCGGCGCCCGCCGCAGGCGGCTGGATCTGCTGACGTGTCAGTTCCACCGGCGCTGGAGCTTCTCTTGGCGAAGGCTTCGGGGCAGCCGGCTTGGGCGGGGTCTCCGGCAGCGCCGGCAGGTAGAGTCTCTCGGGAATCCGGATGTCCAGCGGCCGCATGGCGCGCATGTGTTTCTGCATCGCCAGCGCATCGCTCTCCGGCAGCAGGTCCAGAAGCGGCGGCCCTCCCGCGATGATCAGGCAATGGAGCAGCGCCGACAACAGGAATCCCCGCGAAAAGGGGTTGTAACGCGGAAGGAAGGCGTGTTCGAAAAGCCGCCGCTCGGGGAGCCGCACCGGCCCCGCCGCCGCCACGCCCCTCGCAACGATTTCCAGAACCGACACGCCCTGCATCTCTCAACTTCTCCCCTAAGCCGCTCCCCGCGCCGCGCCTTTCGCCCGCCCCCAGATCCTCAATCGAACAAATCGTCTGTCCCCGGCACCTTCACCGGAGGCCTCTCCACAACCAGCGAGCGCAACAGGCCGGGCTGCTTCTGCTCTCCGCGCTGCCCCGGGCGCTTCGGCAATTGCGGCTGGAAGATCTCCACCGGGCCGTTCCCCGACGGCATGTTCTTAAGCCCGAACAGCGCCAGCTCGAACCGGTCCTTTACGCCCAGCTTGTGGAACAGCCTCGACAAATAAACCTTGACCGTTCCTTCCGAAATGAAGAGCGTTGTGGCGATTTCCTTGTTCTTGAGCCCCTGCGCCAGCAGGCTCACAAGCTGGCTCTCGCGGCGTGTCAGCGAAACCGTGCGCATGGTCGTGAAGCTGGTCTTGAGCGTCTCCTCAAACCACATCCCGCCTTCCGCCACCACCCGCAGGCACTTGAGCAGCGTCTCCGGGGGCTGCGTGCGCTTGAGCACGCCGCGCACCCCGTGCTCCATCGCCTGGTAGGCCAGCTCGGTGGAGATGCTCCGCACCCAGAGCACAATCTTTGTGCCGGGAACCAGTTTCTGCAACTCCACCAGAAGGCTGAAGCTCAGATCCGGCGTGAAATCCACCAGCACCGCGTCGGGCTCGAGACTCTGAATCGCCGCGCCCAGCTCATTCGCCAGCCGCGCCGTGGCCGACAGATCGAAACCCTCCGCCGACGCCATTACGCTCTCGAGTCCCCTCGCCAGCACCGGCTCGTCTGTGTAAAGCACAACGCGTATCATGTCCATCCTCCGAGGGGCGGCGAGTTCCGCGCCCTGCGCCCACCGAGGCGCGGACACGAAGTCCCGCGCACACCATGGGAGTTTCAACATAACATGAATGGGGAAAAAATGCCAGATGTTTTTGATAAAAATCTCGGAATTATTCGTGAATTGCTGTAGTACTTCGGCGCGGCCGGTACCAGCCGGCCGCCAATGCTAACCCCGTCCCGTATGCTCCTCATTTCAAAAGCGCAGAACGATGTTAACCTTCGTCAGCGCTACATTACTACCCATTTACGATCTATATTTTTCGGACTTCCCGCTTTAAATTCGTTTCTTCAGATGGAAAGACGGCGCAACGCAAGACTCGATATCAACCTCCAGTGCCGGATCACTTCCAGCCGCTCCGGTGACCATCCCTGGATCGCGGTTACCGAGAACATGAGCCGCGGCGACCTGCTGGTGTCGGTGGCCGCCGAGCAGATCGCCGGGATCTCGCCCAACATAGGCGATCCGCTGCTGGTTGAGATCGATCTTCCCGCCAACCATGCCTTCGGCCGCAAGTGCATGCAGTGCCAGACCACGGTGGTCCGGATGGCCAGCGGCCGCACCGGCAACTTGCAGATTGCCATGCGCATTCACAAGATGCGCTTCCAGGACAGCGCTCAAGCCGGCGTTGACCTGCTGAGCGACATGGAGCCCAGGGAGCGGCTCCTCATGTGAGCGGGATCATGCAGAACGCCAAACCCAATCCGATCTTGCGCCTGTTCCCCTCGCTCACCGACGCGGCGTTCCTACTGCCCGTCATCATCATCTATGGCTACCTGCAAGGCGCTAAGTTGCTCCTCGGCGATGGAGACACCGGCTGGCACATCCGCGCCGGCGAGTGGATCCTGGCCAACGGCCGGGTGCCGCAGCACGACATCTTCTCCTACACCAAAGAAGGCGCGCCCTGGTTCGCTTGGGAGTGGCTTTGGGACGTAATCTTCGCCCGGCTGCACCAGTGGGGTGGACTGGCGGCGGTGGTGCTGGGCAGTCTGCTCGTGCTGTGCTTCACCTTCGCGCTCTTCTACCGGCTGGTCCGCCGGCATTGCTCCAACGATCTGCTGGCGTTCCTGATTACAGCCGTGGCTGCGGCTGGATCCAGTCCGCACTGGCTGGCCCGGCCGCACCTGTTCACGCTCCTGTTCGTCGTGCTGTTCCTGCACTTGCTGGAACGGGCGCGGGAGGGACGCATCCGGCTGTTGTGGCTGCTGCCCGCCTTGACGGTCCTCTGGGTCAATCTGCACGGCGGCTTCTTTGTGGGAATTTTCCTGGCGGGTTGCTATGCCGCAGGCGGAATCTTTGCTTGGCTGATTGAGCGGGATCGCGCCGCGGCCCGAATCGCGCTTCAGGGAGCACGGCCTTACGTGTACGCCGCTTCGGGCTGCCTTGCGGCCAGCTTCCTAAATCCGTACTCCTACCACCTGCACCTGCATATCTGGAATTACCTCCGGGATCCTTACTTGTTCCAGCACATACAGGAGTTTCAGGCTGCGAGCTTTCAGCATCCTACCGCGTACTACTACGGACCTCTGCTCCTACTTGGCGTGCTTGCGGCTGCCTGGAGCGCCCGGGAGCGCCGTTTCGAGCAAACGCTCCTGTTGAGCGCCTGGATCTGGCTGGGGCTTTACGCGGTGCGGAATGTCCCCATCGCCATGCTGGTATGCGCCCCGGCCGTGGCCCGGATGCTGGACTCCTGGCTGAGCAGGCTGAAACAGGCGCAAATGGCCAGTTGGTGGAACCGTTCCGCCGCGGCATTCCAGGAACTGTCGGCGGAATTCGCCGCCCTGGACCGTCCCTGGAGGCTGCACCTGGCGAGCGCCGTGGCTTTCCTGGCCGCCGCCTTCTTGCACTTCCTGCCCGCCCCGCCGGAAAAATTCATCGCGCGTTACGATCCCAAGCGCTACCCGGAAAAGGCTTTGGCCGTCCTCGGCGAAACGGCGCATGCGGGCCGGATCTTCACCCATGACGAGTGGGGGGATTACTTGATTTACAAGCTCTCTCCCCGTCTCAAAGTATTCGTCGACGGCCGCAGCGACATGTACGGCGAGGCCTTCAACCGGCAGTTCCTGGACGTGATGAACGCCAAACCCGGCTGGCGTGAGACTCTAGCTCAGCACGGGGTGGACACCGTTTTGCTGCCGGTCGACTCGCCGCTCACCGGCGCGCTGAAAGAGAGCGCCCTCTGGTGCGCGGCCTTCGAAGACGGCATGACGGTTGTCTTCCGACGTACTGGCCCTCAACCGGAGGTCCCGCTCGCCCGCACGAGCACGGCTTCCGCGCATTTCGATTTCGGCGCCTCGGCGCAGGCAGACCGGCAGAAATGCCCGCCGTCTATCCCGCTGGGCGAACAAGTTTCTGTCCCCTCTCACTCAGAGGACAGAGAAGACTATGGCGGCCGCGCGGCCGCCCGTATCAACTCTTCTAACCGTGATCCGAGGATCATGAATCTCAACCGAAGGAGTGAACCAACATGTTGTGGAACTTTCTGAGAGAAGAAGAAGGCCAGGACTTGATCGAATACACCCTGCTTCTGGCGTTCGTGGCGCTCGCCGTGGCGGCTCTGTTTGTTGGCATGAGCGGAAGCATCAGCACGATTTGGACCAATGCTGCCGGCCAACTCGCAGGCGCCGCCAGCTAGCGGAACGCCCCGAGCAGCGCGGGAGGCGTGTTCAAACGCGCTTATACCCCTGCGCTGATGTCCAATGCACTCAGCCGACGGTTTCGAACCTGTCACTGCCGGCAAGGGACTGACGGCTGAGTGCCTGTATTGCCGCCCGCGCCTGGAGGCGGCGAGGTTTGATTGAATTCCGCGCGGCGGCGTGAATCCGCCCGCGAAAGGCATGATTTATGAGCAAGCGACTCATCTCGGTTCTGATTTTCGCCTTCATCGTTTCCGCCGGGGCGACGGTGCTGGTCTACCGCCTGGTGGCCTCCCGCGTCACCGCCGAAGCCAAGCAGCCCACGGCCCAGATTCTGGTGGCGGCGCGCAACCTGGCGATCGGCGCCATGATCTCCGAAGCGGACCTCAAGCTGGGCGCCTGGGCCGGCGCCTTGCCCGCGGGCGCGGTCACCAAGAAAGAAGACGCCATCGGCCGCGGCGTGGTCTCCGCGGTCTATGAGGGCGAGCCCTTGCTCGAAACCCGGCTGGCCCCCAAGGGCGGCGGCGCCGGCCTGGCCGCCACCATTCCCCCGGGAATGCGCGCCGTGGCCGTCCGCGTCAATGACGTCGTGGGAGTGGCGGGATTCGTCTCGCCCGGCCAGCGCGTCGACATTCTGGTCACCGGGGTCCCGCCGGGCGGCGGCTCCGGTTCGGGGAGTTTCACCAAGACCGTGCTCCAAAACATTGAAGTTCTTTCCGCCGGCCAGAACATCCAGCGGGATGCCGAAGGCAAACCCATCACCGCGCAGGTCGTCAACCTTCTGGTGACCCCCGAGCAGGCCGAGATTCTCAGCCTCATCAGCAACGAGATGCGCATCCAGTTGGTGCTCAGGAACCCCTTGGACACCAAGGAAGTGACCACCGGGGGCATCGCCGAGTCCAGCGTCTTCACGGGATTCGCTCCGCAACCCGCCGCCCCCCAGCCGCCGCGGCCCAGGGTCGCCGCCGCGCCGCGGGCGGCGCCTCCCGTCAGGCAGGCCCAGCCGGTGGTGATTCCCATCACCGTGGAGGTGATCCAGGGCAGCAAGCGAAGCTCGTCGAAGTTCCAGCAGGAAGCCGACCCCGCGGAAGCATCGGAGGAGAAGAAATGAAGCACCCCTCGCAAGCCCTTGTCTTCGTTCTGACGCTGACCCTGGCGGGAGCGGCCCTGGCCCAGCCGGCGCCTGGCGCGGCGGCCCGCGACCTGTTTGTCACCACCGGCAAGTCACTGGTCGTCGACAGTCCCGTCGTGATCCAGCGCGTGGCCGTTGCGGACCCGGAACTCGCTGAAGCTGTCGCCGTGACTCCCAGGGAAGTCCTCATCAATGGCCGGTCCCCAGGCGAAACCAGCCTCATTATCTGGCAGCAGGGCGGCAACCGGCTCATGTTCGATCTCAACGTTCGAGCCAACGAAGCCTCCCTGGAATCGGTGCGCCGCGAGCTTGCCAAGGAGTTTCCTGGAGAGGACATCCAGATCACCATCGAGAACAAGAACGTATTCCTGCGCGGCGCCGTGAAGGACCTGACCAGCGCCGATCGCGCCGCCGCCATCGCCTCCACCCTGGGCAAGGTGGTCAACCTGCTGCAAGTGGTGGTCCCGGAGGCCGACACGCAAATCCTGCTCAAGGTGCGCTTCGCCAACGTGGACCGCGCCGCGGCGCGCGAACTGGGCGCCAACTTCGTCAGCACCGGCGGCGTCAACAGAACGCCCGGACGCATCACCACCGGGCAATTCAGTCCGCCCAGGGCGGAAGAGGTGAGTTCCAGCGGCACGTTCACGTTGACCGACGCGTTGAACCTGTTCCTGTTCCGCCCGGACCTCGACCTCGGCGTCACCATCCGCGCCCTCCAGAGCAAGCGCATGTTGGAAATCCTGGCCGAACCCAACGTCCTGGCCATCGACGGCAAGCCGGCCAGCTTCCTGGCGGGCGGCGAGTTTCCCTTCCCCGTGGTGCAGGGCGGCGCCAACGCCGGCGCGGTCACCATCCAGTTCCGCGAGTTCGGCGTCCGCATCAACTTCCTGCCGCGAGTCACGCCCAGAGGAACCATCCGGTTGCAGGTGACTCCGGAAGTCAGCTCGCTCGACTTCGCCAATGGCCTTCTCTTCCAGGGCTTCACCATTCCGGCAATTTCCACCCGCCGCGTGCAGACCGAAATCGAGCTGGAGAGCCAGCAGAGCTTCGCCATTGCCGGCCTGCTGGACAACCGCATGGTGGAGATCTGGAGCAAGGTGCCTGGCATCGGCGACATTCCCATCCTGGGAAAACTGTTCCAAAGCCAGAGCAAGACCCGGAACAACAACGAACTGCTGGTGGTGGTGACGCCGGAACTCGTGCGTCCCATCCCCGCCGGACAACCGCTGCCGGAGGTCAACATGCCTCCCATGCCGCCCATGGAATGGGGCGCGAGCCAGCTTCCGCGCACCCCCGGCTCGGAGGTGGCCGGCGCGGCGCCGGCCCTGCCGGCCAGCAAGACCATTCCCGTGGAACGGTTGATCGAACTCCTGCGGCCCGCGGCGGCCTCTCAGCCGGCGCAGACCTTTGCGCCGAGCCCGGCGATCCCCAATCCGCCTCCGGCCCAGCCGGCCGCGGCTGAGCCCGGCGCCGCGCCGGGCCGCATGTAACGCGTCGGAACACTGTCTGGAAGGCTTAGATGTCTATGACACGAGAACAAAGGGTGACCGACAAGTGGAGCGCGCCGTCTTGCCGGCGGCGCAGTTTCTCCGCCGCTTGGGGCCGCCGGGCCACGAAGAGTTCTTTGTTGAAGATGGATGCGTTCTGATCGAGGATGCCATTGACGGAATCGGTCACAGTCGGGCTGGTGCTGGAAGGCATGGAATTCGCCGCCGAGGCGCGGGCCGCGCTTCAAGCGCTCCCCGTCCGCGTTCTCTTCGAGCACCAGGGAACCTCCGACCTGGAGAATCTGCTCGCCAATATCGACCGCGTTCGCCCCGATGTCCTCCTGGCCGATTTCCGCGCCCTCAAGGAACCTTACGAAGACTTCGTCACCCCCATCAAAGAGACAGCCTGCTCCCCGCAACTGGTCGCCTTGCACAACACGGCCGACCCCGAAACCATCCTCTCGGTGATGCACGCCGGCGCCGACGCCTACGTGTATCCGCCGCTCGCCGCCAACCTTCCCAAGGCCCTGGAGCGGGTGATGGCGGGCGTCGAACGGCAGCGCTACTCCTCCAGCGGCTCCGGCGGAAAGACGATCGGCTTTCTTTCCGTGAAGGGCGGGTGCGGCGCAACCACCATCGCCTGTCATCTCGCTGTCGAACTGGCGCGGCTGGGAACCAAGGAGGTTCTGCTCGCCGACTTCGACCTGGATGCCGGCCTGATCGGCTTCCTCATGAAATCCAAGTCCCGGTTCACGGTTCTGGACGCCTTGACCAACACCGACCGGCTCGACCTCAGCTACTGGCGGGCCATCATCTCCAACGGCATCCCGCGCCTCCAGATTGTCCGCGCGCCCGGCGTCCAGCCTCACCGGCCGGAACCGGGCCAGAACGACGTCCGCACCGTCCTCCGTTTCGTCCGCTACCAGTACGATTGGATCGTGTTGGACCTTGGCCGCGGCATAAACCCGCTGGTGCTCAGCGGACTGGAGGAAGTGGATGATGCGTTCCTGGTCACGACCCTGGACGTGCCGGCCTTGCACCAGGCGAAAGAGATTGTGCGCGGCCTCATCGAAAACGGATACTCCAGCGAACGCCTGCACCTGGTTCTGAACCGCGTGCCCAAGAACCCGGACGTCCTGCCCTCCGAGCTCGAGGACCTTCTGGGTATCAAGGTTTACGCCATGCTGCCGGACGATTACGGCTCCATCTACGAGGCCTACGCGGAAGGGCAGTTGCTCTCCGCCGCAACCCCGCTCGGCAAGCAGCTTGTGCGCACCGCCGCCAGGATCGCCGGCGTCCAGGAACAGACCGGCAAGAAAAGATTTTCACTATTCGGCGACTAGAGGAAGACTATGGCGACACAACCCAACTTGACGGGAAGGCCGGCAGCCGGGCGGGAAGGAAGCGCCTTTTCGAAACCCGCCGTCAGGCACTCCTACAGCCCCGAATACCAGGAACTCAAGTTCTCCCTGCATCGCAAGTTGCTCGACCGCATCAACCTGGAGACGCTTTCCTCCATGGCCGGCGAGCGCGTGCGCACCGAAATCCGCGGGGCCCTCTCCAAGCTCATCGACGAAGAGCGCACCCCACTGAGCCTGGTTGAGAAAGACCAGGTCATCGACGAGGTTCTCCACGAAGTTTTCGGACTGGGTCCGCTGGAGCCGCTGCTCAATGACCCCACGGTCAACGACATCCTGGTCACGACCCCGCGCCTGGTTCATGTGGAGCGCGCCGGCAAGCTGTACAAGACCTCCGTCGAGTTCAAGGACAACGCCCACCTGCTGCGCATCCTGGAGCGGATCGTGTCGCGCGTCGGGCGCCGGATCGACGAAGCCTCGCCCATGGTGGACGCGCGCCTGCCGGACGGCTCCCGGGTCAACGCCGTGATCCCGCCGGTGGCGGTCGACGGGCCGCTGCTCTCCATCCGACGCTTCGGCCGGGACCCTCTGCAAGCGGAAGACCTGGTCCGGAATCTCAGCATGACCGACGGCATGATGCAGCTTCTCCAGGCTTGCGTCAAGGCCCGCCTGAATCTGATCATCACCGGAGGGACCGGCGCCGGCAAAACCACCCTGCTCAACGTCCTCTCCGGTTTCATCCCGGAAGACGAGCGCATCGTCACCATCGAAGACGCCGCCGAACTCCAGCTTCGCCAGGTTCACGTGGCGCGCATGGAAACCCGCCCCCCCAACATTGAGGGTCAAGGAGCCATCAAGATCCGCAACCTGGTCATCAATGCCCTCCGAATGAGGCCCGACCGCATCATCGTGGGTGAGGTCCGCGGCGAGGAAGCCCTGGACATGTTGCAGGCCATGAACACCGGCCACGACGGCTCCTTGACTACCATCCACGCCAACAGCCCCCGTGACGCCATCGGCCGGCTCGAGGTCATGGTCGGCATGGCGAACTCCAACATGGGGATCCGCTCCATCCGCCAGCAGGTGGCTTCGGCCATCGACCTCTTTGTCCAGATCGCGCGGCTGAGCGACGGCAGCCGCCGCGTTACCCACCTGACCGAATGCGTGGGCATGGAGGGAGACCAGGTGACTACGCAGGACATCTTCGTCTTCGAGCGCACCGGCATCGGCGAGAACGGCAAGGTGCGAGGCCGCTTCCGCGCTACGGGCATCCGCCCCAAATTCCATGAGCGGCTGGTCGCTTCCGGCATCCAGTTGCCCGCATCCATATTCCAGACCACCGTGGAGCTGCGCTGATGAACGCCTCGATCCTGATCCTGGTCTTCGCCGGCTTCTTCGCCCTCCTGCTGCTGTGCTTCAGCGTGGGCTGGGCGGTGCTCGAGGCCCGCCGCAAGAAGAAGGTCGTCGGCATGTTGGACGCCGTCGCCGGCAAGACCATCGTTACTGAAACCACCATCCTCAAGGATGCCACCGGGTCTCGGGCCAGTCTCATTGAGAGCATCCTCCGGAACCTGGATCTTGCCAACAAGGTCCAGACGCAGATTCAGCAAGCCGGGCTCGATTGGAGCGTGGGGAAGCTCGCCGTTATGATGCTGGCTTCCGCCGCCATCGGCGCGCTTCTCGGGCTCAAGGCCAAGGTCGCCCTAGTCGCCTCCGCCAGCATGGTTGTGCTTGCGGCGGCCTTCTGCATCCTGCCCTACCTGTACGTGTTGCGGAAGCGATCCAAACGGCTCGCTGCCTTCGAGTCCCAGTTCCCGGATGCCCTGGATTTCCTGGCTCGCGCCATGAGGGCCGGCCACGCGTTCTCGGTCAGCCTCGAGTTGCTCTCGGACGAATCGCCGGAACCGCTGGCGCGCGAGTTCCGCAAGGTGTTTAACGAACAGAACCTGGGCGCGCCCGTGGAAACCGCGCTGAAGAACCTGGCGGAGCGGGTTCCGCTCCTCGATGTCGGCTTCTTCGTCTCCGCCGTCACCCTTCAGAAGGAGACGGGCGGAAATCTGAGCGAGATTCTGAACAAGCTCTCCTACGTCATCCGGGAGCGCTTCAAACTGAAGGGCCAGGTGAAAGCCGCCAGCGCCCACGGACGCGTTACGGGTCTGGTTCTGACAGTCCTGCCCATTGCAACCGCCATGGGATTGATGATGGTGTCGCCGGATTACCTTCGTACGATGGCCGATGACCCGCTCGGCAAATGGCTGATTGTCGCCGCCATAGCCGCGCAATTTCTCGGATATCTGATCATGAAGAAGATCATCAACATAAAGGTATAAGCCATGGCACTACTGGTCGCTGCGGTCCTGTTTTTCTTGTTAATGGGGAGCATTACCCTATACGGCTACCGGCGCTACGCCCGCCCCGGCCGCGTCCTGGACCGTCTGGGAGATGCCGCCACGGAAACCGGGCCGGTCCTCATCGGACTGGACGAACCCCCAAAGGAGAACCTGCTGGTCCGGGCCGCCCGATCCATCGGGGAAAAGCTGCCCATTTCTCCCCAGGACGCCTCGCTGACCCGCCGGTACCTGATCGCCGCCGGCTACCGCTCAGACACCGCCGTCCGGGTGCTCTATGGCGCCAAGGTTTTGGCCTGCGTGTCGCTCGTGGTCCTGGCCGTAATCTTCCGCGATTCGATCACCGCCAATCCCATCCTGCGCAATGTCCTGGTTCCCGCAGCCGGTCTGGCGGGCTACTTCGGGCCGGGCTTTATCCTGGAGCGCATGGTCGCGGCCCGCCAGGATCGTCTCCGTCTTTCCCTGCCGGATGCCCTGGACCTGCTCGTGGTCTGCGTGGAGGCGGGCCTGGGCCTGGACCAGGCCATCAACAACGTCAGCCAGGAATTGAAGCGCACTCACAAGGACATCAGCGAGGAACTCAGCCTGGTCAACCTGGAGATGCGGGCCGGCAAGCAGCGCGCCGAAGCGCTCCGTAATCTGGCTGAGCGCACGGGTGAAGCGGAATTGCGAAAGCTGGTCGCCATCCTGGTTCAAGCGGACCGGTTCGGCGTCAGCGTGGCGGATTCCCTGCGAACCCACTCGGACTTCATGCGCATCCGAAGGCGCCAGGAGGCGGAGGAACGGGCCGCCAAGGTGGGCGTGAAGCTGGTCTTTCCCATCTTCTTCTGCATCATGCCTTCTATGATGCTTGTCACCGCAGGGCCTGGCGTGCTTCAGCTCTTCAGGAATTTGTATCCGATGATGGACAGTTTTGGCAAATAACTGCAAAGAAGGGAGATAGACACTATGGATAGCACCATTCAAGCGATTCTTTGGATAGCGGCCGGAGGGATTCTGGGCCTCTATCTGTTTCGCCGGCGCAAGCGTCTCACCAATAAATAGTTGGCGAGCGCGTGAGACCGACAATACCGCCGGCCGCCCGGATTTCAACCCCTCGCCGGCCGGCGGAGTATTCCATGACGTACGCGGGCCCAGTCACGGCCGAAACGCTTCTGGCCGCGCAAAATCCCGACGGGGGCTGGAGCTTCGCCCGCGGGACTTCCGCCACCGAACCGACCGCCTGCGCTGTGCTCGCTCTGGCAGCCGCGGGAGCGTCCGGCGAGCCCGTCCAGCGCGGGCGGGGGTGGCTTCTTCGCATCCAGCGTCCGGACGGCGGCTGGCCGCCGCGCCCGTCCATCGCCCAGAGCAACTACGTGACCTCGCTGGCGCTCCTGGCGCTCCAGGGCAACGCTGCCAGCGATGTATTGCGGCGCGGCGCCGAGTGGCTATTGAACCAGTCCAACCGCGACGCCAGCACCATCTACCGGATCCGCATGATGCTCCTGGGAACCCGCCGGGACCTCCCCAGCGAGGAAGCCTGGTCCTGGTTCCCCTCCACGGCAGCCTGGGTGACCCCCACCGCTTTGGCCATGCTGGCCCTCCGGCCGTGGCGTGACTCCCCCCTGCGGGAGCCCGTCCGAAAGCGGCTTGCCTCCGGAGAGGCTTACCTCTGGTCCCGGCTCTGCCGCGATGGCGGCTGGAACCACGGCTCCTCCAAGGCCCTGGGGTACGAAGCGGATTCCTATCCCGAAACCACAGGACAAGCTCTCCTCGCCCTGTCCGGCACGCGCGATGAGAGGCTTCCTCGCGCCCTCGCCGCCGCGGAACGCCACCTGCGCGCCTGCCGGTCCGCGGAAGCCGCCTCCTGGTTGCAGCTTGGATTGCTCGCCCACCGGCAGCCCCTGCCGAGTGTCCCAGTCCATCTCTCACGGCCCCGCACCGTCCTCGACCAGGCTCTGAGCCTCATCGCCGCCCGCGCGGCGGCAGGACAAAACCCGCTTCTGGAGGCTGCCCATGCCGCATGACCTCACCCGGCGGCGCTGGATGCTGGCCTCGGCGTGCGCGGCCGCAGGCGCAGGCTGTTCCCGCCGTCCCCTTCCCGGCCGCGAGCCGCGGGTTTCGGTGCGCAAGGCCTCCTATGGGTCCGGCCTGCTCGAAACCGTCCGGGAGGTATTGGAGGAGCACAAAGTTCCCCTGAAAGACCGCCACGTGGTGCTGAAGCCCAACCTCGTCGAATACGACGAGAGCACGGCCGTCAACACCAGCCCGCAACTGGTCCTGGCGGCCCTGGAGGCCTGCCGCGGGCTGGGCGCCGCCAGCGTCCGGATCGCCGAAGGGCCGGGGCACCGCCGCCCCGCCTGGGACCTCGCCGAGGCCGCCGGTTACTTCGGCGCCATCGGCGGATTCGAAGATCTGTTCGTGGACTTGAACCTGGATGAGATATCGAACGTTACCCTGGCCAAATCCGCGCCCGGAGTATCATCCCTGTACCTTCCACATACAATTCTTCGCTGTGACTTAGTAATTTCTTTGCCTAAGATGAAGACGCACCACTGGGTCGGTGCGACTTTGGGCATGAAGAACTTATTCGGAATCGTGCCCGGCCAGGTCTATGGCTGGCCGAAAAACATACTGCACTGGGCCGGAATCCACGAGAGCATCCTGGCCGTCAATTCCGCCGTGCCGGCCATGTTCACCCTCGTGGACGGCATCGAGGGCATGGAGGGCAACGGACCCATCCAGGGCCGCCGCAAGCACGCCGGCGTCATTGTGGCCGGCGCGGACCGCGTGGCCGTCGACGCCACGGCCTGCCGCGTCATGGGAATCGACCCCGGCCGCATCCGCTACCTGCGCATGGCTGAAACCGCCGGCCAGACCGAGGAGGGCAACGTCCGGCAGATCGGCGAGGAACCGCGCGCCGTCCGGACGGACTTCGAACTCATCCCGGAATTCCGGCGATTGCGTCTCTCCCCCGCCTGACCGGCCTCCGCCCCGCGGCGCCCGGCCTACGAATGCGCCGCCCTGAGCGCGAACAGGATCCAGCCCATGTTCCACAAGATCAGGCCGGCGAACCCGTAATTCACCCACCGGATCACCCGCCGCCGGTTCAGCAGAAAACACAGGCCCAGCAAGGCCAGCGCCGCGAGTTTGCAGATCAGCATGCCCGTGGCCGGCCCAAACTGAAGCATCCAGCGCACCAGCGGGCTGAGCTCGCTTAGTCCCAGCCGCAGGCCGATGATCGTGGTCAGAGCATCCAGTAACTGCACATAGAGAAAAAAGTAAATCTGAGCCATCTCACCCCAGAACGTCACTTTGGCCAGGCCAAAGCCGCCAGAAACACCGCGCAGCCGATGGCGATCGCCACGCCGTGAGGCATGGTCATCCCCTTCGGATTCTTCACATCCAGTTCCTCGCGGCGCATGTACGGCGGTCTGAAGTGCAACAGCTCGTTCAACAGATAGGCCACGTTGGAGAGCGTCCGACGCGCTCTGCCTTTCGTCGCCAGCATGACCACCGCCACAAGGCCGCCCACAACATTGCTCAGCACAAACACGCCGAACCAGTTCACCGGGCCGACCAGCGCCCCGATCGCCGCCATCAGCTTGACGTCCCCCGCCCCCATCCCCCGTACCAGATACAACGGGAAATAGACCGCGAAGCCAACCGCCATCCCGGCCAGCGCCGTGAGCCATGTGAATCCGCCGTACCAAGTCTCTCCCTTCGCGTTCAGGAACGCGTTCAGTCCGATCCCCACCAGCACGCCTCCGAGCGTGAGCCAGTTCGGAATCCGCCGGAACCGGAAATCGTAAATGGCCGCCAGCAGGGCGATCGCGGCCAGCAGAACCATATGGGCTATCGGGAGATAAAACATTTTTCTTGAGCCGGCTTCCTTTGCAGTGTAGTCATGAACGCGGGGTGCCTGGAACCATCTTTCAGACAGTACCGGATCAATCCGCTACCAGTACTATTCCGCGCTATCCGTCCAATATAATGCATCCATGATCGCCTCCGGAGCGGTTCTGATCGCGGCGGCTTTGTTGGTTCAGCCGGGGACCGGCGAGATTCGAGGCGTGGTCGTGGACTCGCAAGGCGGCGAGCCCCTGGCCCGCGTGCAGGTGGACTTGACGGGCGCCGGGTTTCGGACCCTCACGGACGAACGGGGGCGTTTCCAGATCGGCGGCGTGCCGCCGGGGCAGTACGAGCTGCGTGCCGCCACCGTCGGTTACCGTCTCGTGCGGCGGCCGTTCGCCCTGAGCGAAGGCGAATCCAAGGAATTCGAGGTCGCCCTCACAGCGGAAATTCTGAAACGCACCGACGCCGTGGAGGTGACGGCCGGGCCTTTCGAGCCGTTGCGTCAGGACAGCCCGTCCGAGCTGACCCTGAACGGCGTCGAAGCCAAGAATCTGGCCAGCGTCCTGGCCGACGACCCGCTGAGGGCCGTGCAGACCCTTCCCGGCGTGGCCTCCAACGACGACTTCGACAGCCGCTTCTCCATCCGCGGCGCCGATTATTACCGGGTGGGACTCTACCTTGACGACATCCTGCTTCACAACCCGTTCCACATGGTGGCCGGCGAACCGGCCTCCGGCAGCCTCACCGCCTTCAACGGCGACATGCTGGAGAGCATCTCGTTGCACAGCGGCGCCTTTCCTGTCCGCTACTCGGACCGCACCGCGGGCGCCCTGGATGCGACGGTGCGCCAAGGGTCTCGAGACTCGGTGAGGCTGCGCGGGACCGCCAGCGCTTCGAACGCGGGGATCCTCGCGGAAGGCCCCTTCGGCCGGCGCCGCCGCGCTTCCTGGCTGGTTTCAGCGCGCAAGAGTTATTTGCAGTACATCATCCGCCGCACAGCGCCGGACGCTTCTCTGGCGTTCGGATTCACCGACGCCCAGGGCAAAGTGACCTATGACCTGAGTCCGAAACACCAGTTGAGCCTTGGGCTGATTGACGGATTGTCCGATCTCGATCGGGCCCGCGCAATCCCGAAGCTGGGCATCAACGCCCTGATCTGGAGCAAGTACCATCTCACCCTGGCGAATGCGGGGTGGCGTTACTCATCCGGGGACCGGTTGCTGCTGAGCAGCCGCGTGGCGTTTCTGAGAGAGCGGTTCAACAATACCAACCGCGACTCCCTGCCGCTGGGCGCGGGCTATTACGGGGAGTGGGCCTCCGAGACCCGGTTGACGTGGATTTGGAGATCGGGCCAGACGATCGAGGGAGGCTGGTCGGCGCGCCGCCTGCGCGACACCGGCTCATTGCAGCGCTATCAGGCCACGCCGTTCTCCGTGCGCCTGCTGGACGAATACGGCGGGAACGGGAAGCGGTGGGGAGGATTTCTCCAGCAGTCGGCGGCCACGGCCGGAGGACGTCTCCATGCCTCTCTGGGCGCCCGTTGGGACCGGTACGATGTCAACGGGATACAGAGCGTGTCGCCACACGCTGCGCTGGCTCTGACGGCATTCCCGGGCACGATCCTGCGCTTCGGCTGGGGCCAGTATGCGCAGTATCCGGAACTCCAGTTCCTGTTCTCCACGGCGGGCAGCAAGCGGCTTCTGCCCGAGCGCGCCAATCACGCGGTTGCCTCGATCGAGCAACGGATCGGAGAGCGAACCAGAATCCGGGCTGAGTTCTACCAGCGCGACGACCGCGACCTGCTGGCGCGGCCGTTCTACGAGCCG
>Ga0073932_1004343_pt1 | contig 17047 bp, 19 predicted proteins | sample DewCreD2012metaG_FD_76967 | JGI IMG/M metagenome (GOLD analysis project Ga0073932, IMG submission 76967) | Hot spring sediment bacterial and archeal communities from British Columbia, Canada, to study Microbial Dark Matter (Phase II) - Dewar... ... | reverse complement strand
CACCAGAGGGTGCTACATAGACTATGATGGGTATTGGCGCATTTAAAAAATCGGATACAATCATTCTGGTAGATTTGAGTAAGCCACCTGGTGTATTCAGATAGATTATTAGACATTCGGCATCCGCTTCTCTGGCTGTTTCAATAGCATCATGGATGTAATCATAGGTTGAGGGATTAATTGCACCATCGATTGTAATTGTATAAACGTTTTGTGAATATAGGATTGAACTGGGTATTAGTACAGAAACAAATAAAATTTTTATAAACAAATTATTTAATTTTGGTTTATTCATTATGATTTTTTATTCCCCAATCTATATTGCGGAAAGGGTGGGATTCTCCGCCGGAGGCGGATGCGCCTTGGGCGCAGAACCCACGGATCGTTTCCATATAATTTGTACTGCGGAAAGGGTGGGATTCTCCGCCAGAGGCGGATGCGCCTTGGGCGCAGAACCCACGGATCGTTTCCAGATAATTTGTACTGCGGAAAGGGTGGGATTCGAACCCACGGATCGTTTTAGCGATCACACGCTCTCCAGGCGTGCCAGTTAAACCACTCCTGCACCTTTCCATAATGTTCGTTATTTTTTTATACATTAATTAATTTTTTATCCAGCCAGTTTCTTCCAATACCACTTTTTAAGAAAGATTCCCTTCTTCGTGCTTCCCTCAATGTAATAAATTCTTCGTAATAAATTAATTTCCAGGGTATTCCGCCACTTGTAAATCGATTCTTTCCTTTATTATGCTGTGATAACCGTTCTTCAAGATTCTTTGTACAGCCAATGTATCTTTTTTTTAATTTATCACTCCAAAGTACATAAGTATAAAACATTTGCCTTCCAAGGGTGGGATTCTCCGCCGGAGGCGGATGCGCCTTGGGCGCAGAACCCACGGATCGTTTTAGCTATCACACGCTCTCCAGGCGTGCCAGTTAAACCACTCCTGCACCTTTCCCCTCACTTTTATGAAATATAGTCGGAAAATAACCGAAATGCAAAATAAATAATCGCCAATATTTGTTTTGAATTATTCGAAAAATAAACTATATTTTTTTGTCGATCCAATAAATAATCCCTGAAAATTTTAATTTTCAAATATATAACGAGGGAAAATATGCGACAAATTGTTATTCTTGCATTTTGTTTATTCATTTCCAATCAAATTTATTCACAAAATCAGGACATTATTCCTTTTGGAACCTATTCAATAGTTGCTTGGGATTCCCTGACAGGTGATTTAGGTGTTGCAGTGCAATCGGAATTTTTAGGAGTTGGCGCTGTTGTTCCCTATGCCAGAGCAGGAGTCGGAGCCATCGCAACCCAGGCATTTGCAAATACGATGTATGGACCGGACGGTCTTGATTATCTGGAGCAGGGTAAATCAGCACAAGAAGTGGTTGAACTGCTGATTCAAAGAGATTCTGAGGCGAATAAAAGACAGGTAGGTATTGTCGATGCCCAGGGCAATGCTTATGCATTTACAGGTAATGCCTGCAATCCTTATGCCGGTCATATTATCGGAAAGGGATATACTGTTCAGGGAAACATTCTTGCTGGCGAGGAAGTATTAAAAGCAATGGCACGTATGTTTGAGATTACACCTGGTGATCTGGCAGAAAGAATGTTAAGCGCACTGGAAGCAGGTGAAAAAGCAGGTGGTGATAGACGAGGTAAACAATCAGCCGCTATTCTCGTGGTAAGGGAAGGTGGGGGATATGGCGGATATAACGATAGGTTTGTTGATATTCGTGTTGATGATGATTCACTACCGCTTGTAGAACTGAGGCGCATATATAATCTTTGGCAAAATACTTTTTTGTATAGTGCGAGAATGCGTTCAATTGAAATATTTACAAGAGAAAAGAAGTTCATGGCTGCTGAAGAAGAAAAAAGGCGGATGGTAAGCGGATTAAATGACCAATTGAGAAGTAATCCCGATGATGCTTCTTTGCTGAATCAAATTGCATGGATACTTGCTACCAATGAAATAGACCGCGAACGTGCTCTAGAACTTGCTAAAAGGGCAGTGAAACTTTCCCCTGGAAATAGTACATATTTAAACACAATGGCTGAATGTCACTATCGCCTTGGTAATTATGATGCAGCAATTGCAATAGGATCGGAACTCATAGCGAAGGAACCGACAAACGATAATTTTTGGAAACAATTACAAAAATTTAAGGAAGCAAAGGCAAGAGGTTATAGATAAAATTTTACAGGAACAGAAAAGACATTATCATTGTTAACGTAAATGATGATGAAATTCATAACAATTTCGCTAATACCGGTTTACCTCTTTTTAACAAGCGGGGTAAACGTTCTTGTACACACCTGCAGCGGTACATCCTCTGTATATATTATGCCCACCTCATCAGAAGATCCATGCACAGAAAATAATATGGAAGGATGCTCATTATCTTCATCATGTTGTAAACTGGAATTAAAAGTTTTTCAGATACATGAATATCAGATAATATCTGGAATTCAGACACAGGTCCAGGATGAAAATACAAATTTATATTTTATATCGGATAATAATATTTCTGATATTACACATCCTAAATATTCGTTTTATTCTGCTCAAAGTTTATCCCCTCCAATTAAAATTCCAAAACATTTATTTGACTGCACACTCCGGATTTAAAAATTATCAGTGATAAAGCAATATTAATTCACTGAGTTAAAATATTTTATCAGGAGTTTAAAATGAAGTATATCACTAGAGTCTTAGGACTATTTATTATTCTTACATCTCTTGCACTATCCCAGAAATCTGCTATTAAAGAAGAAAAATTTCTGGTTTATGGTAATTGCGGTATGTGTAAAGACAGGATTGAAAAAGCGGTCAAAATTAAAGAAGTCAAATTTGCTAGATGGGACAAAAAATTAAAATATCTTACACTTGCTTATTTTTCAGAATCAATAACCCTTGATTCATTGAAAAAGCGGATCGCTGCAGCAGGGCATGATAATGAAAAATATAAAGCTCCCGATTCTGTTTATCAGAATTTGCCAAAATGCTGTCTTTACCGTGATAAATCATCAACGCATTAACTAAAATCATATTAAGTGAGATTTCCCGATAAGCAATTAAATTTTAAGCACCGATTTATCGGGCTCTCTTTGTTAATATTGAAAGGAGAATTTTATGAAAATTATCACGGTATTAATGATTCACCTTTTTCTGATTTCTATATCATTCGGACAAAATTCTGAAAAATTATCGGGAATTGTTCTTGAAAAAAATGAAAAAGGCGAATTAATCCCGCTCTCTGGAGCGAATGTTTATTGGTCAGGAACCTCTGTCGGGACAATTACCAGTTCTGATGGTAAATTTGAAATTAAAATCAGTAATTTAAGCAATCAGCTGATAGTGAGTTTGGTGGGATACATTACAGATACTATTAATGTCGCGGGAGAGAAATATATACAGATTGTCCTTCAATCAGAACCGAAACAGGTTGGTGAAATGGAAGTTGTGGGCCAACAGGCAAGTTCAATATTTAGTTATGAGAGTGCTCCTATGATCCAGATCATGACCGAACGTGAATTATTCAAAGCAGCATGTTGTAACCTTTCCGAAAGTTTTGAAACCAATCCATCTATAGATGTGTCTTTTTCTGATGCGGTTACGGGATTGAAGCAGATCGAGATGTTAGGACTTGCAGGCACCTATTCTCAGATTACTGTTGAGAATATGCCGGCGATTCGCGGACTGGCGTCAGTTCTCGGACTTACTTTTTTCCCGGGTATCTGGATGGAAAGCATTCAGGTGTCAAAGGGTGTCGGCTCTGTCGCGAATGGATATGAATCGATTACCGGTCAGATAAACGTCGAACTTAGAAAACCTGAAAACGAGGAAGATCAATCATTATTCATAAATTTATTCGGAAATCAGGATCGCCGCTTTGAAGGTAATCTGAATTATCGGAAAATTCTGACAAAATATCTCTCATCAATGTCGCTTTTGCATGCAAGTACTCAAAGATACCCATTTGATCAGAATAAAGATAGATTCCTGGATATGCCTCTCTCGCGCACATTTAATGTCATGCAGAGGTTCCATCTTTCATATCCATATGGTTTTGAAAATCAGATTGGAATACAATTTGTATCAGATGAAAAAGATGGGGGAACCCTGGGAGGATATGATATTGATAATCTTACCCTTGCTCAAAGACCAAAGGAATATGGATTTGAAATGAAAACCCGACAGCTACGGATTTTTGGAAAAACAGGTTATGTTTTCCCAGATAAAAATTATAAGAGTGTTGCGATCCAGTGGTCAGTAAGCCGATATTCTCAAAATTCTTTCTTCAATCTCAGAGGATATAATTCAAATGAAACAATGACTTATCTTAATTTGATATATCAGAGTAATATAGACAGCATCAGACACAAATTTCGGACAGGTATTAGTTTTCTACTTGATGAATATGACGAAACATTTACAGATTTAAGACTTCGTCGTATTGAACGTGTACCTGGAGTATTTTTTGAATATACCTTTACACCGAGTGAAGAATTTTCAGTTATCGCGGGCATCCGCGCAGATAAAAATAATATTTTTGGGACATTTTTGACTCCTCGATTGCACTTGCGATATGCACCTCATCAGGATTGGGTATTTCGTCTTGTAGGTGGGCGAGGTGTTCGTACTGCAAACATTTTTTCTGAAAACGTTGCATATTTTACAAGTGCAAGAATTTTAAATTTACAATCATCAAATAATAATTACCCTTTCAATCAAGAATCTGCCTGGAATGCGGGACTTAATATTACCCACTATTTTCTATACGATTGGCGTGATGGAACAATTACAATTGATTTTTATAGAACACAATTTGACAATCAGGTTGTCGTAGACCTTGACAGTAATCCAGGAAAGGTAGAGATGTACAATCTCGGTGGTAAATCTTATTCAAACAGTATTCAGGTAGAATTGAATTTCCAGCCTATCGAGAGATTAGATACCCGTATAGCGTATAGATTTCTCGACGTGATGCAAACAATCAATGATAGGTTGCGCGAACGTCCGTTTATCTCCAGACATCGTGCATTCATAAATCTGGGATATTCAACCTTCCGTAATAATGAGGAAGATCCACAGATGATGTATGATCTTACAGTTCAATGGTTTGGAAGAAAGCGTATGCCTGATACAGAGTCTAATCCGGATGATTTTAAGGTAAGAAAATACTCTCCTGCATTTGTAATAACAAATGCTCAGGTGACAAGGTCATTTTATAAAGGATTAGAAATTTACCTGGGGGTTGAAAATCTTTTTGACATGAAACAAAATCAACCAATTTTAGATTCAGCAAATCCGGATAGTCCGTATTTTGACGGTTCATTTATATGGGGACCGGTTGTGGGAAGGGTGATTTATGGGGGAGTGAGGTGGAGGATGTAGCGGAGATCATAAAGTATTCAGGACGTTGATATTGAGTGTTATTGGCTTTTAAAGCTGAGCGGGGAGCGGTGGAAAATATTTCGTATTGCTAACTGCTCAGCACTATTCTTTTCTATTATTTATTTAATGTTCTATGCTCTAAGTTTTATCCAGTTTGACAATAACAAAATTGTTAGTTATTATACTTTGAAATTAACAATTAAGTTCATAAGGGTTGTTATTATGAGGGTAGCAATTGTTGTTATAATTTTTATTTTCCTGAATATTCCGGGAGTAAGTTATACACAGGTAGAGACGAAGGAGACAAAAAAAACGGTTACCGAACAAAAAGGAGATACGACAGTTACAAAGTCGGTAATTATTTATGAAAGTGAAAATATCACTCCCCGTCATAACATGATTGTAGTAAATCCGTTAAAGTTTTTGCTTTTTTATAATATTTCATATTTCCACAGAGTATCTCCAACAGTGGCTATAGGGGCAGGAGTACAATCACCAACGTTAAAGGGTATTAATGGTATTGGTTTTAATGCAGAGACAAGATTCCATCCATCTGCAAAAACACTTAGAGGTTTTTATTTCGCACCGAATATTTCATATAATCGGCTATGGGGTGATAATAGTGATGAGGGGATTTCAGCACTTTCGGTAGGTGGACTGATTGGATGGCAATGGTTTGTGGGGGATGATTTTGCTATTGGTCTTGGTATAGGGATAGATTATTATTTTGCTTCTGAGAATGATGATGAATTTGGTAAGTATCATGGTACAGCACCTGCTCTCAGATTTGACATCGGTTATGGTTGGTGAAGATGCCGAATGAATATTTGCAACTATTTAAGTAAATAGTTAAATTGTCTTCATATTTTAAGTATTCATCTACGGAGAGGTGGGTGAGTGGCTTAAACCAACGGTTTGCTAAACCGTCGTACTGGGTAAACTGGTACCGAGAGTTCAAATCTCTCCCTCTCCGCCAAATTTGGTACCGACGTATCTCGGGATATTCAACATACAAATAACTCAACCCAATTCTTTTAATGTATATTTCTTATCTCCTTAAAAATAATCATTTATTCAAGTAAAATAACCAACGTCTATTTGTGTCTCATTGTGAGCGTCATCACCATTAAAAATATTTCGCCGATTTAAATTTCAATAGAGGCTTACAATAAGCCTCACCGTCAATCTCCTCCGAAGATACGACGAAATCCCGAACAATTCTGGTTCGGGATTTTTTTTGTTTCTTGTTTTTATTTATATATTATAGTATCTTCAATCTGTAAATAAAGGTAACCTCCTTCCCCAGAACCCGGGGATTTTTTATTAAAAATATGATGGATAAAAATAAAATACGGGTAAGGTTTGCGCCAAGTCCGACAGGATTTTTGCATATTGGCGGACTAAGGACAGCACTCTATAATTACTTATTTGCCAAAAAAAATAATGGCGTGTTCGTACTCCGCATAGAAGATACCGACCGTAGCCGCTATGTCGAAGGCGCTGTAGAAAATCTTCTTAATACACTCCAATGGTGCGGACTTGAATATGACGAAGGACCGGTCCGTGGGGGCCCTTATGGACCTTATATCCAATCAGAAAGATTATCTATTTACAGAGAAAATGTTCAATCCCTGCTCGATAAACAAAAAGCATATTATTGTTTTTGCACACAGGAGCGAATCAATAACCTGCGTATTGAACAGGAAAAAAAGAATCTTCAGACAAAATATGATAAACATTGTTTAAATTTATCGTGGACCGAAATTCAAAATAATTTAAAAAATAAAATACCTTATGTAGTCCGTCTCAATATCGAACAAAATCAAAAAGTAATAGTAAATGATTTTATAAGGGGAAGTGTAGAGTTCGATACAAATTTGTTAGACGACCAGGTTTTAATAAAAACCGATGGCTATCCAACATACCATTTAGCAAATGTTGTTGATGATCACCTGATGAATATCACGCATGTAATACGTGGTGAAGAATGGCTCCCTTCAACCCCTAAACATGTTCTGCTTTATAAAGCATTTGAGTGGGAACTTCCGGTATTTGCACATCTACCTTTGTTGTTGAATCCTGATAGAAGCAAGCTAAGTAAACGACAGGGGGATGTCGCTGTTGAAGATTATCGGGAAAAAGGTTATTTGAAAGAAGCACTGATAAATTTTGTAGCTCTGCTTGGCTGGAATCCAGGAACAGAAGAGGAATTTTTTTATCTTGACGATCTTGTAAGAAAATTTTCACTTGAAGCAGTGAATAAATCAGGTGCAATATTTAATATTGATAAACTTAACTGGCTTAGTTTCGAACATCTTAGGAAAAAATCAGATACCGAAGTTTTGAAGATGCTTCGCCAGATTTTAGAGAAATCAGAGTTTTCTTCGGAAAAATATTCGGATGAATACCTTCTCGGTGTTATTGAAGCAATGAGACCAAGAGTAACATTTGTAAAAGATTTTATTGATAAATCACCCTATTTCTTTAAATTTCCAATTTCATATGATAAGGATGTTGTTAAAAAAAGATGGAAAGATTATATTCCCCAACAACTTGAGGTTTTAATTCAGGAGTTGAAAAAGTTGGAGAACCCACAAAAAATTGACTATGAAAATGTTCTGAAAAAAACCGCTGAAATTTTGAGTTCTTCATCTGGTTTATCTGGAAAAGAAATTAAAAACGATTTAATCCACGCTGTGAGATTATCTTTGACCGGTGTTGGTGGAGGACCTGGTTTATATGATATTATGTACCTTCTTGGTAAGGATGAAACAATAAAAAGAATTGAATATGCTATTAAAAATATTGGAAAAGATTGACAGAAAGTAAGATGGAAAATTCGAAAAAAGATAAATTGGAAAATAAAAACGAACAGACCGCGAGACAAACAAATTTTATCCGTGAAATCATTGACCGTGACCTCCAAACAAAAAAATTTGACGGGAGAGTCCATACCCGTTTTCCTCCTGAACCTAATGGATACCTTCATATAGGGCATGCAAAAAGTATTTGCCTCAATTTCGGAATCGCACGAGATTATAATGGTCTCTGTAATTTGCGTTTCGACGATACAAATCCGAGTAAGGAAGACGTTGAATACGTTGAATCCATAAAAGAAGATGTAAGATGGCTGGGATTTTCATGGGATGATAGAGAATATTATGCCTCCGATTATTTTGATCAATTATATATGTATGCAATACAACTTATAAAAAAAGGGAAGGCCTTCGTTTGCGATCTATCAGCAGATCAGATCAGAGAATATCGGGGTACTTTAACTGAACCAGGAAAGGAAAGTCCGTTCAGAAATCGATCTGTCGAAGAAAATCTCGATCTTTTTCAAAGAATGAAAAATGGTGAATTTCCGGATGGCTCCCGCACATTGAGGGCTAAAATTGATATGGCTTCACCAAATCTCAATATGCGCGATCCTGTAATGTATAGAATATTAAGAGCAACACACCATCGCACAGGGGATAAATGGTGCATCTATCCGATGTATGACTGGGCGCATGGCCAGTGTGATTCAATAGAACGTATAACTCATTCCATCTGCACGCTTGAATTTGAGGATCACAGACCTTTATATGATTGGTTTCTTGATGCCCTCGAAATATATCATCCGCAACAAATAGAATTTGCAAGACTAAATCTTAGTTATACAGTAATGAGCAAAAGAAAACTTCTTGAACTTGTGCAGGATAAAATTGTGGACGGATGGGATGATCCCAGAATGCCTACAATATGCGGTCTGAGACGAAGAGGTTATACCCCAGCTTCTATAAGACATTTCGCTGACCGTATCGGCGTTGCAAAAAGAGAAAATATGATTGATGTGGCACTTCTTGAAGATAGTATACGTCAGGATCTCAACGCACATGCAAAAAGGGTAATGGGAGTCATCCATCCCGTAAAATTAGTTATTGATAATTATCCTGAAGATAAAATAGAATATTTAGAAGCAATTAATAATCCCGAAGATCCTTCTATGGGGGCTCGAAAAATCCCTTTCTCCAAATACCTGTACATAGAGGAAGAAGATTTTAAAGAGCAACCCCCAAAAGGTTATTTTCGTCTATCACCGGGACAGGAAGTCAGATTAAGATATGCTTATATAATCAAGTGTGTGGGATTTGTAAAAAATCCGGAAAATAACAAAATATCAGAAATACACTGTATATTTTATCCTGAAACAAAAAGCGGTTCTTCGCAGAGTAACAAAAAAGTAAAAGGGACTATTCACTGGGTTTCGGTACCTCATGCTATTGATGCGGAAGTCAGACTTTATGATCGGTTGTTCCTTGTTGAGGACCCGAGCGGTGAAAATTGGAAGGAAAAAGTTAATCCAAAGTCGCTTGAAATAGTTAAAAACTGCAAAATCGAAGAAAGTTTGAAGGAAGCCATTCCGCAGGATAGATTTCAGTTTGAAAGGGTTGGATATTTTTGTGTGGATAAATATTCTACAAGGGAAAAAATGATATTCAACAGAACTGTGTCATTAAAAGATACTTGGGCGAAAATAAGTAAAAATTTATAAAAAGATAGATTTCTGCTTGACTATAAAAAAGGAAAGACATATATTCTCCAAAATCACTCCAATGACATGCCATTCGAAGATATTATCAGAATAAAGAATGCATCCTTCTACGCATATCATGGTGTAGCAAGCGATGAACAAAATCTTGGCGGCAAATTTGAGGTTGACCTCGAAATCAGGGGTGATTTTTCAAAAGCAAAAAAAAGCGATAGTTTGAAGGATACAATAAATTACGAGTCTGTTTATTCATTCCTTCAGTCGTCAGTAACAAATAAAAAATATTATCTTCTTGAAACCCTTGCAAATAATATTGTCGAAGGTCTTATAAGAGAATTCCCAATTATAAAATCAGTTTCAGTAGTGGTCAGAAAATGGCACCCGCCGGTTAAAGGCGTGGTTGATTATGTAGAAGTTGAGGTACACGGAGGAAAAGAAAACTAATGTATCAGGTATATCTTGGTCTTGGATCAAACCTCGGCGATCGGCATGAAAATCTTTACCGGGCACTGGAAGAGATAGCATTGATCGGCAAAATTACTAAAATATCCTCAATTTATGAAACGGAACCGGTTGGTATGGAGAATTGTTCTGATTTTCTAAATATGGTTGTGGAAATCGCAACAACCTCTGATCCACCTCTCCTGATGGCACAAATAAAAAAAATTGAAAAAAAACTTGGAAGAAAATCATCTTCTCATGGAGAACCTAGAACAATTGACATCGATATTCTTTTGTATAGAGGATTCGTATATCAGGATCCAACTGTCCAGGTTCCCCACCCTGAGTTACCAAACCGAAAATTTGTATTACAGCCACTCGTTGAAATTGCGCCTACAGCCGTTCATCCTCAATTGGAAAAAACTATGGCAACATTACTTCGAAATTGTAGAGACAATCACAGAATTACAAAGGCAGAAATTCAACTGCAGGGAGTAAGGACAATCTAAGAAATATGGGCGATAAACTAAATATTGATACACTTATTCAGCAATCAGAATTAAAACACATAGCAATTGAAGGTGTGATCGGGGTGGGTAAAACCGCTCTGGCGGAAATGCTCGGTCGGAAAATTGGTGCAAAGGTGGTTTTGGAACGCTTTGAGGAAAATCCATTTTTACCAAAATTTTATGAAGACCCAGATAGATATGCATTTCAAACCCAGTTATTTTTCCTCTTAAATCGTTTTAAACAGCAACAGCAATTGTTTCAAGCGGATCTTTTCCATCGTTTTATCCTGACTGATTACATTTTTGAAAAAGATAAAATATTTGCCTATCTGACACTTGAAGATGATGAACTTCGATTATATGAAAATGTTTTGAATACGATACAGCATTCTGTTCCAATCCCTGATCTGGTTGTTTACCTCCAGTGTACAGTACCACGATTGATGCAAAATATTAAAAAAAGGGGGAGATACATTGAAAGAAATATGTCCGAACAATATATTAAGGACCTGAACGAAGCATATAATTATTTTTTCTTTAGATATAAATCGGCACCACTCTTAATAGTAAATACTTCTGAAATTGACTTTGTAAACAACGAAGAAGAATTTAATGACCTCGTCAAGGAAATATTCAGACCGGACAGAGCACCGGTGGAATACTATAATCCCGTAAAAACTCAGCATTTCTAAATCATGACCATATTTAGATATCTTCTCTGGATATTGTTGTTTTATTTTGCATGGAGAATTATCAGATCTTTTGTAAATCTGTATGGTCGATCCCGACAAAAACGACAAACATCCGAAAATCCCTATATAAATATTGAAGAAGCGGATTTTGAAGATATTACAGATAAGGGAGATAATAAAGATCAAAAACAAAATTCGAAGAATTCTGAAGATTCATCAGAACAAAAATGAATCTAAAACATTTCTTTGCAAATGTGGTGGCGTCATTTCTAAAACCACATGTATCAGAATCATTTGATATAAAAAAATTAAATAAGATACTAATAGTGCGCCAGCACGACCAGTTAGGCGATATGATTTGTGCAATACCTCTAATACGCGCTCTCCGCAGGTCATACCCGCAAGCATATCTCTGTTTAATTGCCAGTCCAGTTAACGCAATTATCATGCAAAATCATCCATATCTGAATGAAGTATTGTGCTATGATAAAAAGAAATACTGGACTAACCCAGCAATGCTTATTAAATTTATCAGGGAAATAAGAAAGCATAAATTTGATTTAGCAGTTGTTCCTGCAACGGTATCCTTATCCACTACAAGTGATCTAATAGCATTAATATCCGAAGCAAAAATTAGACTAGGCTCATCGTCATTGAATGGTAAATTAAACCCGTGTGCAAAATATTTTACTCATCAGGTTAATTTATCATGGGATTATGATCAGCATCGTCACCAGACTCTCAGAAATCTGGATATTTTAAAACCGCTGGGTCTATTTTCTGATGATCTTAGTGTTATTATCGGTTTTTCTGATCTGGAAAAGAAATATGCCCGCGAAATATCAAATACATTGAGAGGAGGAAAACCTTATTTAATAGGAATTCATCCTGGTGCTGGAAAACCTCCCAATAGGTGGAAAGCAGAGTACTTTGCCGAGGTTGCAAATAAACTTCATAATGAATTTAACGCTTCGGTTGTCGTTACCGTTGGCCCAATGGATGACGAACCATACTCAATTCTCCGCTCGCATATGCAGTGTCCCTATGAAGTAATATATAAAAAACCGTTGAGAGAAGTTGCCGCACTTCTTAACCATTTTGATTTGTTCATCACAAATGATACCGGCATTATGCATGTCGCGGCCGCAACAGGGACAAAAGTTTTGGCATTATTCGGAAATACTGATCCTTTACAATGGGCACCATTAAACCAAAATCTTCGTTATATTAGTATAAATAACGGTAATATAAATTCTATTTCTGTCGATCACGTTTGGAAAGAAATAGTGACAATTCTTTCAAAAAAAGTATGAATTTAAGTTCAATAAATAGTGAAAATGAATCCGACATAATGGTGAGTGATTCAGTATCCCTGGAGGACGGGATATTAGAGTATAAAAAGAGATTAAACGCAGTTATACTTGCACATTATTACCAGGAATCTGAAATACAGGACATTGCAGATTATGTTGGTGATAGTCTGGAACTGGCAAAAAAGGCAGCATCGACGAGTGCAGACGTAATAGTTTTTGCTGGGGTTAAATTCATGGCTGAAACAGCAAAAATTTTAAATCCAGAGAAAAAGGTAATAATTCCTGATATGGAAGCAGGCTGTTCGCTCGAGGAAGGATGCCCAGCTGATTTATACAAAAAATTCCGCGACCAACATCCCGATCATTTTGCAGTAACGTATATTAATTGTTCTGCAGAGGTAAAGGCATTAAGTGATATCATCTGTACATCAAGCAATGCTGAAAAAATAATAAATCAAATTCCTTTAAATAAGCCTATATTCTTTGCACCGGATAGAAACCTGGGTGCATATCTAAAAAAGAAAACAGGTCGTGAAATGTTAATCTGGAATGGAAAATGTGTTGTACATGAAATGTTTAGCGCAAAAAAAATATTTCAGCTACGCACAGAATATCCCTCTGCAAAATTAATTGCACATCCTGAATGCGAGGAGGTAATACTTAACTCCGCTGATTTTATCGGATCAACAAGCGCACTCTTAAAATACGTTCAAATATCTGATGCCTCGGAATTTATAGTTGCCACTGAGGTCGGGATTATTCATCAGATGGAAAAAATATCGCCAGGGAAAAAATTTATACCCGCTCCTCCAACTGAAAATTGTGCGTGTAATAAGTGCCCTTATATGAAATTAAATACCATGGAAAAATTATATCTCTGCATGAAAAATCAAACTCCTGAAATTATTTTAAATCATGAATTAATGAAACAGGCATATAAGCCGCTCGAGCGTATGCTGAATATAAGTTGATTAAAAAAGAACAATATGGAGGTGACAGTTCATGGAATTCGATTGGGAGAAATATTTAAAAAATGTTTGTGAATGTACAAAATTACTTGCTATATCAAGACAGTATGAGGAGGTTTTTGATACAGTTGTCTATTCAATAGCAAATATTTATAAAAGTTCAACCTGCGCAATTGTTTTAATAGATCCAACCACAGAGTATTTAAATATCGTCAATAATCTTGGATTGTCACATACCTTTTGTAATGAATATAGAAAAAGAATTGCAACAGGAGAGATAGGCAGACTAATCTGGACCGGCAAACCAATTTTAATAACCGATAGCAGTCTGGAACCCGAAATTTCTACTGAAATAAAACTGGAAAAAAACTTTTCTTCCTGCGTATGTGTTCCATTAACAGTGGATCAGCGAACAATAGGTTTTCTTTATGTAGATAGTGATGAAAAAGGTAAGTTTACATCAAAAGATCTATCCATTATTAAATCATTTGCTGATTTAGCTGCCGTTGCATATTTTAAATATAAAATTTCAGAAGAAAATATACGGCTCGATACTATTGACAGAGAAACGGGCGCTGAAAAGTATAATTTGTTTTATGATAAACTTAATCAGGTCTTTCTAACAGCAGAGAAAAAAAACGATTGTTTTAGTATTGTTTTAATAGATGTCGATAATATAAAATCAATAAATAAAACATATGGGCATCTCTCTGGACAAAAATTAATGAAACAACTTCTTGAAATCATCAAACGTATTAGGAGAGATATTTATTCTATTGCAAGATACGGTTTTGATGAATATATTATTTTGCTTGAGGGTACCCCCCTTGATGAGGCAATCCAGTTTGCAAAATTATTAAAATCAAATGTTAATTCAATGGAATTTACTGACAATAAAATACATTCTTCAATAAGTGTGGGAATTGTATCTTATCCTCAAAATGCCACTACGATTGAAGATTTACTCACAGGTGTAAAAAATGCGCTTTTTGAAGCACAGCGAGCAGGAACAAATTGCATCTGTAATTTTAAACGTCAGTGGTATTTAAACGATCCCATCGACATAATTAAATAAAATACATAGATTAATTTATAGAAAGGGAAATAAGTGCCGATATTCGAATATCAGTGTACGATGTGTAAAAAGAAATATGAAATATTTCACATAGGACGTGAAAAAGTTGAAGATATCGTTTGTCCTGAGTGTAATTCTCGAGAATATAAAAAATGGTTTTCACCAACGAATATCTCAACACAAAATACCTCTTCATCTCCGTGTCAGGATGGTGCCTGTGATATAAGACAAGGAGGATGCAAGAGCGGTATGTGTAATATTGATTAAACTAATTAATAGGGATTTCTGAAAATAAATTTGAAAACTAAGTATCAAACCATTCATCATATATTATACCAACACCGATGATTGGTTTACAGATCATGCGAAGAGATGGCATGCCGATAAATGCTATTTAATCCTTAGCATGTGTTAATGATATTTAAACCTGATTTTCAGATTTTTCTAAATAATAAAATATTTACAAAATATCATGGAATTGTGTATGAATTATGGTCTTTCCAAATCATTGAATATCCCTTATGCAAAAGCAATTGAACATATAACCGAAGAATTAAAAAAAGAAGGTTTTGGTATACTTACAACAATAGATGTAAGAGATACATTAAATAAAAAACTAGGTGTTGACTTTCCTCCCTATGTTATTTTAGGTGCGTGTAATCCGCTTTTTGCTTATCAGGTACTTCAATCAGAAATAGAAATCGGATTGTTTTTACCCTGCAATGTAATAATCTATGAAAAAGAGGGGAAAACTCAGGTTGCGATTTTTGATCCAATGTTTTTATCTAATGTTATTTCAAATCCTAAAATAAAGGAAATTGCAACTACACTCCGAGAAAAAATCGATAAAGTTTTACAAAATTTATAGCTAAGATATAAAAAAGTTTATACCAAAAATGAGAAGAATTCGTATTTTGGTATTTACTCAAATTTTATTTAAATTTTAAAAGAATGTTAAGATTATTAAAAGGATTTTGTAAATGAATACTCTTAAAACAGTGTTTTTAATGACACTAATTATGGTCTTATTAATGTTAGTTGGCTCCATCATAGGTGGTGAGCGGGGGGTAATTATGGCATTTATTTTCTCCCTCTTAATGAATTTTGGTGCTTATTGGTTTTCCGATAAAATTGTGCTTATGATGTATAAAGGAAAAGAAATTACTGAGAGCGATGCGCCTCGTCTTTACTCAATGGTGGCCCGACTTGCTAGTTCAGCCCAAATACCGATGCCAAAGGTGTACATAATACCAGGCAATACCCCAAATGCCTTTGCCACAGGTCGAAATCCAAATCATGCTTCTCTTGCTGTTACGGAAGGAATATTGAACATGCTCAGCGATGATGAACTGGAAGGTGTAATTGGTCATGAATTGGCTCATATAAAGCATCGTGACATATTGACCCAAACGATTGTCGCCACATTAGTTGGTACAATTACCTTTGTTGCGCGTATGGCAGGTTGGTCATTAATGTTTGCTGGTGGTGATAGAAACAGAAGAGATTCAGGTGGTTTAGGAGAACTATTTCTAATTATTTTAGCACCAATTGCCGCAGTGCTAATTCAACTTGCAATTTCAAGATCACGAGAATTTGCCGCAGATGAAGGTGGAGCGAGAATTTCTGGCAGACCACTATCACTGGCAAACGCGCTTTTAAAACTTGAACGTGCTGCAGAAAAAATACCAATGTTAAATGCCTCACCATCAACTGCTCATATATTTATCGTAAATCCTTTACGAGGTTCCGGGATAATGAAATTATTTTCCACCCACCCCCCGATTGCGGAAAGAGTTGAAAAACTTCAATCAATAGCTATGGGCAGCCTTTGATAATCCAACCTTTTGAAAAGATAAAAGTGAAAAATAATTATAATATAAATTTATTAATGTGGTTAGCTATATTTATTTTTATAGCAATTCCTAAAAATGTTCTATATTGTGGAGAAGCTGAAGAAGATTCCATTAAAACAAACCTTAAGATTATTCAAAATATATTTGGAAATATTACAACGCAGATTTTATCAGCAATCCCCGAAAATGAAAATATTTTAGGTTTTAAGATTCATAAAACAGAACAATCGTGGGTAGTTGAGCAT
>Ga0073932_1004336_pt1 | contig 17071 bp, 16 predicted proteins | sample DewCreD2012metaG_FD_76967 | JGI IMG/M metagenome (GOLD analysis project Ga0073932, IMG submission 76967) | Hot spring sediment bacterial and archeal communities from British Columbia, Canada, to study Microbial Dark Matter (Phase II) - Dewar... ... | reverse complement strand
TGTTGTTGCAGATCTTGGCCGCCTGGCCGTTCCCGGCCCCGCCCGCATGCACGATGGTCTTGCCCATGACCTCCAGCAGCGGCTTTGCGCGCGCAAAAGCCTCGCTGCTGCCGCCGACCATGAAGGTGAGTGTTGCGGCCTGCGCGCCGGCGACTCCGCCGGACACGGGCGCATCCAGCATGGCAAAACCTTTCGCCTCCGCCGCCGCGGCCACCGCGCGCGCAGTCTCGACATCGATGGTCGAGGAGTCGACCAAAAGCGCGCCCGCGCGCGCGGCCGACAGCACGCCGGCCGGACCGAGATAAACATCCCGCACCTCCGCGCCTGCGGGCAGCATCGTGATCACCACCTCGCCGGCTGCGGCCGCGCTTGCGAGGTCGGAGGCGGCCGCCCCGCCGGCCTCGACAAGCTTCCGCACCTGCGCCCCGTTCAGGTCAAAGCCGGTCACCGCATGACCTGCCTTCAACAGATTGAGCGCCATGGGCAGCCCCATGTTACCGAGTCCGATAAAGCCGATCTGTGCCATACACCCCTCCTGCCTTCACGGCCGCGCAAAGGCGCAGGAGCAAGAGTGGCGTCCTCCTGCGCCCCTATTGCGGATGTTCGCGCGCCGACTGGATTGCGAGGACGAGATAGCTCACCAGCAACATGCCCTCGATCGCAACCACCCACATCCGACCGCCGTAAACCTCCGGAAAGAAGATCTCCACCGCCGCCATCGAGATCGCGGCGGTGAGCCAGACCACCGCCCCCCAGGCCGCCAGTAACCATAACCCCACACCGGCGACGAGATCGATCACGGCAAAGAAGACGGTGGTTGCCTGCGAGGCCGCATTTTGCGCCAGAAAACCGTTTTCGGGACCGATGATCCCGCACAGCACGGCCCAATGGTAGAGCCCCTTCAACAGGGCGACCACCGCAATGGCGCGCAGGAACAGGGCCAGCGCCCTGGTCCAACGGCCCTCTCCGGCCTGCTGCTTGTCGGCATGCACCGGTTCGAGCGTGCGCACCGGATGAGTGATGATCGGGTCGCTCACAGCTTGAGCTCCGCGTCACCCAGCGGGGCAAAATGCCGCTCGACCTCAGCCGCGGTAACGGCCTCAAGCGTGGCTGGACACCAGTTTGGCCGATTGTCCTTGTCGATGATCACGGCGCGTACCCCCTCGTAGAAATCATGCCCGTGAATGATGCGCGACACGATGCGGAACTCGGTCTCAAGGCAGGCCTCGAACGTCAGATCGCGCCCCTTGCGCACCTGTGCCAGCGCAAGTTTGAGGCTGGTGGGCGATTTCGTGCGGATTGTCGCCGCGGCCTGAGCGGCAAATGTCGCGTCCTTGCCGCCGACCGCCGCTTGATCCAGTGCCGCCAAAATATCCTCGACCCGATCGCACTTGAACAGGCGGTCGATGACAGGCCGTAATGCGGCAATCGGCGGACTGGCAACCGGCTCTGCAAACGCGGCGAGGATTGCGTCCACCGCGTCCGTCCCGCACAACGCCTGCATCAGTGCCGGAAAACGCGCCGACGACACGCGGTGCGTGGCCGTCGTTACGGCCACTCCGTCGTCCGGGCCGAACCGCTCGCCCGTCAACGCGCAATAGGTCCCGCTCTCGCCCGGCATGCGCGGCAAGAACCACGTTGCTCCGATATCGGGAAAGAAACCGATGCCGACTTCCGGCATGGCAAACAGATAACGGTCCCCTGCCACGCGGTGCGAACCGTGAATCGAGACCCCCACCCCGCCGCCCATCACAATGCCGTCGATGAGCGAAACATAGGGCTTCGGGTATCGCTTGATCATCGCATTCAGCGCGTATTCTTCGCGCCAGAACGCGAGCATGTCCGCGTAACGGCCCGCCCGCCCGAGCTCGTAGAGCGCCCGGATATCGCCCCCGGCACAAAAGGCCCGCTCCCCGGCCGCCGTCACGATCACCCGTGTCACCGTAGGGTCTTTTGCCCATGTTTCGAGCTGCGCGGCCAACCGCCGCACCATGTTGTGCGTGAGCGCGTTCAGCGCCTTCGGCCGGTTGAAGGTGACCAGGCCGGCGGTCCCGCGGCGCTCGAACAGAATCTCGGGTTCGATCCCGGCCATGGCGGCTCAGTTGTCCAAAAGCCCGCGGCTGATGATCAGCCGCATCACTTCGTTTGTGCCTTCCAGAATCTGATGCACGCGCACGTCGCGTAGCACCCGTTCGATCGGATGGTCGCGCAGATAGCCGTAGCCGCCGTGCAGTTGCAGGCAGCCGTTCACCACCTCGAATCCGGTGTCGGTGGCAAGCCGCTTGGCCATGGCCGCAAGCCGCGTCGCGCCGGGCGCGCCCTCGCCCACCGCGACGGCCGCCCGCCGCAGGAGTAGCCGTGCCGCCTCAAGTTCGGTGGCATAGTCGGCGATGCGGAACCGCAACGCCTGAAACTCGGCGAGCCGCGTGCCAAACTGCTTTCGTTCACGCAAATACGCGACGGTGCGGTCGAGGCAGAACTGGGCGCCGCCGATGGAACAGGCGGCGATGTTGAGCCGGCCGCCGTCAAGTCCCGCCATGGCGATCTTGAACCCCTGCCCTTCCGCGCCGAGCCGGTTTGCCGCCGGCACGCGGCAATTTTCGAGGATCACCATGCGCGTCGGCTGTGTCTTCCAACCGAGCTTCTTCTCCAACGCGCCGAATGTGAGGCCCGGCGTGCCCTTCTCCACGATGAAGCAGGAGATGCCCTTGGCGCCTTCTTCGCCGGTGCGGGCCATCACCAGATAGACATCGGACACGCCGCCGCCGGAAATGAACGCCTTGGTGCCGTCGAGCACGTAATGGTCGCCGTCGCGTCGCGCCCGCGTTTTCAGGCTTGCGGCGTCCGAACCCGACTCGGGCTCGGTCAGGCAATAGCTTCCGAACTGGTCCATACGGCACAGCCTCGGCACATAATGCCGCCGCTGCTCCGCGGTGCCGAACGCATCGATCATCCACGCCACCATGTTGTGGATCGAAATGTAGGCGGCAGTGGATACGCAGCCTTGGGCGAGCTGCTCGAAAATGATGGTGGCGTCGAGCCGCGACAGCGCCGTGCCGCCCACGTCCTCGCGCACATAGATGCCGGCAAAACCGAGCGCGGCCGCCTTGCGCAGGGCCTCGACCGGAAAGGTCTCGGTTTCGTCCCACTCCCGCGCGAACGGCATCATGTGCGCGTGCGCGAAACTGCGCGCCGTGGCCTCGAACGCGCGCTGCTCCTCGGAAAGCTCGAAATCCATCTGCCGGCTCGCTTTGCCCGCCTCTCCGCCCGACGCTGTGCCCGTCTCTGTCGCCGGGCACCCCGACAGGCTATAAAATGCAACGTCGAAGCCCGGCAATCAAAGGAATGCACCATGGCGATCAAATTCGGCCGCCCCATCGAGCCCCGGACGCGCTTTGCCCCGGTCGAGGCGAAGGCACCGGAGCAGAACGCACGTCCGCTCGACCTACCGGTGCGCCCACGCCGCAACCGCCGCGCCGAATGGGCCCGCCGCATGGTGCGCGAACACGTACTTACCACCGACGATCTGATCTGGCCGCTGTTCCTGACCGAGGGCGAGAACCGGCGAACGCCGGTGCCCTCCATGCCGGGAGTGGAGCGCCTGTCCGTGGACCAGGCGGTGCGCGCGGCCGAACAGGCGGCGAAACTCACCATCCCCTGCGTGGCGCTGTTCCCCTACACCGATCCCGGACTGCGTGACGAGGACGGCAGCGAGGCGCTCAACCCCGACAACCTCATGTGCCGCGCCATCCGTGCGATCAAGAAGGCAGTGCCCGAACTCGGCGTGCTGTGCGACGTGGCGCTCGATCCCTACACCAGCCACGGCCACGACGGCCTGTTGCGCGACGGCGTGATCCTCAACGACGAAACCGTGGCGGTTCTGGTGAAGCAGGCGCTGATCCAGGCCGAGGCCGGCTGCGACATCGTCGCGCCCTCCGACATGATGGACGGCCGCGTCGGTGCCATTCGTTCGGCGCTCGACGCGGCCGGCTTCGTGGACACGCAGATCATGGCCTATGCCGTGAAATATGCGTCCTGCTTTTACGGGCCCTTCCGCGACGCCGTCGGCTCCTCGGCCACGCTCAAGGGCGACAAGCGCACCTATCAGATGGACCCGGCCAATTCCGACGAGGCCCTGCGTGAAGCCGAGCTCGATATCGCCGAAGGCGCCGACATGATCATGGTCAAGCCTGGGTTGCCCTATCTCGACATCCTTGCGCGCGTGAAAGCGGCCTTCGGCAGGCCGACCTTTGCCTATCAGGTGTCGGGCGAATACGCGATGCTGATGGCCGCGGCGCAGAACGGCTGGCTGGACGGCGACAAGGCGATGATGGAGACGCTCATCGCCTTCAAGCGCGCGGGCGCGGACGGGATTCTCACCTATTTTGCCCCCCGCGCAGCCGCGGCGCTGCGGCACACTTAGGGTTGCCCCCTGCCGCCGGGACTCAATCCATCACCGCACCGCCTTCGATGCGCACCGGCTGATAGCCGTCCGCCTCGAAGGCTTTGAGAATCTCCTCGGCATGCGCGCGGTCGCGCGTCTCCACCGTGATGTCGAGCCGCGCGCCCTTGGCCGGCACGTCAAGAAACAGCCGCCTGTGATCAACCTCAAGGATGTTTGCGCCGAGTTGACCGAGCGCGGTGGCAATATGGCCGAGGATGCCGGGGCGGTCCGGGATCGTGAGCCGGAACGACACGATGCGGTCCGCCCGCTCGAGCTCGCGCACCATGATGGTGGCGAGCAGGCGCGGGTCGATATTGCCCCCGCACAGCACGAGCCCAACCTTTTTGCCGGCAAAACGCTCCGGTTCCGCCAGCATGGCCGCAAGGCCCGCAGCGCCCGCCCCTTCGGCCATGGTTTTCTGCAACGTGAGATAGGCATTCACCGCCCGCTCGATGTGCTCCTCGTCCACCAGCACGATGTCGCGCACCAGCGCCCGCACGATGGGCAGCGTCAAGCTCCCGACATTCTTGACCGCAATGCCTTCGGCAAGCGTCGCCCCGCCGATCGGCCGCCGTTCGCCGCGGATCGCATTCCACATGGAGGGGTAAAGCTCCGATTCGACACCGATGATGTCGATCTCCGGCCGCAGCCCCTTTGCCGCAACCGCCATCCCCGAGATCAGCCCGCCGCCGCCGATGGGCACCACCAGCATTTCCAGGTCCGGAACCTCTTCCAGCATTTCCACGGCCACAGTGCCCTGGCCAGCGATCACGTGAACGTCGTCGTAAGGATGCACCCAGATCAGATTGCGATCGGAAGCAATCGCTTCCGCACGCGCCTGCGCCTCCGAGATCGTCTCGCCATGCAGAACCACCTCTGCACCGTGCGCCTTGGTCGCCGCCACCTTCACGAACGGCGTGGTCACCGGCATCACCACCGTGGCCGGAACGCCCAGCCGCTGCGCGTGATAGGCCACCGCTTGCGCGTGATTGCCGGCGGACATGGCGATGACCCCGCGCCGGCGCGCCTCGTCCGATAAGGCGGCAAGCTTCACGCGCGCGCCGCGCTCCTTGAACGAATTGGTGACCTGCATGTTCTCGTATTTGACATGCACGTCGGCGCCGGTGAGCTCGGAAAGCCGCGGCGCCGGAAGCATCGGCGTTCGCAGCACATGCGCCGCGAGAATTCGTTGTGCACGCCGGATATCGGCAAGCGTGACGTCCAAATCTGGTCTCCCTGGCGCATTTTACTGTAGATTTATTCTGTCACGAATTGCCGCGCGCCGGGCAGTGCCCCGCCTCCATGCGGGCGTTTTGCCCGAAGGCACGGCTATGGACGGGGCAAAGGGCATGGCCATGGATGAGTCCAACCGCGTCAATCTGCCGTTCGAGGTCAAGCCTCACGCCTATGATCCGGCCGAACATCCCGAGCTGTTCGCCGACGTGCTGCCGCGGCGGGTGGTGGCCTTCTTGATCGACCTCGTGATATTGGCCATCCCTGTGGCCTTGGCGGCGGTATTCATCTTTGCCGCCGGTATCGTCACTTTCGGCCTTGGCTTCTTTTTGTTTCCATTGCTCCCGCCGGCCGCAGTGATCTGGGGGCTGGCCTATTACGGCGTCACACTCGGCAACGCCCATTCGGCCACCATCGGCATGCGGATCATGGATCTTGAAATGCGCACTTGGTACGGCGCGCCGGCCTATTTCGTGCTCGGCGCGGTGCATGCGGTCCTGTTCTGGGTCACAGTCACGGCCCTGACCCCTCTGATCCTGCTGGTGGGTTTCTTTAACGAACGGCGCCGCCTCCTTCACGACATTCTTCTCGGGGCGGTGATCATCAATAATCCTGCCCGGGCAAGCCGGATCAAGGGCCCACCCCTGAATGGTTAAGGGCTTAAGCTGCAAAGAAGCCCTTTTATCCGCGCCGCATTGGAGTCAAAATTCTTCGAATCGAAGACCTACGCTTTGGTTGCGAAAAGGCCGGCAGTGACCCATCATTCGCGTGATACCCCCCAGTTCTACCTGACCGCCCCTTCGCCCTGCCCCTATCTGCCGGGCCGTGAAGAGCGGAAAGTGTTCACACACCTCGTCGGTGATCGCGCCCCGGGGTTGAACAACCTTCTGACCCACGGGGGCTTTCGTCGCAGCCAATCGATCGCCTATCGCCCGGCGTGCGAGGGCTGCCGCGCTTGCATTTCGGTCCGCGTGATCGCCGATGAATTCCGGCCCAGCCGCAACATGCGCCGTATCCTCGCGCGCAACGCCGATGTCGTTGGGGAAATGCGCGCATTGGTGCCGACGTCGGAACAATACGCGGTGTTTCGCGCCTATCTCGACGCCCGTCACGCCGACGGCGGCATGGCCGACATGAGCATGCTCGACTATGCCATGATGGTGGAGGACAGCCACGTCAAGACGCGCCTCATTGAATATCGCCTGCGCAGTCCGGACACCGCCGCCAAAGACCGATCAGCCGGACCGTTGCTGGCGGTGGCGCTCACCGATGTGCTCAACGACGGCCTGTCCATGGTCTATTCCTTTTTCGATCCCGATTACGCGGCCCGCTCGCTCGGAACCTTGATGATACTCGACCATATCGAACGCACCCGCCGCATGGGGCTGCGTTATGTTTACCTGGGTTATTGGGTGCCGGGTTCGCAGAAGATGGACTACAAGGCGCGGTTTTTGCCCCAGGAACGACTGATGCCGGATGGCTGGGTACGCAGCAATAATGCTCCCATAATTGCCCGCAGCCGCCGCTGAAACGGAAATCCGTCGGGTTCCGATCCCTCCCCCTGCAAGCGTTTTGCCAAAGGCGCAAAAATGCTTGCGGCGAAATACAATCATTAGTTGTTATAATATATATTAACTCGTTAAAGTTGTTGTTACGATTGTTGGCCATCATGCCTTGCTGCCCATGGTTGCAGCCACAGTGCAGGGCCTCGCCCGCCATGGCGCGCCCTTGTCTGAGCATGCGTTACGCGCGGGGCGTTTACGGCGATGTTGCTCTCCGCCAACACCACGGCGATGGAGGTGACCGTCCTCGACGGCTCCAAATACTACATGTCGCTGACGCGCTCGATGCTGAACACGATCGGGGTACGACGCGCGCTTCTCTACGACCAGCCCATCGAGGCTTTACGCGATCTATTGGCCCAGCCAAGCGACGTTGTCGTCGTCGATTCGGAGCTGCCGCAGAACATTTCTTGCCTGCGGCTCATTCGCGGCATGCGCGATCCGGCGCGTGCGCCGTTATGTTTCATTCCCATCATCGTGACCACATATCGACCCACGAAATCCTTTGTTGAAGCGGCCATTCGCAACGGCGCCAACACCGTCCTCGCCAAACCCTATTCGCCCCTGGCGCTCAAACAACGTCTGATCCGCGCCGTGGCCGACCGTGACAAGCTCGTGCTCAAGGACGGCCGGTATGTGATGGCGGAGATTCTTGATTCCATGGAAGCGCGGGCGCTGGCCGCCAACCCGACCATGTTGGCTGCACTGCTTCACGGTGCGGGCGGGCCTAACAGCCAGACGGACGCCCTGCAATCCATGATCAATATGCTCTGGTCGAACGAAGAAGGAGCCGAGGACGAGTCCGCCTGGCGTGTCTGATAATTCCCGCGGCGGAGGCTTTATATCGCCTCGTCGCGTGGCCGCGAATTGGATTGCAGGATGCCGCTGGCGCCCGTCAGCAACCCGCGCTTGGGCGCAAACAAGAACGCCGCGGCAAAAACCGCCGCCTGCACCAGCACAATGCAGGCACCGGTGGCCGCATCGAGATAAAAACTGATGATGGTACCGAGAACGGAGGAGGCAATGGCGACGGTTGCCGCAATGATCAACATGCGCTCGAAACTGTCGGTTAACAGATAGGCCGTCGCCCCCGGCGCGACCAGCATGGCGATGACCAAAATGATTCCCACCGCTTTCAGCGAAGCCACGATCGTCAACGACAACAGCACCAGCAGCCCATAATGCAAAAAATGCACCGGAAGACCGATCGCCCGCGCATGATTGGGATCGAAGCAATAAAGCAGAAGATCGCGCCGCCGCAATAACACCGCCAAAAGCGTCAGCCCCGCGATTACGGCCGTCTCGACGAGATCGCCGCTCGTAACGCCGAGCACATTCCCGAACAATATATGACTCAAATGCTGGTCGGTATCGACCTTGGTGAACATGACAAGCCCGAAGGCGAACATCCCGGAAAACACGATGCCCATCACCGTGTCTTCCTTCACCCGGCTGTTCTCCTTCAGGTAGCCGGTGAACACGGCGCAGGCGAGCCCCGCAGCAAAGGCGCCGAATGCGAGCGGCAGCGACAACACATAGGCAAGAACGATGCCCGGAAGCACGGCGTGTGAAACCGCGTCGCCCATCAACGACCAGCCCTTGAGCACCAGATAGCAGGACAGCACCGCACACACCGCGCCGACGAGAACCGACACCGCGAGCGCCCGCTGCATAAAGGGATAGCTGAGCGGAAGGGCGATCCAATCGATCATGGCCGCGCCTCCACGGCGGTCAGCCGGCGTCGCCGCGATGCGAGTCGCCCGTGCTTCGGAGCAAAGTAGAAAGCCGCAAGAAAGAGCAGAGATTGCAGCGTCACGATCACGCCCCCGGTCGCGCCGTCAAGGAAATAGCTGATGTAGGCGCCGGCAAAGCAGGTGCCGGCGCCGATTGCGACGCTGAGGATGACAAGCCGCCCAAACCGGTCGGTGAGCAGATAGGCGGTCGCTCCCGGTGTCACCACCATCGCGATCACGAGGCAGGCACCGACCGTTTGCAGCGCCGCCACCGTGCAGGCGCTGAGCAAAGTAAAGAACAATACCTTCAAAGCGGCGGGGTTCAAACCCACGCTGCGCGCGTGATGCTCGTCGAAGAAGGCGAGCATCAGATCCTTCCACTTCAAAGTGAGGACCGCGAGCGAAATTGCCGCGATCAGGACGACCTGATACGCATCCTCGTCGGCGATTGCGAGGATGTTGCCGAGCGCGATGGTCTGGATGTTCACGGCCGTCGGCCACAGCGAAGCCATCAACAGCCCCAGCGCAAACAAGGAGGTGAACACAAGGCCGATCACCGCGTCTTCGCGCAATCGCGAACGGTATTTGATCAAGGCCATGCTGAGGGCGGCGAGCACGCCGGCAAAAAACGCCCCGGCGGCGAAAGGAACCCCCAAAATGTAAGCGCCCGCCACCCCCGGGACGATCGAGTGCGCCAGCGCATCGCCCATCAGCGACCAGCCCTTGAGCATGAGATAGGCGGACAGGAAGGCGCACACGGCGCCGACCAATGTGCTCACCCACATGGCCTTGAGCATGTAGTCGTAACTGAACGAAACCAACAGTTCGGAGATCATGACTGTATCTCCGCCGGCGGTTTGGGCCGCGTCCTTTCCTCTCTTTCGTCTCCGTAGAGCACGAGCGGCCGCTCATCGTCGGTAAGCACGGTGAGCCGGCGGGGATCCTGGTCGTCATGCAAATCCCGCCCGCCGAGGCTGTAGTGCCGCAACACGCCGCCGAATGTCTGTTCGAGATTGGCCCGGGTGAACACCTGTTCGGTGGGACCCGCCGCCAGTATCGTGCGATTGATCAAGACCACCTGATCGCAGAAATCCGGCACGCTGCCGAGATTGTGGGTGGAGATTAGCATCAGATGGCCTGCGGCGCGCAGCTCCCGCAACAGGGCAATGATTGCGGCCTCGGTCTTCACGTCCACGCCGGTGAAAGGTTCATCCAACAGGATGATGCGTCCTTCCTGCGCCAATGCCCGCGCCAGGAACACCCTTTTCTTCTGGCCGCCGCTCAATTCCCCGATCTGCCGGCGCCGGTATGCGGTCATGCCCACCCGTTCCAGCGCCTCATCGACCTTGCGGCGATCGTCCGCCGACGGCATCCGCAAAAAATTCATGTGGCCATAGCGGCCCATCATCACCACGTCTTCAACCAGCACCGGAAAGTTCCAGTCGATGTCCTCGCTTTGCGGCACATAGGCGACCGCGTTGCGTTTGAGAGCTTCGGCCACGGAGAGGCCGCACAGGCGCACGGTGCCGGCGGCGGGGCGCACGAAACCCATGATGGCCCTGAAGATGGTGGTCTTGCCGCTGCCGTTCACCCCGACAAGGGCGCAGATGGTGGCCGGACCAAGCTCAAACGAGGCGTCTTGCACGGCGGTGAAACCATTGGGGTAGGTCACCGTCAAACCGCGCACGGAGATACTCGCGACGAGAGTTGCCGTCGAGGACGAAACCTGAGGCGCGATCAGGTTCATTTGTCGAATCCTTTGGCGATCGTTTCCACCGTGACCCGCAACAGATCAAGATAGGTCGGCACCGGCCCGTTTGCCGCACTGAGAGAGTCGACGTACAGCACCCCTCCGTAGCGGGCGCCGGTTTCGCGCGCCACCTGCCGGGCCGGCTTGTCGGACACAGTGCTTTCGCTGAACACCACCGGGATCTTGTGCCGGCGAACCAGATCTATGACCTTGCGTACCTGCTGCGGCGTGCCCATCTGGTCGGCATTGATTGGCCACAGATAGGCCTCGCGCAAATTGTAGTCGCGCGCAAGGTAGCTGAACGCCCCCTCACTGGTTACAAGCCACCGCTGGCTTTCCGGAATGGCGGCCAGCCGTTTGCGCAAGGGCTCGTCGATCGCCTTGATCTTTGCCGCATAATCGGCAGCGTTGCGATTGTAGATTTCTGCATTGGCCGGATCATATTTCACGAATGCCTTGCGGATGTTCTCGACATAGATCAGCGCATTTGTCGGTGACATCCAGGCATGGGGATTGGGCTTGCCGGTATAGGGGCCTTCACGAATTCCCAGAGGCTCGATGCCCTCCGTCAGCACGACGCTTGGCACGCCCTTGACGTTTTCAAAGAACTTCTCGAACCACCGCTCCAGATTGAATCCGTTCCACAGCACCAAATCCGCAGCCTGGACGCGCACGAGGTCAAGCGGGGTGGGCTGATAATCATGGATCTCCGCCCCGGGTTTGGTGATGGACTCCACCAATGCGGCGTTGCCGGCCACATTCTGTGCCATGTCCTGGATGACGGTGAATGTGGTGACGGCCCGGAAGGGCCGGCTGGCGGGTTGTGCGGTGGCCGGCGCGATAAATGCCAAAGATACCAAGGAGACTACCAAGAGTGCCGGGAGCGCCGAGAGTGCCATCCTCGTGCCCACATGGATGGCCCCGCAAATCAACGTTCGCCGTGACCGCGTGCACTGCACGACACACCCCAACTTTTGAACCTGATCTTGCAATTTATTGGCCTTAACATTTTTTGCAAATAGCTTGCAATTGCAAATTCGATCCCGCATACCATGACACCGCCAGCGCACGGCAAGGCGAGAACTGTATAAGTAATTGATAATGTTTATATATTAATCGTGTTGGCTGTGCTTCGGATCGGTTAAGAGCCGCTCTCAGGGCGTTTCAGCCGGAAAGTGGGATCATTGAATTTCAGATCAGTCAGGAATCGATCAGGTTTGATGCGGCCGGCATCACCGCGGTTTCCGCGCCAAGGCGCGAGTTCCTTCATGGAGTGTGTGAACGCACGCCCCGCCGAGTCGATCCAGGTCAGCCCTTCGGCCTCCTTGAAGGTGCAAACGTCTGACAATCCGCCCTCTTTGTAGCGTTGCAGGCGCACGCCGCGGCCGCGGCTCATTTGCGGCACTTGCTCAAGGGGGAAGATCACCATCTTCCGATTTTTGCCGATCACGGCCACCAGCTCGCCCTGCACAGGCGCCACAGCCCGTGCCACATCCGGCGGCCTGACATTCAGCACTTGTTTGCCCTTGCGCGTGTTGGCAAGGCATTCATCCTCATCCACCACAAAGCCACGGCCGGCAGCGCTGGCGACAATGAGCTTGCGGCCGCCCTGATAGCGGAACACCGACACCAGATCGTGCTCCTGCTCGATGTCGGCGAACAGCCGCACAGGTTCCCCGTGGCCGCGGCCGCCCGGCAACTTGGCGGCATCAATGGTGTAGAAGCGGCCATTGGTGGCGAATACCAGGCACTTGGAGGTTGTCTCCGCCGGGAAGGCGAATTTCAACGCATCGTCGCCTTTGAACGAAACGCCGGAGAGGTCGGTCACGGTTCCGCGCAGTGCCCGGATCCAACCCTTTTCCGACACCACGACGGTGATCGGCTCGCGCACCACCATGGCTTGCTCGATCTCCGCCTCGTCGTGCTCGGGCGCCGCGGCAAAACCGGTGCGGCGTTTGCCAAGTTTGGTATCCGGGCCAAAGCGCGCGCGCAGACGTGCGATCTCGTCGGCGATCTTCCTCCATTGTTCCTTTTCGGAGCGCAGCAGCTTTTCCAGGCCGGCCTTTTCCTCCCGCAAATCTTTGTCTTCTTTTTTTATCTCCATTTCTTCCAGCTTGCGCAGGTTGCGCAGCCGCATATTGAGGATCGCGTCTGCCTGCACCTCGGACAGCTTGAAGGTTTTCATCAAAACCGGCTTGGGCTCGTCTTCGTTACGGATGATCCGGATCACCCGGTCGAGATTGAGGTAAGCGACCAGATAGCCGCCCAAAACCTCCAGCCGGTGTTCGATGGTTTGCAGTCTGTGCCGGGAACGGTGCAGCAACACTTCGCGCCGATGATCGAGCCATTCCCGCAATACCTCCGCCAGTCCCATCACCTTCGGGACGCGACCGCGCGAGAGCACGTTCATGTTGAGCGGGATGCGGGCTTCCAGCTCCGTGAGCTTGAACAGCGACTCCATCAGCAGCACGGGATCCACCGTGCGCGATCGCGGTTCGATGACGATGCGCACCTCTTCCGTGGATTCATCGCGAAACGACTCCACCAGCGGCAGCTTCTTGTCGTTGAACAACTCGGCCATCTTCTCGATCAGCCGGGTTTTCTGCACCAGCCACGGAATTTCAGTGACGACGATCTGATACGTCCCCCGGCCCGTCTCCTCCTTATGCCAGCGCGCGCGCACGCGGAATGATCCGCGGCCGCTTGTGTAGGCCTCGGCGATCGCCTCGCGCGAATCCACGACCAGACCGCCGGTGGGAAAGTCCGGTCCCGGAAGATATTTGAGCAGGGTTTTGCTGCGCGCGTTAGGGTTGTCAATCAGGTGCAGTGCGGCATCGCAGATCTCCGCCACGTTGTGCGGCGGGATCGAGGTTGCCATGCCGACGGCGATTCCCTGCGACCCGTTGGCCAAAAGATTGGGAAAGGCGGCCGGCAACACCACGGGCTCCGAGTCGCTGCCGTCGTATGTCGGACGAAAATCAACCGCATCCTCGTCGATGCCTTCCATCAACAGGCGCGCGACCTCGGTCAGCCGCGCCTCGGTGTAGCGCATGGCCGCCGGATTGTCGCCGTCGATATTGCCGAAGTTGCCGTGTCCGTCCACCAGCGGATAGCGCTGCGCGAAATCCTGCGCCAGCCGCACCAGCGCGTCATAGACCGCCTGATCGCCGTGCGGATGAAATTTGCCGATCACATCGCCGACCACGCGCGCGCATTTCTTATAGGCGGCGCCGGGGTCGAGGTTCAGCAACCGCATGGCATAGAGCAGCCGTCGATGCACCGGCTTCAGACCATCCCGTGCATCGGGCAGCGCCCGGTGCATGATGGTGGAGAGGGCATAGGCGAGATAGCGCTCTTCCAGCGCCTCGCGCAGCTGCACCGGTTGAATATTGTGCGGCTCGGGCGGAATCGGTCGTTGTCCCATGGTCACTGGGTACCGCAACCCAGTGCGGAGGACAACAGCGCGGGATCCAGCAAAGGATTGCCGGCGTTGCAAGCGGGAACGATGAACGGCCGATAAATGAGACCGCCATCGCCGATTAAGGCGCGTTGTGGTGGATTATTGACCGCCGCAGCCGGCCGTTTGGGCGTAGCTATAAGGCGCTCCAGGCGGGCGGCGGGCGCTACGCCGACGAGGAGAAGACCGGCATGAGAAAGATACTTCACACCGCCGTGGCTGTTGTCACTTTCGCCGCAACGGCGGTTTATGCGGACGTTGCGGCGGCGATGACCCCGATGACGCAAAGCGCGCTGCGCGACGCCGCCGCACGCGCAGACTCGGTGCAAAGCGTGCGCTGGATTTGCCGTTATGACTGGCGCGGCTTCCGCCGCTGCTGGTGGACGACGCGCCCGTACTACCGCATGCATGGATGGCATTACGGCTATCCGCCGCCTTACTGGCGGCGCCATTACTATTATTGACAATTCACCGCAGCGTCGCTTCGGCGAAAGGCCCCAAGGCAATCCGCTATCGGCGGCGCTCCTTAACCGCACGGCCAATACTTTCTCCGGTGACCGTTGCAATGAACAGTTCGCGCGCCGCAGCAAACTGCATCCCGCGCGGATCGAGCACGTGCCGGCGCAGGAAAAAACCGGTCAGCGCAAAACCCTCGGCAATATCCTCTGCCGGCGGCCTGAGTTCGCCGTAAGGATCCGTTGCAAGAGCATCCGCGCCCGCGAGAAAAGCGGGCAGACGGAACAATCGATCGCGCCACGGCTCGCCCGCGCGTCCGCAAACCGCCCGGCCGCTATTGGGGGAAATGTAACGCAGGTCGTCTGTCTGTCCTGTGGCGGCACATCGGCTGAGATCCAGGCCGAACCCCAGTTCGGCCAAAAGTCCCATTTCGAATCGCACCACCGCGGCCGCCCCGGCGACGGGATTTTCCAGCCGCGCGAGCGTGGCGCTGAGCGCGGCGTAAATCCTCGGGTGCGGGTCGCGCTCGGGCAAGAGCCTGCACAGCGCCGCCAGATGCGTCACGCCATACAACAAGTGCGGACTGGCCGAACAGGACACCGCATGCACCGAGAGCACCTCGATGGAGTAATAGCCCAGATGTTCGTCAAGCCGCGCCCGCCATGTTGCGCGCACGCCGTTGCCCGGCTGCAATCCCGGTCGCCGGCGCGCACTCGCCCCGCCGTGCACCAGACCAAGATGGCGTCCATGATCGCGCGTCATCAACTCGACGATCGCATGGGCCTCGCCGTGGCGGCGGCTGCCCAAAACGATCGCTTCATCGATCCATTCCATGATCGCCGGCCGATCAATCCTTCGGGTATTCCAGCCCCATTTGCCGATAACGTTCGGGATCCTCGCCCCAGTCCTTGCGCACTTTCACGAAAAGAAACAAGTGCACGCGCCGCTCCAGCAGCTCTGACATTTCCTTCCGCGCCGCCTCTCCGATGGACTTGATGGTCCTGCCGCCTTTGCCGAGCACGATTTTGCGCTGCCCCTCCCGCTCCACGTAGATTGTCTGCTCGATGCGCACAGATCCGTCCGGCCGCTCTTCCCAGCGCTCCGTTTCCACCGTCGATTGATACGGCAATTCCTGGTGCAGCATCAAATACAGCTTCTCGCGGGTGATTTCCGCCGCAAACATGCGCAATGGCGCATCCGACACCTCGTCCGGCGGAAAATGCCATGGCCCCTCCGGCACCCGCGCGGCCAACCAGCGCTTAAGATCGTCGACCCCCTCGCCGCTCAGTGCCGAGATCATGAAGGTTGCCTCGAATGTCGCCTTTTCATTGCTTTTGCTGGCCAACTGCAACAACGAGGTTTTTTCCACCAAATCCACCTTGTTGAGGATCAACACTTTCGGGCGGTGAATTTCGTGCAGACGATCGAGGATGGCCGCGGCTTCGGTGTCAAGGCCCTGCTTGGCATCGATCAACACACCGACGATATCGGCATCGCGCGCCCCGCCCCAGGCCGTTGTCACCATGGCGCGGTCGAGCCGGCGCCGGGGTTCGAAGATGCCCGGAGTATCCACCAACACGAGCTGGGCGCCGTCGGCCATGGCGATCCCGCGCACGAGCGCCCGCGTGGTCTGCACCTTGGGTGTGACAATGGCGACCTTGGTCCCGACCAGGGCGTTCACCAGCGTGGACTTGCCGGCGTTGGGCGCCCCGATCAAAGCAATGAAACCGCAGCGGGTTGGAGCGTGCGCCGCCTCAGCCATCGGTGCGGTCCAGTCTTACGCCCTCGCGCGCCAGCATGGCGGCCGCCGCGGCCTGCTCCGCCGCCCGTTTCGAGCTGCCGGAGCCTTCCGCCTGCTCCCGGTCCGGCAGCGCCACGGCGATGCGAAACTCCGGGCTGTGCTGCGGGCCGGTGCGCGCGATCTCCCGATAAACCGGTGTCGGCAGGCCGCGTGCCTGCGCCCATTCCTGCAACAGCGTCTTTGGATCACGCAGCGGCTTGGCCGGAACACGCATGCGCTCACCCCACAGCCGCTCGATCATGGCCGCGGCCTTGCGGTAGCCGCCGTCGATGAACACGGCCCCGATCAGGGCTTCGCAGACATCGGCAAGGATTGCGGTGCGCACGCGGCCGCCGGCGCTGGCCTCGGAGGCGCCGAGCCGGATGGCCGCGCCAAGATCAATAGCGCGCGCAATTTCGGCACAGGTCTCGCGCCTGACGAGGTCGGCCAGTCGCCGCGATAGCTCGCCCTCGTCCGCCCGCGGAAAGGCGCGGTACAGCATATCGGAGATCGCCAGCCCCAGCACATGATCGCCGAGAAATTCGAGCCGTTGATAGCTGCCGGTGCGGCTGCCCCCGCCGAGTGCGGACACATGCGTGAGGGCATTGTCCAGGATCGCGGGATTGCGGAAATGATAGCCGATGGCGCGCTCGAGT
>Ga0073932_1004332_pt1 | contig 17096 bp, 11 predicted proteins | sample DewCreD2012metaG_FD_76967 | JGI IMG/M metagenome (GOLD analysis project Ga0073932, IMG submission 76967) | Hot spring sediment bacterial and archeal communities from British Columbia, Canada, to study Microbial Dark Matter (Phase II) - Dewar... ... | reverse complement strand
CGGGCAAACCGCGGCGATCACCGCAGGCACAATCGCCCCGGCTGCGGCGGCGACCATCGGATCGCCCCAACCGGTCAGAAGGATGCAGCCGACGACCGCCGGCGCGATCGACCACCAAACGGCGCCGGTCCGTCCGGTTGCCGCGCCGCTCGCCGCGGACAAGGCCGACACCAAGGCCAATAGCCAAAGCACCGCGCCGCCGGCGTGCCGCAGGGCGGGCGAACTCAATCCGATCGCCCCGGTGGCCCACCACACGGCCGCCAATGCGGCCAAGGCGGCCGTCATCCATCCGAGAGAATCGGAACTTCGGCCTTCCGCCCGTTCCTCTTGGCTCATCGAACCGACTTCCTTGTTGGCCTAGGGACTATTCGCCGCCTGTCCGGCGCGTCGGCGCCGCGCAAACTGCCGCAACAACCGGCCGTCGTACAACCGATCGCTGCACAGCGCCGCGCCGGGCGACGGCCTGCTCGGGGCGAAACAGGGCTGCTTCTCGCGCGACGAGAGTCTCTTTCGAAAAGATAGAACTCAGTTCGCGCCGCGCAAGGCATTAGCGACTTCGGCGCGCGATCCGTTTTCAGTATGCCCGCCGCGCCACTGAGCAACAAGCCCCGAATAGACGGGAAAGCCCGCGAATGAGTCACGGCAACGACGAAATCGGTCGTTGCCGTGTGCAACTGGGAAGAATCGGCAAAGTCTGCGGGCGCGTCGGCCGCGCAGATCGAACTTCGTTCGTCGGTCGCAGGCAGCGGACCGATGGTTGCGGCGCCGTCGTGCGGTCTCAATAACTCCAACACCATTGCGCAAGCGGCCGCGGTCGCAACGACGCGGCCGATTGCGTGCGATTCGCGTTTGAACCGCTTTCCGTCTCTTACGGCTTCATTTCGTTACTCGGGCCGGCGAAGCATGATGCGGCTATCAGCCACCGAGCAGCCTTGGCCCAACGGATGCACGATCAACGGGTTGATGTCCAACTCGGAGATCTCGGGATGATTGCAGACCATCGCCGAAAGCCGCAGCAGGGTATCGACGATCGAGGGCACGTCGGCCGGCGGCGCGCCGCGGAAACCGTCGAGCACCTTGAACGCGCGGATTTCGTGGATCATGCGTTCGGCGGATATCTGCCACATCGGCGCCAGGCGGAACGACACGTCTTTGAGCACCTCGACCAACGTGCCGCCCAAACCAAACATCATCAACGGGCCGAACCGCGGGTCGCGGCTGGCGCCGAGGATCACCTCGACGCCCTTGGGCGCCATCTGCTCGATCAACACCCCGTCGATCCGCGCGTCGGGCACATGGCGTTTCACGTTCTCGACGATCCGCGCGAACGCGGCTTTGGCCTCTTCGGGGCCTTGAACGTTGAGCACCACGCCGCCGGCGTCGAACTTGTGGACGACGTCGGCCGACATCACCTTCATCACCACAGCGCCGCCAATGGCGGCCGCGGCCTGAGCCGCTTCGTCGGCCGATTGCGCCAGCCGGCTTTTCAGCAGCGGAAGCCGGTAGCATTCGAGAATCTCGCGGCATTGGGCCTGCGTCAGATAGCGGCTGTCGGCCCCGTCGAGCGCTTTGCCGATCAACGCCGACGCCCGCGGCACATCCAAATCGTCGAACACAGGCACATGGCGCCGCGGGATTTCGTGGAGCGACACCAATCGGTGCGCGGCCGCCAAGCTGCGGATGCCGTCTTCGGGGAACGGGTAGTTGGGAATCTTCGCGTTGCGCAGAATGGCCACGCCCGGGGCTACGTCCTTCGCGCCCATGAACGAGCAGATCACCGGTTTGTCGATGCCGCGGGTTACCTCGGGCACCACGGCGGCGGTTTCCTCGATCTCGGTCATCGACTGCGGCGTGAGGATCACGATGCCCATATCGACGTTCTCATCTGAGAGCACCGCGTGAACGGCGGCCTTGTAGCGGTCGCTCCGCGCATCGCCGATCACGTCGATCGGGTTACGCAGCGAGGCGGTCTCGGGCAGCGAGGGCTTCAGCTTCTCGCGCGTCGCGTCGCTCAGCTCGGCCAACTTCAGGCCGTAGCGCACCGCGGCGTCGGTGGCCATGATCCCCGGCCCGCCCGCGTTGGTGATGATCGCCACGCGGTTCCCCTTGGGCAGCGGCTGCGTAGTGTAGAGCAAGGCGTAGTCGAACAGCTCGGCAATCGTATCGACGCGCTGCACGCCGCTTTGCGCAAACAGGGCGTCGTACACCGAGTCCGACCCGGCCAGCGAGCCTGTGTGGCTGCTGACGGCCTTGGCGCCCTCGGGCGAACGGCCCGACTTGAGACACAGCATCGGCTTGTGCGTTTCCCAGAAGATCTTGTGTACCGTCTCGATGAATTCGCGCCCATGACTAACGTCTTCCAAATACATGGCGATGACGTCGGTCTTCGGGTCGTTGGCGAGATACTCGAGCAGTTCGATTTCGTTCACGTCGGCCTTGTTGCCGAAGCTGATGAACTTGCTGAAGCCCATGTGCCGCTCTTCGGCATAGTCGAGCACCGACGTGCAAAGCGCGCCGCTTTGCGAGATGAAGGCCAAGTTGCCGGCGTCGGGCATCTTTCGCCCAAAGGCCGCGTTCATGCTGATCGTCGGATCGGTGTTGATCACGCCCAGGCAGTTCGGACCAATCAACGGCACTCCGGCCTTGCGGACTTTGTCGCGCAACCGCAGTTCGAGTTCGGCGCCGGCCTTGCCGGTTTCTTTGAAACCGGCCGAGATGACCACCAAGCCTTTCACTCCGATTTCAATCGCTTCGTCCACCGTGTCGAGCACGGCGGCGGCCGGCACGATGATCACCGCCAAATCCACCGGTCCCGGCACGGCCCGAAGCGTCGGATAGGCGTGAACGCCCATCACCGAGGGACTCTTCGGGTTGATCGGATAGACGGCGCCGGTGTACTCGTTGAACAACAGGTTGCGAAAGATATCGTTGCCCACCGTGCCGGCGCGGCGCGACGCACCGACCACGGCAATCGACTGCGGATAGAAGATGGCATTCAGCTTTTCAACACGACCATTCGACGACATACAAACCCCTCCTGGAAAAACGGGAATCGTAAGTCGTTGCCTCCGAAGCCGCAAGGGTGTTGCGGCCGAAACGTCCGCCAGGGGGGAACGATCGCTGCCTGCCGCACGATTTTGCTAGAGAAGTGTTCGCAAACGGACTCGGCGGCACAAATATCGACAGACCGAATTGACAGTACTGGCCGCAATTCCGGCCGACGCTCAGCCCGTCAAAGAACGCCGCGCACGTCAGAGAAGCACCCGGACTACGACTTCTCTCGAAGGCGGAGGATGAGTTCGACCTCGCCGATCGGCACGCCCGTGCGATGGGCGATCTCGGCCGGACCGAAGCCGTAGTCGGCCAGCAGATAAACCTCTTCATGCCGTCGCGGCTCGTTCGGCGGCATCGCACTCAGATCGAGCCCGCTGCGGTCGCCGGCCGTTCGCAGTGCATCGGCCTGATCGGATTGGGGAACGTGCGGTTCGCGCCCCTCGGGAGAAAGCTCCGGCAGATCGCCGACGGGCACCGACTTGCGACGCGGTTCGCCCAGCGGCCGCACAGCCGCGGCATCGAGAAGGGCGGTATCACCGGTCGCTGAGGGCATAGCGCCAGCCGCCACGGGCAAAACGCCGGAGGCCGCCGGCGCATCGTCGGACATCTTGGACGCATCGTCGGACGCCGCGGGCGCGGCGCTGCGCGCCGCCGCAGCCAAGGCCTGTTCGAGCCGCGCGGCCGCCCGATCCGCATCGAGGGTCAACGCTTGAAGTGCGGCCAGCTTGGCATCGATTCGCCCGATGAGTTCTCGAGCCGTTTCGTGCATCCGCACCTCCCAGTCATCGAGGGCCTGTGGCCTTTCGGGCCTTTGATGGGCGGCAACCGCCGGCGGCACTTCCGAAAGCGAATCCCTCGCGGCCGCTTCGCCGAAGCGTCGCGGGCGACCGGCGTTGCCGCGCGATGCGCTGCCTGTGTCGCCACGGGCCAGTCCGCGCATGATCCGCAACAGGACGAACACGGCCGCGATCGTCGCTGCCGCGATCAGCAGCGTCCGCATCTTCGGATCGTCGATCAATGCGAGCACGTCCATAGCGTTTTCCGCGAGTTGACCGTTACCCGGAGCCGCCGTCGGCCGGCGCCTCGACCGCCTTCGACCGAATCGCGGCGCTGGGATCGAACGCCCGCACCGCCGCCTCGAACACCTCGCGCAGCGAAAGGCCGCTCGCTTGGGCCACCGCGCGGCACGATTCGTACTCGGGCGCAAACCGCGGTCCGCCGGCGGCAAACGCCACCTTGCCGGCGATCACGCCCCAGGGCGTCGTCACCTGATGTTCGCCGCGGGGAAGCACGCTGCGCTGCGCCGGCCGGCGGCGGATGCCCAACGTGGTGGTTTCGGCAAAGATGATTCCTTCCAGCGGTTCAACGTCTTCCGGACGGCAAATCACCGAAAGCATGACGCCGGGCCGATTCTTCTTCATCCCGATCGGTGCGGTGAACACGTCCAGTGCGCCGGCCGCCAGAAGTCGTTCCGTCGCATAGCCGATCCACTGGCCGCTGATGTCGTCGAGATTCGTTTCGAGCACGACGACCTGATCGATCGTGCCGCAGTGCGCCGACGACCCCGACCCGGCCAGTTCGCCGACATAGAGCCGCAGCACATTCGGTTGTTGTTCAAAGTCGCGCTGGCCCGCCCCGCAGCCGGTGCGGTCGATCGTCATCGGCGGCAGCGGCCCGAAACGCTCGGCCACGGTGGTTAGCACGGCCACCCCGGTCGGCGTGGCCAACTCGGCCTGAATCGACGACGGCGCGATCGGCACGCCGCGCAACAGTTCGGCCGTGGCCGGCGCCGGCACGCTCACCTCGCCGTGGGCGATCTTGATTCGCCCGCCGCCCACCGCCACCGGCGACGCCCAAACCCGATCCACTCCCAGCAAATCAAGCCCCACGGCCGCGCCGACGATATCGGCAATCGAATCAGCGGCCCCGACCTCGTGAAAATGAACCTTTTCGATCATCGTGCCGTGAACTCGGGCCTCGGCCTCGGCCAGGCGGGTGAAGATCTTCGCGGCCAGCGCCTTCTGCCGTTCGCTCAGGCTGCCCCGCTCGATCAGCGCCGTGATGTGATGCAGGTGGCGATGGGCATGTTCCCGCGGATGCTCGACGACGATCTGCGCCGCGCGAAACCCCATCTTCTTCACCTCGCGCAGCGTTAGTCGCACCTCGGGCAGGCCCAACGAGCCGACGGCCTCATTCAATGCGGCAAGCTCTACGCCGGCATCGATCAATGCGGCCAAGATCATGTCGCCGCTGATGCCGCTCTGACAGTCGAAATACGCGATTCTCGTCATCGGTGCCGTCGTCTTTCTTCGCGGAAAATCGTTGAACAGGCCGCCTCGCTGCCGAGCGGTCGGCGGTTTTGCTGCCGGGCCGTTGAAAAAAGCCCCCAACGAGCTTGATGCTTGTGTCGAAATCTCCCGGAAACACGCAGCGAACAGCGGAGGCACGGCCGACTTTTTCAACGGGCCGTTGCCGGGCGGTCGGCGATGCCGATTGCCGCCGCACCGTAGCGCCGCTTGTCCGGCCTTGGTCGTCAGGCCCCTATTGTTGCATCTTCGCCGATCGACTGCCAGCGCCGTTGCCGCGGCGGAATCGGCCCGGGCGGCCGCAACCATTGCTCAGCGACTGACGGGCGCGCAACCTGGCGGGGTAGCGATGCGCGTCCGCGCACGGTACGCGGCATCCCGCCGGCGCAGCGGCACGCCCGCAATTGCCACTGCGACCAAAACCGTGATGGGAGCTTGGAAAGGATGGTCTGAACCTCAATTCCGTCTTGTGCGAACTGCTTGCGTCGCGGAAGACAATGCGGGGCGATCATCCTCCCACGATTCCGAAGTTGGCTCGAATCTGAGACAGGACACTCTCAGTCGGCGGCAACCCTTCGACTGCCGCCCGGATGCTCGTCCAATCCTGCGAATCGTGCGGCAGCCTGTTGAGGAATTCGGCCAAGTCGTTTTTCAGTGGCGATGGCAGCTCGAAGCGGTCGGCAGGGGCCAGCGTTCGGTAAAGCCTAAAGACATCGTTGCGATGCTTCTTCACGTCGTGACTGTCGACAGGCACGCCGCTCTGCTGCCGGGCAACCATATCGAGGTGCGCGCGTGCTTTCAGCGGAATCAGGCATTGGACCGGAACGGTTGGCACACCGCCGACGGTGATGCGCGAACTGACGATGTAACGGAAGTAGTCGTCTCCCAGGAGAATAGCCGAAAGACTGGAAATGTCCTCGCCCGCCGGAATCGGAGTCAAATGGAAGCCTTCGGGAACGCCGAGAACATTGCGAGCGAACAGTTCGATCATGAACGGGTGCCGAGCGTCGGCGGGGGTCTTGAATCGATAGAGCGACGGCTTCGTTTCACTTTGTTCAAGGCTTTGATACCGGCCCTCTTGGATGAAGGCCCAAAACCGCTCGAAGAATGTCGTTGGAAGCGTGTCGGCCACGAGAACAATGTCCAAGTCTTTCGTGGCCCGGAACGGCAGCCCGAGACTGCCCATCCAGAGATCGCACGCCGTTCCGCCAATGAGGATGAAATGGTCTTTGAAGTCTGCGAGTTGCGACAGAAAATAGTCCAGGCCGTTTACCATCGCAGTTGCTCCAGCAATTTCGCCAGCGCAGCTTGAGTTCGTTCGTCGGGGGCGTCTTGCAGCGACAGATACAACGACAATCGATCAACCGTCGGGCCGTCGGGGGACAATAGCCCTGGAGCATACTTCCAGCGTTCGATCCGGACGGTGTTCTCATCGGGGAAATCGGTTTGCACGAGCCTGCGGTTTTTTCGTGCCGCTTCGAATGCGGCGGACGACATCGCAAATACGGGGTCGCGCCCCGGGCCGATCATCGTCAACCTGGCGAGCGCCGTCATCCCGGCTTCGTGCAGATGAAGATTCCTGTCTTGGATGACAGCCCACGAGCGTGTTCGCACCGGGCTTGTCAAATAGGGTCGAGCGGACTCCCACAACTTTCGTCGCTCGTGCGGGAAGACTAATGTCACATAGCGACCGCGCGCCGCCGCCCTGCAAAGCGAAACGCTCGACAGTTCTTTGCAGACGCGGGTGAGCGTGGTGCGCGAGTATCCCAACACGTCCGCCCATCTGCCCATGGGCCAATCGTCGGAATCCGTCTTCACCTGGAAGTGATAGAGTAAGAGGACCTGCGATGGAGCGGAGAGAATCCCTCTCGGGGTGTCCGGGAGTCCGTGGCCCCCTTTCGGATGCTCTCGAAGGTCGATCACCGCGCCGGGAAGGTAGGCTTGCCGCGCCGGCACAACGAAGGGAATCCGACGCTCAATCAGCCGCTTCCGATCAAACGTGGGCAGCGTCAGGAAGACAAACGCCACGTTTCCACCGAGTGCCGCTTGCGCTACCTTGAAGTGCTTCTCGATCTCAGCGGGAGTCGGCCGATTCGGACCGCAGCACAATAAGAGCGAGTATTCTCGGCCAAACAGCTCGGCTCGGTAGATTTCATACAATTGGCTGAGAAAAACCGGGAGCGAATTCAGGGCTTCCCAGTCCGCTTGCGGGACGGTGACGCCTGCCCCGATCTCGTCCAAATACTTCGCCAGCAGGGACATCGAAGGTTGCATGCCATCGTCTCATCGACGCGAAACTTCCCGCTATTGGGCCGAAACGCGGCTTTCCCGCAGTTTCTGTTTCTCTCGACTCATCGTAAACATACTTCACGATTATGCACAGTACCATTATTTTTGGCACTGTGCAAGAATATGAAGCATTTTCAGCGTCAATTAAGCCGCATTTACATCTAAATAGGGGGGCATATTACTCGCTGGTAGAGGGAATCTGCTTTCATTGGACTGTTGAAGAAGCCCGCCTTTCCAGCAACGCGGTCGGGTTGTAGCGATTGTGCGGGTGCGATTTGTCCGAACGGGCGAAAGGGCGGCCGGGGCCGACGGATTCCGCGGGCATCGCTCGACACTACGCCGAAGCTACTAAAGAGTTCCGCACAAGTGCGGACATCCCGCCTTTTGCACGCCGCGACGGATGTGTGGCGGTACCGAAGCTATGCATAAAAAATGAAACACAATTGCCAAGCGGCCGTCGGTCGCGGGGAGACGAGCCAATGCGTCGAGTTTATTGGGCAGCGTTTATTGGGGCCGCGGCATGTTTCGTCGGACACGGCCGATCATCGGTCGTGGCGGCCGATCACAATCTCACGCTGGAAAACGCCCCGGCGATCATGCGGCAAATGGCCCTCAGCATCGAGGAGTTCCAAAGCATTCTCAACGAAAAGGAGAAGCAATACGTCCACTATATCCCGGGCGACAGCACGTGCGCCGGGCTGGTCGATCAAAGGATGGGGCAGGCCGACGGCCGGCTTTTTGTCTGGGGGCAGTGGAATCGGGTGGGCAAAGGCTCGACCGGTCCGTTGGACCTGCAATATCGGCCCGCGCCCTCGGCGGCCGCCGGCAATCCGAGCTATGCCCACTCGAACATGGCCCTGCGCACCGCCCCGCCCGAGCCGTTGCAGCCGCGGCCGACCCCGCCCGGCCGAGAGCCGTTTCGCCGCATCGATCTTCAGATTCGCGGTTCGATCAATAGCACCTTCTCGCAGCCCGAAAACTTCCGCCGCGACATGGAACAATCGGCCGACATGGCCGCCAAAAGTGTGGAGAGCACCGCCCATCTGAAAAACAAGTACGTGGCCGATCTGGGGTTCGGGCTCGACCGCAACGACATGTACGTGCATCTGCCCAAGCCCGACTACACCGCCGGCACCTGCCAGGTGATCATCAAGCTGGCCGATCGAAAGAAGTGCGCCACCGTTCAAGTTCAACTGTTCAGTTGCGGACAGGCCGCCAGCAACCAGCGCGCCATGCTCATCGCCAAGAATGCCGCGGCGATCGTCGCGCGAAAGGTGTTCGGCGTCGATGCCCGCGTCGAGCGTTCGGGCGGCGAGGCAGGCATCCTCGACGCCTATCTGGCCCGCTCGTTGGGCCGCACGCCCATCGAAGACGCACGCGAAAACAAGCACCGCCTGGGCGAACCCTTCATCCTCGCCGTGGTCTATCGTCCCGCGCAGCCGAACACCCGGGTGTTGATCTCGGCCAAGATGCGGCCCGGTCCCGACGCCTTGGCGGCCAGCGAGTCGCGGGCGGCGATGATCAAGCCCGGGCTGCGAAAGTGGCATCCGCCGCGGCCCCTCAGCGCCGAGAAGACCTACCACGAGCACGTCGCTTGCATCGACCCGCGGGGCCGCATCGACGACGAATACTCGTGGCACTCGGAAATCCCCGACTCGCAACTCGAAATCCGTCCCTACGACGGCGATACACGGGTGCTCTACATCACGATCCCCACGGGCCGAACCGACAACCTCGATAAGTTCTTCCTCGGCATCGGTCGGTGGGATATCGAGCTGTCGATGAAAGAGTTCCGCGGAAGCGAGGCGGCGTTCCAAAAAGGCGGCGGCTCCGGCGACACGACCGAAGTTTCGACCGAGAAAATTTCGCTGTTCATGCAAGACGATCGCGAGGCCGCGTCGCGCTACCTCGATCTGCCTGCCGAATCGCCCCGCGGCACTCCGTAGCGAGGGCGTCGGCCGAAACCAAGCAGGCGCCGTTACGCGAGAACCGCGCGCAACAATCTCATTCGCAACCGCGGCCGTGATGACAGCCACAACGGGATGACGAGGTGCAGGATGGAGCCGTGACAATCCGCGTTACGCTTCGTTGATGACCTCCCATTTCAGGGCGTCGGCCAGGGCGTGGATCGGTTCTTTCAGGTCGCCGTAGAAGGTAACGCGGTGCCAGCCCCAGCGGTCCCAGTGGCGGAAGAGTTTTTCGATGTCGCCCACCGGCTCGGCGGCCAGCTTCGTGCGGCAGGCCCGATCTTCCGGAAGGTTGGCCACCGTCTTGGCCTGATGGAAGAGAATCTGCTTTCGGTCGGGCGCGAATTCGAGCGTCGTGGTCATGTAGCCGACGGGAAGGAGCGAGCGGAGCGAGGCGCCCTGCCGGTCTTCGGAATGCGTGAGGATTTCGAAGGGGTTGGCCGGTCCTTTCGGTCCGAACGGTTTGTTCGCCGCGACGCAATGGGCGTAGATGATCTGGTTGGTCGAAGTGTCGATGACCGGGTCGGAGATGTAGCCGGGCCGTCCGTTGGTCAGGGCCGAAACGACGGCCATCGTGAACGTCGAACGGGTGTCGCACTCGCACGCCCCGATCAGCCCTTCGTTGAGCAGTTCGTGGAAGCCGAGGCACGGATAGGCGTGGAGATGGCCGCCGTAGAAGCCGCCCAGGCAGTTGATCGTGATGGCGACCGCGCCGTGCTTCTTCAGAACGTCTTTCATCCCCAAGTACATGGCGGCCGAGCGGACGAGCTGTTGCGGCTCGACGCCCTCGACCAGTTTGGCCGTGTCTTGCCAACGCTTGGCGATCTCTTTTGCTTGATCCGGGTCGGCGGCCTCCCAGGCGGCGTTCACCTCGGCGAACGGGATGTTGACGCATTCGATCCCGGCGCATTGATCAGCATACTTGGCCAGGTCGAGCCATCCGCGTTCGACGGCCAGGATCTTCCTGCCCTTGATCTTCTCCAAGCACTCGGCGGTCGAGAGCAGATCGACGGTGTCGGGCTTGCATTGCATGTCGCCGGGCTTCTTCGTGCGTTCTTGCCGCACCTTGGCCGTTGCCGCGGCGAACTGGGCCGCCGTGCCGCCTTTGCGGACGATGTCGAAGCATTGAGCGGCGGCAACCAGATCCTCGATCCGCTGCGACGAAACGAATCCGTAGTTCTCGGCCCCTGCCCGCAAAAAGCCGGCATTATAAACCAGGAATCCGCCGCTGCCGGCATAGAGGAAGTCGGCATAGAGCACCGGCTTGCCGGTAGGCACGATGGTTTGAATAACGCGGTTCCAGCAGTTCATCTGGACGACGATATAACCGTCGATGCCCGCGGTCGCGTCGGCTTCGACGATCTTCTTCGCCTCCTCGGGGCCGGTCGCCGTGGCGGCGACGAACTCGCATTCCGGGCAACCCTGCTGCAAGGCCGCGGTTATCTCCTTCATGACCGGCCGGAAGTCGTAACCGATGTTCGGCCAATCGGGCTTGGGTTGGACCTCGGCATGAAGCGCGTAGATGATCTTCACGCGGAATTTCTCGCCCGCCTGAAACGCTCGAGCGGGGGCCGGCGCGGCCAGCGCGCCCAGCGCCCCGGCACAGGCCGCGGTGCAGCCCGTGGCGGCCAAGAAGTCGCGCCGCGACATCGAACAGCAACTGCAACCGGAGTACGTAACGAACGGCTTCATCGCATGGTCCCCTCGTCGGAAATCGCACCCACTTCCCGAATACGCCGCGGGAGCTTCGCCCCCGCCCCAACATCTGTGCGTAGCGATACCGCGCCGCACCGGGCATGTCAATCATTTCTGCGCGATTGGCGGCCCACGATGCCGGCGATTGTATCGGGGCCGAAGTCGAGGGGCCTGTGCCGGTGGGCGCCGGCCTCGGCGGTCCGACCCACCGCGCGGGTCGCCGTCGGCGTTGCTTTGCGCGGCGATACTTCGGCCGTGCATCGTCTTTTCCTCACATTCCGACGTCAACCGTTCCCCGCATTGTTGACGAGCCATCGGACACGGTGTAGAAGGTCGGGCAACGGCGCCCGGCAATTGCTTGCGGCACGACCAGTCGCGACCGCACGCTAGCGGACGCATTACCTGGTATGCGACCGGCTACGCGACCGGGTTCGTCGCCCGGCACACCGCCGCGCGCCCGGCCGAGGGCGGCTGGAAGGCAAATTGACGAGCGGGCCGGCGCGCAAATCGACGAGGTTGTAACGAGGCGTTCGCTTTGAGAGTCCTCCGGCCGTCGAGAGTCAACCGCCATGACGAACGAGAAACCGCTGGGCGCGCAGCAGTGGCTGGTTCTGGCCGCCGCCTTCTTGGGCTGGATGTTCGACGGGGTGGAGATCGGGCTGTTTCCGCTGGTCGCCCGGCCCGCGCTGCAAGAGCTGCTGGCCGATGTGGGCGATGCCGACGTGGGCCGTTGGAACGGGATCATCGGGGCGTGCTTCTTGTTGGGAGCAGCCGCCGGAGGGCTGGCGTTCGGCTGGTTGGGCGATCGGGTGGGAAGGGTGCGCGCGATGGCGGCCGCCACGCTGACGTACTCGCTTTTCACCGGGGCGGCAGCGTTCGCCACGGCCGCATGGCAGTTGGCCGTGCTCAGGTTCATCGCGTCGCTGGGGATGGGCGGCGAGTGGGCGGTTGCCGTGGCGCTGGTCGTCGAGTGCTGGCCCGATCGGCATCGGCCGAAGTTGGCTGGCGCGATCGGGGCGGCGGCCAATTTCGGCTTCCTGTTGATTGCCTGTGTGGCCTATGTGTTTCCGGTGACGGCCGGTTCTTGGCGGTGGATGCTGTTGTTGGGGGCGTCGCCGGCGGTGCTCGCGCTGTTGATCCTCGTCTTCGTGCCCGAGTCGCAGCGGTGGCGCGAGGCGCGAAAGACCGCCGTCGCCTCGCCGCTGGCCGAGATCTTCTCGCGCGGCGTGCGAAAGACATTGGCGTTGGCAATCGTTCTCTCGGCCGTTCCGCTGATCGGCACGTGGGCGGCGGTCAGCGGCTGGGTGCCCCTTTGGGCCGAACAGTTGGTCGAGGCGCAGGCGACGGCCCGGGCGGCGGGCGTCGATGGGCTTCCGCCCGGCGACGCGCAGGCGCTGCAAGCCGCCCGCGAAAAGCTCAGCCCGGCCGATCGAACGGCAGTCATGATCGACGCCGCCCGGGCGAAGGCGGGCATTCAAGTGTGGCTGGCCATCGGGGCGATCGTCGGCTGTTTCGCGGCCCCGATCGTCGGCGGCGTTTGGGGGCGTCGGCCCGTGTATTTCGGCCTGTGCCTGCTTTCGCTGCTCTCGTGTGCCTTCTTGTTTCGCGTGCTGACGGAGTACGACCTGCTCTTTTTGGCCACGGTGGGCTTCGTCGGCGCAGTGACGGCCGCCTTCTACGGCTGGCTGCCGCTCTACCTGCCGGAACTGTTCCCCACCCGAGTTCGCGCAACCGCCCAGGGGCTGAGCTTCAACTTCGGACGCATCCTTGCGGCCGCCGGCGCGCTGCAAATGGGCGAACTGGTGCGAATGCTCGGCGGCAACTATGCGGCGGCCGGGGCGTCGATTACGCTAATCTATGCCGTCGGTTTGGCGGTCATCTGGTTGTCGCCCGAAACCAAAGGCCGCCCCCTGCCCGATTGAACGCCCGCCGCTTGTACGGCCCCGGCAAGCAGCAAGTCGCAGTTGTTTTCACCACGGGGCGCATCGTCATGACCAACCACGAACGAGCTTCTTCGAGGAACAGAGCCATGAGCACGTGTTTTCTGAATCGCCGGCCCGCGCGGCCTCATAATGTTTCGGTCTTCTTGGCACTTCTCACGGCGGTTGCAGCGGGCAGTGGTGATTTCTTCAAAGCGGTTCGCTCTGCGGCGGCGGCCGAGTTCTACGTCGATCCGCAACACGGCGACCCGAGCAACGACGGCAGCAAGCAGCGCCCGTGGCGAAGCCTTCAAGAGCTGTTCGATCGCGGGCAGATCGAAAGCCGCGATTGGGAATCGTTGCCGTACAAGGCCGGCGCGGCGCAGAAGCCGAAGAATCCCGGCGCGCCGGTCCGTGCGGGCGACACGATTCGCCTGAAAAGCGGCGACTACGGCGACCTGGTCGTCAGCGGCTATTACAACGAAAAGCCGATCGTCATCGAGGCCGCCCCGGGCGAGAAGCCCCGCTTCGGCCGCATTCACCTCCGCGCGGCGGCGAATTGGGTGCTTCGCGGGCTGATCGTGTCGGGCGAACGCGCGGCCGACGGCAAACGCCATCCGCTCGTGCATCTCGAATCGCACGGCTGGCGCGGTCCGGTGCAAGAGATCGTTGTCGAGGACTGTGTGCTCAGCTCGGCCGACGATAGCTCCGGCTGGTCGGCCGACGACTGGAACCGCCGAGCCCGCGACGGCATCCGCGCCGACGGCCCGCGAATCACCGTCCGCCGCAACCGGCTGAAGAACGTCAACTTCGGCATTTCGATGAGCGGCCCGCACGCTCTGGTCGAACACAACACGGTCGAGAACTTCGCCGGCGACGGGCTCCGCGGACTGGGCGATTACAGCGTCTTCCAATACAACGTGGTGAAGAATTGCTACGACGTGAACGACAACCACGACGACGGATTCCAAAGCTGGTCGGTGGGACCGGGCGGGGTCGGCACCGGCGAAGTCAAGGGCATCGTGCTCCGCGGCAATACCTTCATCAACTACGAAGACCCCAAGCAGCCGCATCGCGGGCCGCTGCAAGGCATCGGCTGCTTCGACGGCATGTTCGTCGATTGGGTCATCGAGAACAACGTCGTCGCGGTCGATCACTACCACGGCATCACGCTGGCCGGGGCGCGCGGGTGCAAGATCGTCAATAATACGGTGATCGACCCGAACGACCAGCGGCCAGGGCCGTCGGCCATCCGCGTCGGGCCGCACAAGAACAAAACGCCTTCGCGCGATTGCACGGTGCGGAACAACCTCGCCTCGGCCCTCGACATTCGCGGCGAGGCGATGACCGCCGATCATAACGTGATCGTCTCGGACCGCGCGGCGTTCTTCGAGAACGCGGCCGCCTACGACTTCCGACTGCGCAAAGACAGCCCGGCGATCGACGCCGGCTCGTCGGAGGGCGCACCGCAGGCGGACCGCGCAGGCACCAAGCGCCCCCAAGGCCAAGCGATCGACCTGGGCGCCTACGAACGCCCAGCGGAGTGAAACATCGCGGCCGAGCCGCCAACCAAAATGGTTCGATGGAGCAGTTGCTCCGGCGGGCAATTTTCCAAGCGGCCTTGTCGAACAATTGCTATTTTCGCCCCGGATGTTGTGGCAACATTCCGAGTGCTATCACAAAGTGTGGTATTAAAACACGGTTGTTCGACAAGGCCTTTCCAAGCAAAGCCTCGACGCCTTGGGCAACTGGTCGGGCTTCGACGAAGACGCCGACGGCGACGGCACGGCCGACCTGGCGCAGCGGCGCGAGCACAACGCGGCCAACGAGCTGGGGGCGATCACCGCCGCGGTCGGGGCCGACTGGGTCGATTCCGCCCACGACGCCGCCGGCAACATGACCGCCTTCGCCCAACCCGGCGCGGCTGGCTTCGAACTGCGGGCGAGAATGCGTTCGACACAACGCCAAGGTCGGCCGCAGGCGCAGAACGCGGGCCAGCGCGGTCGGAACGCCCAGCACAACCATTCGCCAGTTCGGTTCCTTCAAAACGCCTGGAACCGCATGACACAGGTCGTCCGCCTCAGCGAGGGCAAAGGCCGCGGCGGCAATCCGCCCATTCTCGACCCCCTCTCCACGCCCCCTAGATTTTGCACATTTGCCAGCCCGCCCGATTTCTCGATTCTTCGCTTTTTGTTCGATCGGTCTTGACCCGTCGGGCGGGTGGTTGATACAGTGCCGCCGCGCCGTTGGGCATTTGTCGCTTCGCCCGGCAAGAACCCCAGCGACCAACGGGAGCGGGTTGCGAGACGGGTGCGGCAGCACCGGTTGGCTGGCGGCCCAGCCGCCGCGCCGTTGGGCAAGTGTCGCTTCGCCAGGCCTTTTTTACTGCTCGCGTGCCGAAATGAGCGGCTTTCTCTTGCGAGAAAGAAGTCATTTTTCGCCGCGCGAGGTATATCATCGTTTCGCGTCGCCATGACGTGCATGATCCAATCACCGATCAGCGAGGCGGTTGCCGTGCGACCGGCGGTCGGGCTGCCGCCGAGTCTGTTGGTTCTGTTCATCGCCGGGCGGCGGCGATCGGGCCGATGGCTGGCCGATGCCTTGGCCGCCGACAAAGGCTGCTCGATCGAACTGGACGAGGTGCAAGGTTCGGCCGCCGGGTTGGCCCAATTGGGCGAGCGGGCCTACGATGCCGTGCTGGCGGCGCACGAGCCGGGCGCGCTTGATGCGCTGGAATTGGTCGAGGGCTATCGCGCCGGCGGGGCCGACGAGGCGATCATTGTTCTCGGCGAACAGAGCGAACAAGAGTTGGCCGCCCTGTGCTATGAAGTCGGGGCCGACGGCTATCTGTGCGTTCCCACGGCCACCACGCGCACGCTGTTGTGGATGCTCGCCCGGGCCGTCCGATTCCGCCAACTGCTGCGCGAGAACCAGCGGCTTTCGCGGCTCGAAACCGAGCGGCTGCAACGCGAACACGACGAGGCCGACGAGTTGCTCCGTCAGCAGCGGGCGATCTTGTGCAACTTGGAAGAGCTGCGGCGCCCTTCGCCCGGGGCGCAGGCGAAAGACCCGCCCGCCCTCGTTCCCTTCGCCCTGCCCGAAGAGCTGGTGAACCACTATCGCGACCTGCTCCGCGCGTATGTGATCATGGGCAGCGGCACGCTTACCGACGAGTTGAATCAACTGGCCGCATTGCTGGCCGACGCCGGCCTCAGCGCCGGCCAGGCGATGTACTTGCATTTGCGGGCGGTTGATGATTTGATTCGCGGGCTGGGCACGCGGAGCACGCGGCATGTGATGACTCGGGCCGACTTGCTGGTGCTCGAATTGGTCGTTCACCTCGCCGAGGAATACCGCCGCCGCTACTGGCGCCGCCTGCACCCGCCCCGGCAATTGACGCTGCCGGGCATCTATCCGACAGGCGGTTGATCGCTCGGCCGCTCCTGCGGCAACGGCAATTCATTCCGCTTCGCCCGCGGAGAACGGCCCTGTCTCTTGCGGCCGAAAGCGCGAGCCGTTCGGCGCGCGAAGAGTCTATCTTAAGGCCGCGGTTCGTCGCTCTCCTGCGGATCGATGAGCACGCGGGGAACGAACGTTCGCGTGGCGTCGTCGGCCGGCGGGAACGGAGAATCGGCCCGAGCCGACTCGGCGCTGCGTTCGCCGTCGGCCTGCGCGGCAGGTCCGCCTGAACGAGACGAGGCCGGCGGCTCCTCCGAAGCGGCATACGGAGTCGTCGGTGAGTTCGGCGACGCCGGCGCGGCTCGAGGCCGATCAAAAGGGGCGGTTGCCGCGGTTCTAGCCGGCGGCGGCGCGGCTTCCGACACGGCAGGCGGCGGCGCTTCGGCCGATGCGCGGCTGTTGCGGGG
>Ga0073932_1004331_pt1 | contig 17099 bp, 14 predicted proteins | sample DewCreD2012metaG_FD_76967 | JGI IMG/M metagenome (GOLD analysis project Ga0073932, IMG submission 76967) | Hot spring sediment bacterial and archeal communities from British Columbia, Canada, to study Microbial Dark Matter (Phase II) - Dewar... ... | reverse complement strand
ATTATTGTTCCAATAATCGTGGTTCTGCTTATTGTGGGCATTTCGCAAATCAGTTCACTTATCGGCTACACGTCTGAGAGCGCAGGCATCATCATCGGCATAACCATGGAAATCCTTGAACTTACAATTATCGTCGCAGTTCCCCTCATGCTTGGTTTGCTCTGGAATCAATGGGCTGGCGGCGCATCAGGCTTCATTATGGGCTCATTCTACGCCCTGTACTGGTCCAACGCTTTCCAGGGCGCTCACGGATCAGGGACGGTACTTCTCGGCTACGTCCTAAGTGCAATGCTTATAGGATACATGGCTGGTGCATTAAACAAACGCTCTGACGACTTCCGAAGAATGCTTATCTCCGGGGTAATCGCTACAACCATCGGCGGTGTAATGCTTTTTGGAATCTTTCAGCTTTCCACGGCCAATGTCGTGACGGGCGTTGATGGCTTTGTTTTGACTCTTCTGCCCCGCATGGCTGCTGGCGCAATCATACCCGTCCTTGCTAAAGTATTCTTCTGGTATGGCATAGGCGTAAACAAGAAAACAAATCAATAACATTCTCCTTATCCTCTTTTAGGGGATACCTGTGAGTTTCCCAGAATGTGACCAAAAAACCTGCATCCACCACAAAGAAGGCCACTGTAGCCTCAAAGAGCCCGAAAAAACTGGACAGGACTGCCTTGATTTTGAGGATTCAATGGATTTTCTGCGATTAAGAGCCGATGCAATTAAGGGAACGCTCGGCTAAGCATTCAGGTGACAACAGGTTCTTTAATCAATCAGCTGCTTGAGCGATGCCTCTTTCATTGAGCCAAGACTTTATCTTAGCTTCAATTTGGTCTCTAACTTCTCTGAATTTAGCTAGTTGCTCTTCTTGAGAACCTGAAGCGGCGGCGGGGTCGTCGAAGGGCCAGTGAAGTCGGGTTGAAACGCCTGGGAAGGTGGGGCATTTCTCTTCAGCTCTGGAGCATACAGTGATTATTATTCCAAAATGTGTTTTTCCAAGGAACTGTTTGAGGTCTTTTGAGGTATGCCCGCTCATGTCGATGCCCACTTCATTCATAACCTTAACCGTAAGGGGGTGGATTGGTTTGGGTTCAAAGCCTGCGCTGTAGACTTCAAAATGTTCGCCTCCATATTTTCTTAGGAAGGCTTCGGCCATTTGGCTTCGTGCGGAATTGCCTGTGCATAAGAAAATTACTTTAGTTTTGTTCATAATCTCATTTCCGTTCTAAAGTTTGCGTTTAGATGGTTTTTTTGAGTTCTTCGATTATTTTCTCTGTTTCCTCTTCTGATGGATGTGTTATGGCCCCTGCAGGGCAGATGTCTTCGCAACCTCTACAGAAAACCACGCATCTGTTTGGGTTTACTATGGTTATTTTTTTCCCGTTTTTTTCTTCGGTTGTAAAGGTTTTCATGTGGCAGAATTCTACGCATTTGCCGCATGTGGTGCATTTTTGGTAGTCGATTTTTGGGTCCCAGGGGATTTTTTCTCGGGGGATTCCTTCGTATGTTTCTTCTGTCATGTGTTTGCCTTCTTACAACTCCATAACAATATGTAAATATTTAAATATTGCTATGAATATTTTGGTTGTTATGACCCAACAAACCTCCACCCAACAACTCCGATTCAAAGCCCAAATCTTCCACGCCCTCTCAGCCTCCGACAGACTCGAAATCCTCGAATACCTCCGCGACGGCGAAAAATGCGTCTGCGAAATCGTCCCCCACCTAAACCTTATCCAACCAGTCGTATCCAGACACCTAAAAATCCTCAAAGACTCAGGCTTGATTCGGTGCAGAAAAGACGGAACCAAAAGAATGTACTCAACCGTTGACCCAAAAATATACGATACCATCGATGCTTTGACTCCTTCACTTGTTGGCGTATTGCAGAAAGAGGTTATGGCACAAGTCAGTTGCACTTTTTGTGAAGAGGAATAATCTTGGAACCCGAACGAGAACACTTAAAGAAAGAACTATCACTTGGACTTTGGGAAAAATACCTCACCGTATGGATAGCCATCTGTATCGTTGTCGGCTTGCTTGTGGGACGTTTCTTCCCTGCTTTTGGGGAATTCATGGAATCCTTAAAGTTTGCCCAGCTATCTATCCCGATTGGAATACTGCTTTTCTTTATGATGTATCCAACTGTTGTGGGGATACGTTTCAGCGACGTTAAACAAGCCACAAGAAACCCCAAACCCCTAATCGTAACTGTAATCGCCAACTGGATTATTGCTCCGCCACTGATGACTTTTCTAGCGAACACCTTCTTGGCGGGCAACCCCGAATACATACCCGGGTTGATTCTGTTGGGTCTTTCACCCTGTACTGCGATGGTTATGTGGTGGATGTACCTTGCGAAAGGTGACATGGCACAGGGCTTAATCAACACCGCAGTAAACGCGTTGTTAATGCTAGGCCTTTATGCTCCGCTGGCTGCGTTCTATTTGGGGGTCAGCGGTATTCCCGTTCCGTGGGATCTGATAGGATTAAGTGTTTTAGTTTTCATCGCGTTACCAGTTACAGCAGGTGCAATATCACGCAACATCATAGTCAAGAAGAAAGGCGAGGAATACTTCAAAGACAAATTCAACCCAACAGTCGGCAAAATATCCATAGTTGCTTTGTTGCTTACTTTGATTGTTTTGTTCTCGTTTGAGGGACAAACAATCCTAAACAACCCCTTGCTCGTGGGTTACCTTGCGATACCCAACTTGCTACATTACGCGATAATGATTGCATGGACGTACCCGCTTGGTTACTTTTTAGGGTGGAAATATGAAAGCGCCATCGACACAACAATAATCGGAAGCAGCAGTCACTTCGAAGTAGCCATCGCCGTAGCAGTCACATTATACGGTATTGGTTCAGGTGCGGCTTTGGCGACTGTGATCGGGCCTCTGCTTGAGGTGCCGCTTATGCTGTTGCTTGTGAAGCTTGGGTTACGAACTCGAAAGTACTTCCCAAGAAAAAAGGCTACTGTAATTAAGTAAAAAAATAGTTAATGGTGACAAGAATGAAAAACAAAAATGAAGAAGTAAAGAAAACAGTGAAAAAAGCCTACTCCAAAATCGCCACAAACAGCAACTCCTGTTGCTGCCAGTGCGGTTGCGGAACCCTCGACAAAGAAACCGTTAAAAAAGTCTCTAAAAGCATCGGCTACTCCGAAGAAGAAATCAACGCAGTGCCCGAAGCAAACCTCGGTTTAGGCTGCGGAAACCCAACTGCCTTTAGCAACATAAAAGAAGGCGATACCGTTCTTGACTTAGGAAGTGGAGCTGGCTTTGACTGTTTTTTGGCTTCCAAAAAAGTCGGCAAAAACGGTAAAGTCATCGGGTTAGATATGACCGAGGAGATGGTAGCTAAAGCTCGGCTTTTAGCTAAAGAGCACGGTTACACAAACGTGGAGTTTAAGCTGGGCGACATTGAAAATATGCCCATCGAAGATAACTCTGTAAACGTTATAATAAGCAATTGTGTAATCAATTTAGCTCCCGATAAGGCACAGGTATTCAAGGAAGCTAATCGTGTTCTCAGAAACGGCGGCAAGATGTATGTTTCTGACATTGTTTTGCTTGGAGAACTGACCGAGGAACAACTATATGATGAGGCTTTGCTTTCTGGATGTGTATCTGGAGCCCTGCAAAAAAATGATTATATAAAAAAGATTGAGCAAGCAGGTTTTAAGGTGAAAATTGTCGGCGAAGATGTTGACATAAGCAAAACTCAATATGGGGGGTTACCCATTGAGAGTATTAAAATCGAGGCAACAAAAACTGGACCGATAAAAAGATGAAAAAACAAATCTTTGCCACGTTATTTTTTGTAATTCTCTTATCCTCATTTTTCGTGACTGCATCAGCTTCTTCAAGCGATAATTGGTCGATGTTTCGCGGAGACTTAAAACACACAGGCTACACAACTACCGCGCCAGCAAAAACCAATGAAGTTGTCTGGAAATTCGACACGGGCTCAACCATAGGTGCCTCTCCAACAGTTGTAGATGGCAAAGTCTACATTGCCTCCAATGCTGGTTCAATCTATTGCCTTAACGCAAAGGACGGCTCTCAAATATGGAAAACTAGCTTAAGCTTTAGGTCTATAGTGAGTTCTTCCATGGCATATTCTGAGGGGCGGCTCTACTTTGGCAGCTTTAACGGTTATGTGTACTGTCTGGACGCCGCTGACGGTAGAACCGTGTGGTCTTATCTAACCAGAAACAGCATCCAGTCGTCGCCAGCAGTCGCAAACGGCCGTGTTTACATTGGCTCGTGGGATGGCGACCTCTACTGTATAGATGCACTCTCAGGCAACAAGGTTTGGAATTACACCACCGGTGCACTGGTTGATTCTTCTCCTGCAGTTGTGGATGGCAGAGTCTATTTTGGTTCAGCTGACAAAAACGTTTACTGTCTCGATGCAGCGACGGGAGAAAAAATTTGGAGTTACGCCACAGATAAAACCATACAATCCTCCCCTGCAGTGGTAGATGGATATGTCTACATAGGTTCACAGGACAGCAACATCTATTGCCTAAACGCTTTGACTGGTGAGAAGGTGTGGAATTCTTGGATAGAGAGTTGGGTTGACTCTTCACCTGCTGTAGCCAACGGGTACGTCTACGTCGGTTCAGGCGTATCGGACACTCCAGATAAAAACGTCTACTGCTTAAACGCGCAGACTGGCGAAAAAGTGTGGAGTTATGAAACCTACGATGGCATCTACTCGTCTCCAGCAGTGGCTGGCGGCTATGTTTATGTTGGCGGTTGGGATGGGAACATTTATTGTCTCAACGCGACTGAGGGTGCAGAAATCTGGACCTACACCACTCAGAGCCACATTAACTCTTCTCCTGCCGTCTCCGATGGGATAATTTACATTGCATCATGGGACCATAACGTGTATGCTTTGGGTTCCTCTCAGTCGGCAGGTCAATTTGCGGGTGTTGATGGCTGGGTAATCGTTGTTGCAGTTGTAGTGACTGCGGTTGTTTTGACTGCTGTTTTAATCGTCGTTAGACGCAAAAAGCAAATCACAAAACATTGAAAACCCCGATAACTGAACTATTCCCCATTTTTTGTTTTTAGCTACTTGAAGTTTCAACAAAACCCTGCAAAGATTGCCAAATCGTTTAGTGGCTGACTTCTGCGGTTTCCCGATTCTTCAGTTTCTCTTCGAGAAGAACCAGCAACTCTTGAGGTTTCACTGGCTTAACCAAATATGCGTCTGCGCCTTCGTCGAGCGCTTTAACGCCTGTTTCCAGTGAAGGAAACCCAGTGATCATGATTTTAACTGTGTTTTGAAGGGGCTTTTTTAGTTTTGCAAGCAAATCCGTGCCATCCATGTCTGGCAGTCTGATGTCTACAAGTGCTAGGTCGTAGTGGTGGTTGTCGGTTTTTTCTATGGCTTCTTTTCCTGTTTCTGCAGTGTCGATTTCGTAGCCGCTTTTCTGTAGAATACGGGTGAAAGTTCTAAGTATAGATTTGTCGTCGTCTACAACTAGTATGGTTTTTTTGGGGGTCGCCAACTTGCATACATCCTTTCATTAATCGGCGAATTTTTTGAGTTCAACAGTTAAATCCGCAGCATCAACAAAGAGTTAGTTGATGCTACAAGTCGCCTTTACACTGGATTTTGACATTTTTAACAATGATTTTCGGTGTTAATAAACGCTCTCCCAACTCAGAAAGGGAGATAAAACCTGCCTTGAATGCAATAAGGATATAAAACCCGAAACGAAGGATTAATTGTAGGTTTTGACAGTAGAAATGTCTACACCGCTACCGTCTTTTTCGTACAGGATAACAACTCAGGTTCCGCCTAGTTACTACGAAAAACTATTCGACTTCATATACACGCAGTATTTAGTTCCACAAAAACAGCGGTTCACAGACATCACCCGTGAATCCACAAGCAAAGGCGAAAGACTAACCTACACGGTAACTGATTCACAGGGCAACCGCTTCTTCTACGTGGAAGCAAAAAGCGGTACGCCCCTCGAATTAACCATCACGCCTCTAAGTTCAGTTCCCTCTCATACCGCCATCGAAGAGGCTAAACAGGATATTCTCATCGCTATGCAGCTTTTTTCGCAGAACGCGCGTAGTGCATCGGTGTTTTTTGCTTGGCGGGAAGGTGAAGAAATCGTTCCAGAAGCCTACACTAAACCAGAAAAATCTTTTAACAGGCTTTTTTTGGAGACGCAGATTCTGTTTTTTGTTGTGTTCATCGTCTTTGGCATGATTATCTTTGTATCCATATCGACAGCGTTTCCAGACGCCTTCTGGATTGCCCCACTCATTTTAATCGCCATCCAATTCGGCTTTGTATTTTTTTCTAATCGCTTTATCGCCCGAACTGCTGATTGGCACATAACCAAAGAAAACCCAACAATACATTTTTTGGAGTATTATTTGCCGATTTCAGAAACTGAGGGCTTCACAAAAACCTACCCCCGCGAAACACTGGTTGCGATAAAAAAAGAAATCTATGAAGAAATCATCGCCAAAAAGGGCCAAGTGGACGTTGAATCTGCCCAGAAAATCTTCCTAAAACACGGCGTGCCCTGCGAGTTAGAGAACCTTAAAGCAAAAAAAGTCAACGTCTACGATTTAGTTAAAGGCATAGCTGAGCGTTTTCGCTTCCCAATGCCTGAAATTGTGGTTTCCAACACTATGGTTCCCAACGCTGCAGCTTCAGGACCCAGCCCCAAACGCGGTTTAGTCTTAATCACCACAGGCATTCTGGCTCAACTAAATGAAGAAGAGTTACAGGGTGTGCTGGGCCACGAATTTGGGCACCTCAAAGGACGCGATCCATTGATTCTGTACGGGTTAGTATCAAGCGAATTTCTATTCCGCTTCTATGTACTGTTTCCCCTGTTCCCAGTGATTTTCTCGTCTTTTCTGTTTTTCGCTTACTTCTGGGCTGTGATGGTTGTGATTTTCTTCATAGCCAAATTCTTTGAAGCACGCGCAGATTTGGTGTCCGCTATGGTTGTGGGGAACCCGCAAGTGCTGGCGGGGTCGCTGGAGAAAATTGGTTTCCAAAGGCTCCTCTACGAGCGAACCCCCTCTTATCGTGTTCAAGAATGGCTGGGACTCGACCCTCACCCACCTATATATTTCAGAGTGGACCGCCTTGAAACCCTCAAACCTGGGGTGGTGCGGAGTCCGTTGATTCAATCGATAAAAGATGTAACGAAGGGTTTTATTGCAACTCTCAAAAGTTAGTGTTAGGCAGAAACGCTTATCCACTTGATTTGCATTTTTCTCTATTGACTTGTTTTGGGATGCAACTATGAGTTATAATGCGCAGTTAATCAGTCCAGAAGAAAAAAACACCCTCTACGAAACATATGAACCCCGACTCCTATACACAAGTAAAGCCGACATCTATGGTTGCTGCATAAAACTCTTAACCGATTCACCAAAAGTCAAAGACCTCTGGGAAGACAACTTTTTCTCAGCCAACGAAAACATCCGCTCACACGGGCGCCTTATCGTCCTTAACATTGCTGGTCAACCGTTAAGCGTCAAGTATGACCCATACACAAAAACAGCTTTCTTAGTAAACGTAGACTACTATGGCTGGGTAAAAAGCATCGCTTTAGCTGTAGCAGGAGACATATTGGAAGATGAGCACAGAATCTACTCTGTACATGGCGCTTCGATCGACCTCGGATGCCTCGGCGTCTCGATAATTGGTCCGTCTGGCACTGGAAAAACCACCCATTCATGGGGGTTGCTGCGGATTCCGACTGCACGATTAATCAGCGACGACTGGTATTTTGTGCGGTTAAGCAACCGTGAACCCTTAGCTTTCGGTTCAGAAAAAAACACATACATTCAAGCTGATATCGGAAAAATCTGGAATGAATACGAGCGTCTAGTAGATAAGGCACAGCTAGACGAGCGGGGCAGAGCTGTGGTGAACGTTCGCTGGATTGCAGGCAACGGCGGCGTAATCCCAATGATGACCATTCACAAGATTATTCTGTTAAAACGCGACCCCAGCGATTCAGCTATCGTGACTTCGCTTGATTTAGATGGCGCTTTGCGGTTTATGTTGGAACACAATTTTTGCAATCCCCACCAGTTAGTGCGTGACCAGAGAAAAACAGAGTTGAGGATAAACTTTTTCGAGAAACTCTTTGAGCAGACCGACGTTTACCTCGTAAACACCACTGGCTCTCCACAGGACACTCAAGGGGTTATTAGGAGCCTTCTATCTTTAAAGCCATAGTTGCCTATACAAAAAAACCTAATAAACTAGCAAGGCAGCAATAACCCCTCAGAGGCAAAAAAGCGTGAAACTACTCTTCATCGCAATAGACGGCATGGGCGATTTACCCATCAAAGCTTTAGGTAACAAAACAACCCTTGAAGCAGCTCAAACCCCAAACCTTGACTTTTTAGCAAAAAATGGCAAAACAGGGTTGATGTACACTGTGGGAAAAGGTGTTGCCCCAGAAAGCGACGTAGCAGTCATTTCGCTGTTAGGTTACGACCCTTTCAAGTACAGCACAGGTAGAGGCGTAACCGAAGCAGCAGGAATAGGCCTTAAAATGAAAGATGGCGATTTAGCATTGCGATGCAACTTTGCCACTTTGGGGCAGAATAAAAAAATTTTGGATCGCCGCGTCGGCAGAAACCTAACCACCGAAGAAGCCACAGAACTAAGCAAAGCCGTCAACGATGAAGTTCAATTGACCTCTTATCCTGCGACTTTTGAATTCAAAAACACGCTCGGTCACCGTGCAGTCCTACTCATAAAGAGTAAAGACAAACCACTCTGCAGCCATATAACTAACAGCGACCCCGCTTACGCAATAATTAACGGTTTAGGCGTCGCACAAGCTAACCCCGAGATGGTGCTGAAAACCTGTGAACCCATGGATAACACTGAAGCAGCCAAAGTTTCAGCAGGTTTAGTTAACGAGTTCATCGAGAAATCTCACCAGCTATGGGAGAACCACCCCCTAAACCTTAAACGGGCTAAAGAAGGCAAACTAAAAGCAAACGTAGTCTTAACCCGCGATGCTGGGCACCTGTTACCAAAATTCTTCAACATAAATCAGCACTACAACGTTAACTTCGCCTGCCTTGCGGACATGCACACAGAACGCGGCATTGCACAGCTAGCAGGCATGGAGTCCACGCTCCTTCCGCCCCCTTCAGGCAACTTGCAAGCTGACTGCGAATACCGCGTAAAAGCCCTCCTTGAAGCCATGCCAAAACATGATTGTTTCTACATCCACCTAAAAGGCCCAGACGAACCAGGTCACGACGGCAACTACAAACTAAAAACCGAAATCATCTCAGCCATAGACAAATACTTCTTTGGCCCTCTACTCAAACAGACAGCGCTAAAAGACACACTCATCTGTGTAACCTCTGACCACGCAACACCCTGCGAACTTAAAGTGCACAGTGACACCCCGGTTGCGGTGCTCATTGCTGGTGGTAAAGTGGTTGGTGAGGGCAGAGAGGTCAAGTTCTCTGAGAGGAACTGCGCTAAAGGCAGTCTCGGTACAATAGAGCGCGGGTTTATGTTGATGCCTAAACTTATGGAGGAACTTAAAAAATAGTTCCCGCTTTTTTGGTGTGTGTAAGACTGAAAATTGAACTTGCAGTTTTCAACTTCAAAGCAATTTAACATAAGTTTTTCTAATTCTTGATAACCACATTAATTAACACGAATTTTTTTAATTTTTTTGAAATGTCAGAAATTAAGTGGTATCAACAAGAAACCGAGAAAGTTTTTCAGCTTTTGGAAACAAGCAGCCAAGGGCTTACCGATGCAGAAGCGAAAGCTAGGATTCAGAAATACGGTTACAACGAGATCACCCTGAAAAAGAGAAGCACACTGATGCGTTTTCTAGATCAATTCCGTAGTCCCTTGGTTTTGATACTTATTGTGGCTGCATCAGTCACTGGAGCCTTGTCGATACTACATATTGAAGATTTATGGGTAGACACAGGCGTAATTCTTGGAGTCGTAGTCATAAACGTAATCTTGGGCTTCTATCAAGAGGGCAAAGCTGAAGGCGCCCTTGATGCCCTCAAAAAAATGTCTGTGCCGAAATGTACTGTAATTCGTGACAAAGTCCAAAAGGTTATCCCAACTCGTGAACTTGTGCCCGGAGATGTTGTTGTTCTCAACAGCGGCGACAAAGTGCCTGCTGACCTTCGTTTATTCTTTGCAAAGGATGCTTACGCCGATGAGGCATCACTTACTGGGGAGTCAACTCCAGTTATCAAAAACACCCAACCACTTGCTTCCCCCGACTTAACACCCGGAGACCAGCAGTGTATTGCATTCAGCGGAACTTTCATTACGCGCGGTTCAGCTTTGGGTGTTGTAGTAAAGACAGCCGAGAAGACCGAATTTGGAAAGATCGCTACTCTAGTGAAAGAAACTCAATCTCATAAAACACCCCTGCAAAAGCAGATTGACGCTTTCACTAAGACGCTTATAATTGCAATTTTCTTCTTGGGTATAGTGAATACCATAATTGGTATTTCAATTGGTCAAAGCCTGATTTACCTGTTTATGGCTACAGTGGCGCTTATCGTGGCCGGAATACCTGAAATGCTTCCGATGATTGTAACTGGTGTTCTTTCTTTAGCTGCCACTCAGATGTCGCGGAGAAACGCGTTGATACGGAGATTAACTGCTACGGAGACTTTAGGTTGTACCACTGTTATCTGTTCTGATAAGACAGGCACCCTCACCAAGAACGAAATGACTGTTTCAAGAGTATTCGCCGGGGATGCCAATTACTTAGTGACAGGAGTGGGATATGCGTCTGAAGGACAATTTCTCAAAGAAGATAACACACCTCTCACCCCCGATGACTACAGTTTTGAACTGATTGAAACCCTTAAAGCTGGAAAAATGTGCAACAACGCCTCACTAACAACAGAGGGCGACCAACACCGCATCATCGGCGACCCAACAGAAGGCGCATTACTGGTTTCAGCTATTAAAGCAGGAATATCAGAACAAGGTCATCGGTTGGATGAAATCCCCTTTGATTCTGCATACATGTACATGGCCACCCTACAGCAAGATGTGGACAAAAACGTCATTTACATCAAAGGCTCCCCTGAAAAAATTATTGAACTTTGCGAATTCCAGTCAATTGGCGGCAAAAATGTTCCAATAGATAAAAAGAGAATCATACATGAAGCAGAATCTATGGCGCACGAAGCAATGCGTGTTCTCGGCATGGCTTTCAAGATAGTGCCAAAAACTAAAACCACCCTAACAAAACAAGACCTGAAAGGCATGGTTTTTCTAGGTTTACAGGGCATGATAGACCCACCGCGGCCAGAAGTAACTGAGGCAATAGCGAAATGCAAGAAAGCGGGCATACGGGTCGTAATGATAACAGGCGACCACATTCGTACCGCTGTAGCTATTGCTCGAAAACTCAAAATAATCGATGAAAAAGAAGACAACGCGATTAGCGGCGAACAACTAGCCAACCTAAGCGACACCCAACTTTACGAAGTTGTAGGAAATCACAATGTCTACGCCAGAGTTGCGCCAGAACACAAACTAAGGATTGCCCAGCAACTCCAAAAGAGGGGTGAAATTGTAGCCATGACCGGCGATGGAGTGAACGACGCCCCCGCTCTTAAAGCCGCTGATATCGGTATAGCCATGGGAATAACCGGGACTGAAGTCAGCAAGGAAGCCGCCAGTGTAGTCTTAACTGACGACAACTTTGCAAGCATCGTTTCAGCCGTTGAAGAGGGACGACACGCTTGGAAGAACCTCCAAAAAGCCATTCTATACACCCTCCCAACCAACTTTGGACAAATGCTGTTGATAATCGGCTCAATAATACTGGCGCAATACGTAGCACTCTTTGCTTTGCGACTTCCCTTAGAACCGATCCAGATTCTCTGGATTAACCTCGCTGACTCCGTCTTCTTAACTATGCCGCTACTGTTCGAACCCAAAGAAAAAGGTTTACTGAATGAACCTCCTCGCAACCCCAAAGAGAAAATAGCCAACAAACTATTCTTCATACGGGTAATTCAGGTATCCGTGGTCATGGCGCTATCAGGTTTCATCATCTTTTGGGTTTACGGTCATTCAGCTTTGGCCAACGATGCCATAGTTTTAGCGCAAGCCCAATCCGCAGCGTTCCTAGCAGTACAATTTGTACACTTAGGTTACGTAGCAACTGCCCGTTCAGTCTACGATTCTGCCTTTACTCTCAATCCGTTCTCTAACAAGTGGCTACTAGTTGGGGTGGGCGCAACAGTAATTACTGGTCTACTCATAGTGTACGTACCTGCAGGGCAATTAATCTTCAAAACGGCAAACATACCCCTTGAATGGTGGCCATCGATACTCCTTGCATTACTCCCAGGCTTTGGCTTAGTAGAATTGGAGAAACTCTTAAGAAAAATAGGAAAAAAACGAAAAACTAAAACTTAAACCCTGAAAACGCTGAACTATGCAGGTCTAAGTATAACTGGAAACAGTGAAATAAGAAGATAGATGCCAAAGCGCTCAAAACTGTTGCCGGCAAAAGCCACATTTTATTGCCACAAAACCAAAAGTTAACTCGCTCAATAAGCACGGTTTTTTTCTAGGCGTGAATGGAAAAGCATTTGCAAACGCAAATAAAGGGGTTTAGCATGAGAGTAAAGAAGCAAAGCTACAGATTTGGTAAAAGTGGCCGGGGTGATGTAGCTTGGCAGCATAGAGGCCTGTGGAGCCTTTCGCCAGGGTTCAAATCCCTGCCCCGGCCCCACCTCTGTTAATAGTGTTTTTCGATGCCGCCGAAGCCGAATTGTTTGTTATTAGCAGTCTTTTTGATAAAATTGTTTAGTCGCTTCTTGAACTCGTCTGGCCGGTTTCTTGCGTCTTCGATGTAGCCGACTCGGATTCGTTTGTATTCGAGGGAGTACTTTTGGAAGTTGTTCCACGCTTCCCTGTTGCTTTTGATGGCTTCTAAAATATCCTCTGGCATAGCAAACTCTTCGGCAAGGAGGTCTCTGATTGAGGCTTCTATTACGGGAAGCACTTTGCCTTCTTTTACGAGTTTACGTAGTCGCTGCTTGTTTGCTTCTGAATAGGGCGTTTTGAGGTTTCGGGGAGTGAACCGCTGGGCATACTTGGCGTCGTCGATTCGTTTGGCTGTGCTGTCAATCCAGCCAAAGCATAGTGCTTCCTCTACGGTGTCGTTGTAGGGTATGCGGGGTTGGCCGCTTGCTTTTTTGGGGAAAACCAGCCAAATTTCCTTTTCCTGACCGTAATTTTTTTCTAGCCAATCGCGCCATCCCTGCCTGTCTGGGAAGTAAACGGTTTTTCCAATGTTCATAGCGTTGTCCTTATTTGATTTGTGGGTTTGGTTAATTAAATAATTACCAAATCTTAGTCTTAGCTGAGTGTTGTTTTTGACAGGAATGCTTAATTTTGCTGATGGGTGTTATTACATTCTCCCACTGGTTAAGTTCACCCTTGACGACGGACCCAACAGAGCTGCAAGACTCAATACGCTTGCGCTGCCGTGACGAAGGGTTCACCCAAACAAGGGACACGGTGGGCCGGGCACAAATTCCCGCGCCGAGAGAGCTTCACCAAGCTTATAGCGACGCTTAGCTGTGAGGTGAAGTGTTAGGTTACGTCGGGAGACAAACCGCCCGCGAAAATCTGCCCCTAAATTTTTAAGTCAAAGAAGTACATTAATGGCTGTTAACCCCGAGAGAATGCTGGAATATACTTGGATATCGAAAAGAAAATTGAGCTTATTTGTAGACCGCCAACCGAAGAAGTAGTAACCCCCGAAGACCTCCGAGCCCTACTTGAAAAAGAAGAACACCCCATCGCCTACAACGGCTGGGAACCCTCAGGACTCGCGCACCTCGGCACAGGCGTCATCTGCGCTTACAAAATGAAAGACTTCGCTGAAGCAGGCATCCACTACAAAGCCTTCCTCGCCACATGGCATGCATGGCTCAACAACAAACTCGGCGGCGACCGCGAACTCATCCGCAAAGCCGCAGACCTCTTCCGCCACAGCTGGCTGGCGTTGGGTGTGCCAGGCGACAAAGTCGAATTCATCTACTCTGACGAACTCTACACCGACATCAAATATTGGGAAAAAACCGTTAAAATCGCAAAGGAACTCACAATCGCCCGCACAACCCGCACACTGGAAATTGCAGGCCGAAAAGAGGGCGAAGCGCACTACGTCGGCGACTACCTCTATACACCGATGCAGGTTGCCGATATTTTCCAGTTAAACGTGAAAATGTGTCAGCTTGGTTTGGATCAACGTAAAGCCAACATGGTTGCAAGGGAAATCGGCGAAAAAATCGGCTACTGGAAACCCGTCTGCATCCATCACCACCTGCTGCAGGGTTTAGCTAAACCTGCTGTTTGGCCAATTCCAGAGGGACAAGAACGCGAAGCCATAGCGTCTGCAAAGATGTCTAAGAGCAAACCTGACACATGCATCTTCATCTATGACGCTCCCGAGGAAATCAAGAAGAAAATGTCCAAAGCCTTCTGCCCCGAGCGAACCGTCAAACATAACCCCATAATGGACATCTGCCGCTACATCATCTTCCGAGAAAAACCCGTCTTTACCGTTGAGCGTCCAGCCAAATTCGGTGGAACCGTCTCTTTCGAGAGTTTTCAAGCGCTAGAAGCAGCATACACCGAGGGGAAGCTGCATCCGATGGACCTCAAAAACGGTGTTGCAGCTGAGTTGGGCAATATCCTTGAACCCGTCCGACGCTACTTCGAAAACAACAAGGAAGCAAAAGATTGCTTAGAAGTGGTTCGTCAAGCAAAAATCACAAGGTAACCTCCTTGTCCACACGTAGAAAAGAAAGATTAGAAAAAATCGAAGAAATCATAGCTAAACTCTCTGAAGAGGCAGCCAAAGGCAAACCCATCGTGGTTGAGGGCAAAAAAGATGCAGATGCACTCTGTGAATTAGGCGTCAGCGGCAAAGTGTTAACCGTGAAGACGGGCGGTAAATCTTTTTTGCAAGCCACCACGGAAATCGAGGCTTCTGGTGCATGCGAGGTTATTTTGCTGTTGGATTTTGACCGCCGTGGCAAAGAAGGAACAAAACGGCTCCAACAAAACCTCGAACGAGACCAAATCAAGGCGAATATACGTTTCTGGCGTGAACTGGCGGCGCTGGTTAACCGTGACGTGCAATGTATCGAGAGTTTGCCAGCTTATCTGGCGACTGCCCAACAGAAGGCTGCATAAACAGACTTTGTCATGTTGAAAACCACGCGACGTCTCAGTGTGTACCTCCCCTCCCTTATTTAAAGCCGCAGCCATGAGAAGAATCCCTTCCAGCTGGTGGCGGAAAGCCATTTCCCCCAAATAATGCGACTGTTCGATAATTTTAGGAGTGTTTGTGGGGTTTTTTAGTTCCTGCCTTTTATTTAGGGTGGGTATGTTTGTTTTGCTTGTTGAATGCGGAGAATGTTTATAAGCATGTATGCACAGGTGTGCATAAGGTGAAGCGGTGCAAAACCGCGTATGCACAGGTGAAAATATGCGAAGAAGCCTAACTGTAACCCCTGAAAACGACAAAAAAATCCTACTCACAAAAGGACGCTTCCTAACAGGAGACGCACCACTAGACATAGACTACACCACAATGGTCAACATATTCATCGAGCTAGGCCACAAAGTCATGTCCACCGCCTGGAGCACAGGCGACACCAGCCAAAACGTAACCATCGACAAAAACGAAATCGTCGAATCCTTCAAAAAACACGCATTCAACTCAGAACTAAAAGAAGAATCCGTCGGAGACTTAGTCGCTGAAATCATCTTCAAAAAACTCGTCGAACAAACCAGCATCGCTGTATGCGATCCAACAAAACAAAACCCCGCTCTACCACCTGAACAAACCAACACCCAAAACACAAAGAAACAAAAATACATAACATAAACCAACCAGAGGGAAAAAGTTGACTGAAGACAAAGCTAAGGAAGTCAAGGAACCAGCCCAAACTGTTGACTTCGAAAAACTGCTTGAATCAGAAAAGAAACGCTCCGAAGACTACCTAACTCGCCTAAAGTACCTGCAAGCTGACTTTGAAAACGTCAAAAAACGCTTCGACAGAGAAACCGAACAAATCAGATGCTACAGTAACGAGCGCATAATCAACCAGCTACTTGACGTGGTTGACGAGTTAGAGTTGGCGGTTAAAGTTGCAAAGTGTGCTGATAACTCGCAGAAAACTCTCGTTGAAGGGGTAGAAATGACGTTAAAGAAGCTCAAAAAAATCCTTGAGCAAGAAGGGGTCTGCCCAATCGAGTGCACCGTGGGCACTGTTTTTGACCCATCAAACCACAACGCCATCGCCGCAGAAGAATGCGACGACGCTAAAGAGTGCACGATATTAGAGGAAATCCGGAAGGGCTACAAGATGAAGGATAAGGTGCTGCGTCCCAGCATCGTTAGAGTAGCCAAACCAAAATCAAAGTAACAAAAAAAAGAAAAACATTGGAGGAAAAAACAAATTGAGTAACCAAAAAACAAGTCAAAAAGTCTTAGGTATCGACTTAGGAACAACCAATTCAGCCGCAGCCATATACGAGGGGGGACACGCAACAGTTATCCCCAGCGCCGAAGGACCCACGATGGCAGGCAAAATGTTTCCTTCAGTAGTTGCTTTCACCAAGGATGGACAGCTGCTAGTCGGAGAACCTGCAAAGAGGCAAGCCACCACCAACGCTGAAGGAACAATCTTTGAAATAAAACGCAAAATGGGAACAAACTACAAAGTCAACATTCACGGCAAAGAATACACTCCACAGCAAATCTCAGCTTTCATACTGCAGAAAATCAAAAAAGACGCCGAAACCTACCTCGGTACACCCGTGAACAAAGCCGTCATCACCGTTCCCGCACACTTCGATGACAACCAACGCCAAGCAACCAAAGATGCAGGCGAAATTGCGGGCTTTGAAGTTATGCGTATCATCAACGAACCCACCGCAGCCTGCCTTGCATACGGCATCGACAAACTTGAGCATGAAATGAAAATCCTCGTTTTCAGTTTCGGCGGCGGAACCCACGATGTCACCCTGAT
>Ga0073932_1004330_pt1 | contig 17101 bp, 15 predicted proteins | sample DewCreD2012metaG_FD_76967 | JGI IMG/M metagenome (GOLD analysis project Ga0073932, IMG submission 76967) | Hot spring sediment bacterial and archeal communities from British Columbia, Canada, to study Microbial Dark Matter (Phase II) - Dewar... ... | reverse complement strand
TGTTCTACGACCGCAAGGACCCGTTCTTCAGCGTCGTGGACGGGTTGCTGCGGGAGTATCATCTGGCTTGCCCGCGTCTCCAGGTGCGCACGGTGGATTACCTGCGCGACGGCGGCGCGGCCCAGCAGGTCTTCGCCCAATACCAACTGGCCGGCGCCACAAACAAGAACCTGATCCTGTTCGACTGCGAAGGGCGGGTGATGCGCGTGCACGGCGACGCGTTGGTGCAGTACACGCTGGAACGGATTGGCGGGCGGGAGCATCCCGAGTTCGAGCGCCGGCCGGTGGCCTTTTTCGGCGAACGGGCCTTCACAGCCGCGCTGCTGGCGGTTACAAGGCCCAAACCGCTCCGAGCCTACTTCCTGACCGGTCACGGCGAGCACGCGCCCGACGGCGACGACCCGACCCACGGTTACTCGAAGTTTGCCGGCCTGCTCAGGCAGAACCAAGTGCAGCCCCTGCCGTTGTCGCTGGCCGGCACCAACCCCGTTCCGGAGGACGCGCACCTGCTGATCGTGGCCGGCCCGCTCCGGCCCATCCCGATCGAGGAGCTGAGCCGAATCGAGCAGTATCTCGACCGGGGCGGACGGCTGCTGGCGCTGTTTAACAGTTACAGCAGCCCGCGACAGTGCGGTTTGGAGGGCGTGCTGGCGCGCTGGGGCGTGGAAGTCGGGCCGGGCGTGGTCGAAGACCGGGCCAACACGATCACCGGCCCGGACGTCAAGGTCTTTCGGTTTGGGCGCCATCCGCTGGTTCAACCGCTGGCCAGCGGCGCGTCGGCGGCTGCGTTGCACCTGTGGGCGCCCCGCTTGGTGGCGCGCCGGCCGCCCGCGTCGCCGGGCGCGGATGCCCCCGTGGTGGAAGAGTTGCTGCGCACCGGCGACACCGGGCGCTACCTGGGAGGTGGCAGCCAACCCACCGGGTCGCTGTCCCTGGCCGTGGCGGTCGAGAAGGGCGCCGTACCCGGCGTGGTCACCGAGCGCGGCACAACGCGTCTGGTCGTGGTGGGCGATTCGTTCTTTTTGGGTAACCAGTTGATCGAGTCAGCCAGCAACGCCGAGTTCGCCGCTCACGCCGTCAATTGGCTGCTGGACCGGGCGCAGTTGCTGCACAGTGTGGGCGCCAAACCCCTGCCGGAGTTCCGCTTGACACTGAGCGTGTCGCAAATGCGTCTCGCCCGCGGCCTGCTGCTGGGGGCGCTGCCGGGTGCGGTGCTGTTCTTCGGCGTGTTGGTCTGGCTGCGGCGACGGCATTGAAACAAGACCCGATGCCGCGCCAGGCTCGTTGTGGCGATGCCAATACCTTACTGCCCAACTCCCGCTGAGCGCCGACGCCGCACGCCGGTGCCGCTACGGCCGCAGCGACCGGAGCTGCCGAGACCCGCCGGGCGCGTTCGATTGAGGTGACGACATGAGCCCGCGCTACACATGGCTGTGGGTGACCTTGGCGGCAGGCCTGTTGGGTTTCATCGTCCTGGTGGAGCGGCACTGGCAGCCACCCAAGCCCCGCCCGCAAATGGTCCTGCCCGATTTGGCCACCGCCGCCGTCACCGCCGTCCAAGTTCGGCCAGCCGGGCTACTGGAAATCCGCGCCGAGCGCAGCAACGGCCTGTGGCGACTGGTCCGGCCGCTGCAATACCCGGCCGAGAGCGAACGGGTGCAAGGGCTGGTCGGCGCCCTGGCCGGATTGCAGGCCCAGACGTTTATTGCCGGAGCGGAGTTGCGCCAGCTTACCAATGCCGACGCGGCCTTTGGCTTCGACGTGCCGCAGGCCTCGGTGTCCCTGCAGTTGGGTAACCAGCGACGTCAGGTGCTGGTGGGCAGCCGCACCGCGCCCGGCGACCAGGTTTATGTTCAGGTGGTGGGCGCCGAGGGCGTTTACGTCGCGAGCGCCGAGTGGCTCAACCATCTACCGCGGCAAGCCGACGACTGGCGGCAAACGGCTCTGGCGCCGATGGCCGGGCTGACGTTCGACCGCATCCTGGTCACCAACGCCAACGCAGGTTTCGAGCTGCGGCGCGACGGGCCGGCGGCCCGCTGGCGGCTGGCCGAGCCACTCCAGGCGCGAGCCGACCCGGCCCGTGTGGCCGAGGCGCTTCAGGCGTTGGAGCAACTGCGCGTGGCGCGCTTCGTCACTGACGACCCGGCCGCGGACCTGGAGAGTTACGGGCTGCAGCCGCCGGCGCTGGCCATCTGCCTGGCGCTGGGCACAAATCCCGTTTTGCAACTCCACTTCGGCCGAAACCCGACCAACGAGCCTGAGCGGGTTTTTGCCCGGCGGCTGGACGTGCCGGGCGTGGTGGCCGTGAGCGCCCGCCCGTTGGCCTCCTGGCGCGCCGCCCACGGCGAGTTTCGCGACCGTCACCTGCTGTCCCCGGACAGACCACCCGACACGGTCGAAGTGCTGGGCAGCGAGGTGTTCACCTTGCAACGATTCGGCAGGGACTGGCGCATCCTGCCGCTGGACCTGCCGGCGGACCCGGACCTGGTGGGGGCGCTCCTGACCCATCTGACCAATCTGACCGTGGTCGAGTTTGTGAAAGATGTGGTCATCGACCCGGACCTGGCGCGCTACGGCCTGGCGGTGCCCGTGCGCGAATTCGTGCTGCGCGCCCTGCCGGAGCCGTCGGGCGACACCAACCTGCTGTTGGGGCACGTGCAGTTTGGGGCCACGGTTGAGGACAAGACCTACGCGCGGCGACCGGACGAGACCTCTGTTTATGCCGTGAAATCGGCCGAGTTCGAGCCGCTGCCGGCGGCGCCGTTCCAACTGCGGGACCGGCGGATTTGGAACGTGGACCTGGCGCGGGTGGCGCGGGTCACCATCCAGGAGGCGGGGCGGCAGCGGCAACTGGTCCGCCAGGGGCCGCACTCCTGGACGCTGGCTGCCGGCTCGACGGGCCTGATCAATCCGCTGGCCGTCGAGGAGGCGGTCGAGCAATTGGTCCGGTTGTACGCCTTGCAGTGGATGGCCGTGGGCGAGGCGCACCTGGAGCGGTTCGGCATTCGGCCTGAGAGTTGGCGGATCACGCTGGAATTGAGCACCGGCGATCGCCTCAGCGTGCAATTCGGCGGCACGTCGCCGTCGCAGCTTGTCTATGCCGCCACGCTGCTGGAGGGGCAGGTCTGGATCTTCGAGTGCCCGCCGGCTGTCAGCGAACTGGCGCGCCTGGCGCTGGCCTTGCCGGCCGATGCGCCCTGATATGCCGGCGCACGTTCGTGGCAGGTTCTGGTCGCGGGCCCGCCTGTGGTTCCGATGCCTTCGACTGCTAGTGTGGTTGGGGGTGCTGGCGGTCGTGGCCGGGGCGATATACCTCAACCAAGAGGGCCTGCCGGAGGTGCTGAACCGCCCGTTGTGCGAGCAATTGCGCCAACGAGGCGTGGAATTCGAGTTCAGTCGGCTGCGCTGGCAGCCGCCAGCAGGCATCGTGGCCGACCAGGTCCGCGTGGGCGGGCCGGCCGACAGCGAGGGGCCGCAGATGTCGGCCCGGCGGGCGGAAATGGACCTGGCTTGGCGTGAGCTGTTGCGTGGCCGCCTTCAGGTCGAAGCCCTGGGGTTGCGAGACGGGCACTTTATCTGGCCGTTGACCGAATCCAACGCGCCGCCGGAGACGATCAGCCTGGACGATTTGCAAGCCCGCCTGCGGCTGTTGCCCGACGACGAATGGGTGGTGGAGGATTTCCGCGCCCGCTTCTCGGGCGTGCGGTTGTTTCTGGCCGGGACGGTCACCAACGCATCTGCCCTGCGGGACTGGGCCTTGAGCCGGCCACGCCCGACCGGGCGGGCGGAATTGGCGGCGGACGATCGGGTCGCCCCCGGCACAGCCCGACACCACCTGCGTCAACTTGCCGGTGTCTTGCGCCGGGTGACCTTCCGCGCGCCGCCGGATTTGCGGCTGGTGCTCACCGGCGACGCGCGCCTGCCGGAGACGTTCGCGTTGCGAATGAGCGCCGTGGCACCCGCTGTCGAAAGTCCCTGGGGCAGCGCGGATGGCGTGTTGGTGAATCTGCGCCTGTTCGCCGCCACCGCGCTCCGCCCGGCGCGCCTCCAAGCTACCTTGGAGGCCGACGAGGCCCGTCTGCCCCGGGCGCAGGCGCGCCAGCTCGACCTTCAACTGGGATTGGACGCAGTGTCCGGACAAGCGGGGCTGATCCGGGTCACGCTGGACGCGCAGGCCGCTGAGGTTCTGTCCCAGTGGGCGGCAGTCACGAATCTGGCCGTGACCGCAGATTGGACTCACCCGCTGACCAATGCCGTGCCCTTGACCGGACGGCTCGAAGCCAGGGCTGCCACGGCGTCGAACCGTTGGGCTGTTGCACAAGACTTGGAGGTGATGACCTCGCTGGCCGCGGCCGCCAGCGCCCCACGGCCGGAGCCGGCCCAAGGTTGGTGGACGAACCTGTTGCCCTACCACCTGAGCTGGGGGGTCACAACCAAGGACCTGCGCGCAGGCGGGCTGCCCCCAGCCCGGCTGACCTGTGCCGGGTATTGGAGCGGGACGGAGCTGGCGGTCACCAATCTGGACATCACGGCATCCGCGGGGCATTGCCAGGCCGAAGGCGGGCTGGACTTGCCCGGCGGCGCTGCGCGCGCCTCGGTGCGGGCGAGCACCGATTTGCGCGAGCTGCGCGCCTGGCTGCCGGCGGTCGTGCGCGACCAACTGGAGCGGGGTGACTGCTCCGGTGCCGCATGGGTGACAGCCGGGGTGGCCGTTGAACTGCCGGCCTGGCTTACCGAACCGCCGGACTGGCGTGTCACGCTGCCCACAGTGCGGCTGGCGGGCGAACTCACGCTGACCAACACCACTTGCTCGGGCCTGTCGGCAAACTGGGGCCGCGCCCGTTTCGCGCACACAAACCGGCTTTGGCTCTTGCCGGAGGTGGTCTTGGCCCGAGCCGACGGCAAACTGCACGCCGGTGGGCAATGGCAGGCTGATACAGGCGCGTTCGAGGCACGCCTGCAAAGCACATTACCGCCCGAGCTGCTCCGTCCATTGCTCATGCCCGCAGCCCGGCGCGCGCTGGACTTTTTCAGCTTCAGCCAGCCGCCCGTCGTGAACGCCGATTTGGCAGGGCGACTGGATGCCCTGGACCAAACAACCGTTCGGGCTGGTGTGGCGATAACCAACTTCAGCTTTCGCGACGCGCCGATCTCCGCTTTCACCGCCGAGCTGGCCTATCGGGAGCGGCAGCTCGAACTGATCGAACCGCGGGTTTGGCGCGGCACCAACCACTTGCGCGCGGCCCGCGTGCGCGCCGACTTTGTGACGGAACGAGTCCACCTGACAGACGCCCGTGGCTGCGATGATCCGCAGGTGGTGACACGCGCCATCGGTCCCAAGACGGCCCGCGCTCTGCAGCCGTATCAATTTGCCAGCCCGCCGGAAGTGCGACTGGACGGCACAATTCCCATGCGCGGCCACGCCGGGGCGGACCTGTGGGTGGAGGTGCGGGGCGGGCCGTTTGCGTGGTGGAAGTTCCGCGTGCCGGCAATCCAAGGCACGGTGCATTGGCAGGGGAAGACGGTCGCGCTGACCAACGTGACGATGGGATTCTACGGCGGGTCAGCCCACGGCTGGGGCGTGTTTGACTCGCAACCGGCCGTGGGGACGGATTGTCGTTTCGCCCTAAGCGTGAGCAACGCCGATTTCCACGAGCTGATGAGCGACCTGACGTCGCCGACCAACCGGCTGGAGGGGACGTTGAGCGCCCGGTTGACGGTGACGGGCGGCAACACGGCTGACTGGCATTCCTGGCAGGGCGCAGGCGAGGCCCAACTGCAAGAGGGCTGGATTTGGTCCATTCCGCTTTTCGGCGTGCTGTCAGACCCACTGGACAGCATCGTGCCCGGCTTGGGCAACAGCCGGGTGACCAGCGGGTCGGGGACGTTCGCGCTCCGAAACGGAGTGGTGTTTTCGGACGACCTGGAGTGGCGCGCCCAAACCATGCGCCTGCAGTATCAGGGCACGGTGGACTTGCAAGGGGTGGTCAACGCGACCGTTCAGGCCGAGCTGCTGCGGGACACCTGGTTGGTGGGGCGGTTGGTCAGCCTGGCGCTCTGGCCGGTGAGCAAAATCCTCGAATTTAAGGTCACCGGGACGCTGGGCGCACCGCGCGCCGAGCCGCTGTTTATTCCGAGGCTCCTCACCGTGCCGCTACGGCCATGGCAGACCCTGAAGGACCTGTTTGCGCCCAATGGCAACCAGCCCCAGCCGCCGGCGGATGCGTCCAAGCGCTGATCGCGCAGCCGAACGGGCGCAGCGGTCACAGCGGGCGCGCACGGGGGCGGGCAACGTGAGGCCGACGGCGGGTGGTCCGCGATTTGCCTTTGACGCAGGGCTGGAGGCTGGACAGGCTTGAGGGAGAACCCGTCCCGATGGACGGTCGAACGACATCGAGACCCATGAACGCGCGCCAAAGAGTCCTTGCCGCATTGAACCACCGCGAGACGGATCGAATTCCGGTGGATTTGTCCGGCCACCGCTCCTCCGGCATCGCCGCCATCGCCTACGCGCGGCTGCGGGAATACCTCGGCCTGCCCCGCCGACCCGTCCGGGTGTATGACCCGGTGCAGCAACTGGCAATCGTTGACGAGGACGTGCTGGAGCGGTTCGGGGTGGACACCATCGAACTGGGTCGGGCGTTTGCGCTGGAGGATCGTTGGTGGACGGACTGGGTGCTGCCGGACGGCACGCCGTGTCAGATGCCGGTTTGGGCGCGGCCGAAGCGCATCGAGGGCGGGTGGGGCTTGCACTCGCCCAATACAGGCCGGCTGGTGGCGCGGATGCCGGACGGCTGCCTGTATTTCGAGCAGACTTACTGGCCCTTTTTCGAGCAGGACGATCTGAACAAGCTGGAGAGCGAGCTGAGCGAGAGCATGTGGACGGCGATTGCCTCGCCGCCGGGGCCGGAGGTGGCCGGCCCGGACGGCCCGGCCCGGCTGGCGGAGGGCGCGCGCCGCCTGCGGGCGCAGACGGACCGGGCCATCATCGGCCTGTTTGGCGGCAACCTGCTGGAGATGGGACAGTTTTTTTATCGCAACGACGGTTTTCTGATGCTGCTGGCGGCCCGGCCGCGGCGTGCCCACGAGTTCCTGGATCGGGTCATGGAGATGCACCTGCGGAATTTGGAGCGGTTTCTTGGCGCGGTAGGCCCGTTCATTGACGTGGTGCTGTTTGGTGATGACCTGGGCATGCAGAACGGGCCGCAAATCTCGCCCAAGATGTATCGGGAATTCATTTTTCCCCGCCAGCAGATCCTGTGGCTTCGGGTGCGCCAATTGGCCCCGCATCTGAAAATCCAGTTGCATTGCTGCGGGGGCGTGCGCGAGTTGTTGCCCGGGCTGATCGAGGCCGGACTGGATGCGATCAACCCGGTGCAGATCACCTGTCGGGGCATGGAGCCGGCGGGGCTGAAGCGGGACTTCGGCGGGCAACTGACGTTTTGGGGGGGCGGGTGTGACACGCAAGGGGTGTTGAGCCACGGCACCCCGGCCGAGGTTCGGGAGCACGTGCGCCGCTTGGTGGACATTTGGCGGCCCGGCGGGGGCTACGTCTTTCAGCAGGTCCACAACATCCTGGCCAACGTGCCGCCGGCGAACATCGTGGCGATGCTGGATGCGGTCAACGCCGGCTGAGCGCCGGCTGTCCGGTTCTCCGACGGTGCCGGGGCAGGGCACGGCGGGTTGGCCACGGGTCACATCACATCCCGTGCCGGGCCAACTGCCAGGCGATGTAGCCGCCTTGCGCCAACGCGGCCAGCACCAACACAGCACCCGAGGCTCGCTCCATGCGCAGGAGCGCCTGCGCGCTGAGCTTCTTGTGGCCCAGGGACACCGCCCAGCTCAGGGTCACAAACCAAAGGCTTGTCCCCAGTACCACGCCAGCCACGCAGGCCAGCCTGACGGCCGCCGAAGGCCCGACCCAGCCCCGGGACATGAAGTTTGCGGCCAGGATGATCCAGCCGAGCAAGACACCCGCGTTGGCCAACGTGCGCGTGAAACCGATCATGAAGGCCGAGTGCGGATGCAGCCGTTGTTCAAGGCGGGCCTCGATGCGCTCCTCCAGATGGCTTTCTGCGGGCAGCAGGTGCGTGGGAGTGGCGACAGAACGAGCCAGCAGGAATCTCACGCCCAGATAGAGCAGAAAGACAAAGCTGAACACCTCCATGACTGCCCTCACGAACCGACCGCCGAAAAACGCCGACAACCCGGTGAACGCCACGCCACAGTAAAGCGCCTCCATGCAGGAAGCTCCCAGCCCGATGAGCGCTGCCCACCGAAAGCCGCGCCGCGCCCCTTCGTTGAGAATCGTCAGGTTCACCGGCCCCACCGGCACGCTCAGGACCAGCCCGCTGAAGAACCCGGTCAGCGCCGCCACCACCACCTGGTGCAGGCCGGTCATCACTCAAGCGCGCCGGCAAGACCGGCTGCCCCGCGCGGCCAACTTGTGTGTGCTCCAGGTCTGGTGCTGTGGCGATGACATGGTTGGCCATCAGGCCGTGCCCGACGCCGGGCCGTCCTCGTCCTCCTCCTCCTCGATTTCGTGCCGGAGCGTCCACGACAGTCTGGGCCGGATGAATCCGTAGAGCAGGTAAAGCGTGAAGAAGGCCGGCAGCACATAGTAGAGGACCTTCTCGCGCAGCACCAGCAGGCCGCCCAGGAACAACGCGGCCCAGATGGCCTTGGAGAACGTGCTGGTCGAGCGCAGGCCCAGCGTCTTGAAGCTCGGATACCGCACCGTGCTCACCATCATGGCCGACAAGAACACCAGGACCACCGCCGGCACATACTGCCAGGGGCCAAGGCTGCGCTCCTTTTCGTTCAGGTGAATGATCAGCAGCGTCAGCGAGACCACCAGCCCGGCGGCCGACGGGATTGGGAAGCCCAGAAACTCCTTGCTTCCACCGCCGGTCATCGCCGACAGGCAGTTGAACCGGGCCAATCGAAACGCGCCGCACAGCAGGTAGGCCGAGGCAATGAACCAGCCCACCTGCGGATGACTGCTGAACACATCGCGCAGCACCACCCGGTGCACCAGAAAGGCGGGCGCGACGCCAAAAGAAATCAGGTCCGCCAGGCTGTCAAACTCGCGGCCAAACGGACTGTCAATGCCGCCCATCCGCGCCACCCGCCCGTCGAACAAGTCGAACACGCAGGCCAACAGAATGAACGCCATGGCCAGTTTGATGGGCGCCCAGTTGATGATGCCCTCCGGCCCGGGTGTTAGATCGGCCTCGACAATCTTGGTCAGCGCCACGAAGCCGCAGAAGAGGTTGCCGGCCGTAAGCAGATTCGGCAGGAAATAGATTCGCAGCCGTTGCTCCGGAAGGTCGTTGGCCGAGGCGATGCGCGCCTCGGCGGCAGGGGCTTTGCCAGCCATGCGCTTCCTCCTAGGCCAAGACAGCCAGCACGGTCTCACCACCGCGAACGTGCTCGCCTGGCTTGACGCGCACTTCGGCCCGAAGCGGCACATACAGGTCCACGCGCGAGCCGTACTGAATCAGCCCCAATCGCTCGCCCGCCTCGACCTCTTCGCCGGGTTGCACCCAGGTGCGAATGCGCCGCGCCAGCACCCCGGCGATCTGGCGAACCGCAATCCGCTCCCCGGCCGGCTCGGCGCATTCGATCCCCAGCAACACATGCTCATTGTGCAATGCCGACTCGGCCCGCAGGGCGCTGAGAAATTGACCCGGGGTGTGCTTGTAGTAGGCCATCCGCCCGGCCACAGGCGCGTATTGCACGTGGACGTCGAACACCGACAGAAAAATCGAAATTCGCCGGCACTCGTTGCCCATGAACCGCGGTTCGGTGGTCGTCTCCACCATGTCCACCTTGCCGTGGGCCGGCGCCAGCACCAACCCCCGTCCCGTGGGCACGTGCGGCTCCGGATCGCGGAAAAAGTACAGGGTGAACAGAACAAACACCCCCCACAAGAAGACCAGTGCGATGGACAGATCCAGCACCAACGAGCCGAGAAACTTCGCCACGATGGCCGCCAACAAGACGGCGGCCAGCACCACCAAAGTGAGCCAGACCAACCGCAGCGCCGCCCGGCGCGCCAAGCCGGAATGTTTCATGCCCTCACAATAGGCGCCAGCCCGAACCGTTCAAGACTCAAAGTAGGCCGCACGTCACACTCGCAGCCCGCACGGGCCGGGGCGAAACCTCGGGTAACGGCTTCCGCCCGCGGCTGAGGCGAGAGTCGTCCAGGGCGGTCGCAGCCAAAACGAACAGAGGCTGCGTAAACGAGCTGGATGCACCATAGCATTGGAGCAGCGTGCGGCAGCGTCCACCTCGTCGCCTGTGGCACGCCCGGGCCGCGGTTTGTTACAGCCCGAGGCGGGCGGCCACTTGCGCCACGTCCTTGTCGCCCCGCCCGCTCAGGTTCACGATGATGATTGCCTCCCGGGGCATGGACGGCGCACGGCGGATGGCCTCGGCGACGGCGTGGGCGCTCTCCAAGGCCGGAATAATACCCTCCAAGCGGGCCAGCTTCAGGAAGGCATCGAGTGCCTGCTCGTCGGTGGCGTAGGTGTATTGCACGCGTCCCTGGTCTCGCAGCCAGGCATGCTCCGGCCCAACGGCTGCGTAGTCCAACCCGGCGCTGACGCTGTGGGTGAGCTGAATCTGACCGTGTTGGTCCTGCAGCAAGAAGGAGCGCGTGCCTTGCAACACGCCCAGTGAACCGCCTTGGAAGCGCGCAGCGTGTTTGCCTGGCACAATCCCCTCGCCCCCGGCTTCCACGCCGACCATCTGGACGGAGGCATCGTCGAGGAACGGGTAGAATAGGCCCATCGCGTTCGAGCCGCCGCCCACGCAGGCTACCAGCAGGTCCGGTAGGCGACCCGCCACCTCCAGGATTTGCCGCCGCGCTTCGTCGCCAATGACCCGCTGGAAGTTCCGGACCATCAGGGGATACGGGTGCGCGCCGTACACCGTACCCAGGATGTAGTGCGTGGTACGCACGTTGGTGACCCAGTCGCGCATCGCCTCGTTGATGGCTTCTTTGAGCGTCTGCTGGCCGGCCTTGACGGGCACAACCTCGGCCCCGAGCATTTTCATCCGGTACACATTCAGGGCCTGGCGCTCGCAATCCAAGGCGCCCATGTAAATGACACAGCGCAGGCCGAACATGGCGGCCACGGTGGCCGTGGCCACTCCGTGTTGCCCCGCGCCAGTTTCGGCAATCACCCGCGTCTTGCCCATGCGCCGAGCCAGCAGAATCTGGCCCAGGCAGTTGTTGATCTTGTGCGCGCCGGTGTGCAACAGGTCCTCACGCTTGAGGTAAATACGCGCGCCCCCCAGTTCCCGCGTCAGCCGCTCGGCGAAGTACAGCGGCGTCGGGCGGCCGGCGAATTCCTTCAGGTAGTAATCCAGCTCGTGTCGAAACCCGGGATCCAGTTGCCCCCGGAGGTACTCCTCCTCCAACTCGCGCAACGGATGCATGAGGGTTTCGGGCACAAAACGACCGCCATACGGCCCAAAGTGGCCGAGGGCGTCCGGCGACATTGCAGCGGGCCTCGCATTCACGCGCCGGACAGTAGCGGCAAAAGCACGCTGAGTCGAGCCGTGCTGGGGGAATGGACTGCCGGTGGTCGCCCGGGTCGTGCAATCGCCTGCGCGGGCCGAGGCGACCGAAACAAGACTTGGCGCACAGGACAGGACGGATATGTTGGTCGGCGTCGCTGGGCCGCCCCCATAGCTCAAATGGATAGAGCAGCGGTTTCCTAAACCGCGCATCCCCGTTCGATTCGGGGTGGGGGTACCACCCCGCCGCGGGCACGCGGTCCACGTGAACCGCTGCTCCATCCTCAGTCGGCCAGAGCTTCGCGCATCGCCTTGGCTTTCGCTTCCAAGTGCCGCTTCAGACCTTCCGCCAGAACCTCGTTGATGAGTTCTGATACGTTCAGCCCGAGCTTTTCAGCCAGCTCCAGCCATTCCTGATTCTCAATCCAGGGGCGAAAGTTCCGCTGGACTCGTTTCGTTTTCATACCGCCTCCTTTCAGGTCTGACCGGCAGTGATACAGGTAACACCGGTTCAAGAATTCTGCAAGAATGTTCTTGACAGCTTGTGTAGCATGTTATACAACATATCGCAGCATGCGCATGAACGGGCGAAACCAGAAACTGCCAATCGGTGACTGGCTCACGCTGGACCAGGCGGCTGAGGCGCTTGGCGTGTCGCGCCGGACTGTGAATGCCTGGCTGGCTGGGAAGACCTGGGAGGCGCACGTTTTGGAGCCGGTGACCCGGCTCTCCTACAAGCGGGTGCTTCTGAGCAAGGAGAACGTGGCTGTGCTGAAAAAACTGAGACGCGTTTTCCGGCGGCCTGGCGGCAAGGGGGTGCGCCATGCGGCCTGATTTGCACACCAGACGCGGGTACACCGACCCGCGGTTTCAGCTTGCGCTGCGCACGCGCGCTGAGGTGGCCCAGATCATGGGCCTTGGCAAAGAGCGCGTGCGGCAGATCGAGCGGGAGGCGCTGCGGAAGTTGCGCCGGCGGCTCGAAAGACTGGGGATTACGCCGTGGGGCTGAATCCGCGGCGAGTGAGAAAGGAGTAGTGAAGATGCAACTAGCAACACCGGAAGCGTGGGAGACGAGGCAAATGACGTGCGCGCATTGCGGGCGCCGCAAGAGGTTCCCAGAGGGGGGAGGGTGATTGATGGGAGCTGGGCTGAGGACGCCCATCACCCGAAGCTCGGACGGTGGGTGTGCTCGTTTAACTGCTATGCAGCTAGCAAAGAAGGCGCACGATGAAAACAGTCAAGGTGACCATCAAGGGCATCAGCCCGCTGCTGATGCACAAGTTCCCGCATGTATCGGTGGACGGGATAGATAAGATGAAGCCGCATGAACAGGCGGAATTGGCTGCCTACCGGATGGATTCCGGGGAGCTTTACATCCCCGGGGTGAACATTCAGCGCGCCCTTGTGGCTGCGGCTGGGTTCAGCAAGGGCAAGGGCCGCGCCAGCCTGGCCAAGGAAGCGGCAGCCTGCTTGCTCGTGAACGAGGCGCAGTGCGGGCTGGGGGTCAAGGGCTATGTCCTGGATTCAAGGCCGTGCGTGATTGCGGCCACGAAGGGCCGCATCTTACGGCATCGGCCACGGCTGGACGATTGGGAATGCACATTCTCGCTCAGCTACGATGAAACGCTGCTGAGTGAGGCGCAGGTGCGCCGGATCGTGGACGATTGCGGCACAAGAGTGGGGCTGCTGGATTTCCGTCCCCAATGCCGTGGGCCATTTGGGCGGTTCATGGTCACCAATTGGGAGATGGATTAGTGACCGCGGCTTGGCTTGGCGTGGCCTGGCGGGGCAAGGCTTGGCGGGGCAGGGCAGGGCCCGGCAAGGCGGGGCATGGCCAGGCTCGGCGGGGCAGGGACTGGCGAGGCTTGGCTAGGCAGGGCGGGGCAGGGCGTGGCAAGGCAAGGCATGGACAGGGCAGCGCCGGGGGGCTGCGGAGGTCCGCAGGCTCCCGGCGCTGGCGGTGCGCCGTCCAAAGACCGGTCCGATTTTGACTTGCATTCGCCATCAGACCGCATATGTTTTGTATATGCGACGCTACAAGCATCTGTCGGCATTTGACCAGGATGTTGCGCGTGGTCTGAGAGCAGCCAAGGAGACCACGGGCATTCCGATTAACCAACTGCTCAACTTGTGTGTGAAACGTGCCCTGGAGACATTGACCACAGAGTTGCAGTCTGCTGCAATGCCGACCACGCAACAGACAGGCTGGGATGATTTTCTGGACAAACCGCGGCGGCCAGGTCTGCGCTCCAATGTGGCGGATGAACTGCGTGCACTGGACCGACAATGAACTGCGCGGACACCAATTGGCTGGAAGCCATGTTTTTTGCGGACCCGGCGGACCGGCGCGCGGTCGTAGAGCGATTTTTGCGACGCGAGAAAGGCGTGCTGCTGGTGTCCGCCATCACGAGATTGGAAGCGCGGAATGTGTTCAGCCGCAAATCCGGAGAGCCGGAACCGCCCGAGTGGCGGGAATTTGAAGCGGACAATCGCTTCTACCGGGACAGGCTCAACTGGGATTTGCTCCGCCGCGACGTGTTCGCACTGGTCGCGCGCTACGCGCACAAGAGCAAGCTGGGCACGTTCGATCTCTGTATCATCGCGGCTGCGCGCTTGGCCGGGGCCACGCGAATCCTGTCGTTTGACCAGCAGCTCAAAGCCCTGGCGACCGCTGAGGGACTGAAGGTGTTCCCCGATCTGGACGAATCCGGGAAAGCGCTTTTGGCCCGGCTGCGCGCTTAGAACAGCTTCCCGGCCCGCCGGCCACCGGACAGCCGATTCCAGGCAATGAAGCTGCCCAGCGGCAGCGCTGCCACGGCGTCGGCGTCCGCGCCCAATTGCCGGATGCAATCCAGGCTGCGCGGCTCCTGGAGGCGGAAACAGACCAGCTCCGCCGTCTGGCCCACGACGGCGCTGTTCACCCGGTGAGGTTCTTTGGGTGCAGGTCAGCAGCTGGATGCCATGCTCACGTCCAGCCTGCGTGCAGAGGCGCAGTTCCCTGGGCATGGTGCGCGTGTCCGCCCACTGCCACAGTTCATCTACGGCCAGAATCTTCTGTCCCGGCCCGCGCTGCGCGCAATCGAATGTCCAAGCGCAGAACCACGCAAACGCGGCGGCATAGTCATCCGGGAACATCCGGGCCGGATTGAAGATCACCCACCGGCTGGCCAGGGCTTGTTCGACTTCCCTGGCTGTGTAGGCTGGCTGGACACGCAGCCGCTTGCTGAACCGGCCCAGATCATCAAACAGGAAGCGGCACGCTGGACGCACATTCAACAAGTAGCGAAGCGCAAAGGTCGTCTTGCCCGCGCCGGTCATGCCCACGACCAGCGCGTTGGCCGGTTGCAGGGTGAAATCAGGCATGGCCGGTCAGAACGGTGCAGGCTCAGATTTCCCGGTTGAAGACATTGGCCTGAGCGCCGGCATCGTGCCTGGCGATCGTGGGTGGTGCTCTTCAGACCCGGACGCGGTTTCCAAGCAGGCCACGGCTGGCCGTTGCCGGCGTCTTGTCATTGCGGCGGCAGGCAGTATCATGGCGTTGTGAAAAGCAAGCTGGCTTTGCCGCTGGCCTTCATGCTGGCTTTTGCGCTGTCGCGCCTGCCTGGCGTGCTGCCCGAGAACTTCAGCGCGGCCTACGCGGTCATGTTCTGCGCGGGGGTTTTCTTCCCCGGCAGGCTGGCGTGGTGGTTGCCCCTTGCGACCCTGGCGGTCACGGACCTCGGGCTGAACTGCTACTACGCGTTTGGGTTGGGCTATGACGTTTGGGAACTGTCCAAACTCGTGTATCTGGGGTTTAACTACGCGGCCTACGTGGTGCTGATCTGGCTGGGGCGGCGCTTCAAGCAGCAGGCGTCGTTCTTGGCGTTGCTGGGTGGGGGTCTTTTGGGGGCGCTTCTCTTCTACTTGATCACCAACACTGCCGCCTGGTTCTTCAACCCGTTTGGTAACCCGGAATATACCCGGACGTTCCTTGGTTGGTTGACCGCGTTGACCAAGGGCACGGCGGGCTGGCCGCAGACGTGGGAATTCTTTCGCAACACCCTTCTCAGCGCTGGCTTGTTCACCGGACTGTTTGTCGGGGCCGTGCGGCTGACGGCGCCGGCCGAGTCGCCTCAGGAAAAAGAAGCGGGCGTTCGCCCGGAAGAGCCTGAGGCCGAGCCGGCCGACGCGTCGGAAGAAACGCGGGCATGAAGCGAGACGGTCTGCACCACGGGGCGAGGCGGGAGCAGGCCGGGCCGTGCCGCGGTGGGACTGGCGACCGCCGTCCGGAGGGGAGGGCTTGACATGACAATCGGCTTGCTTTCCGACACGCACGGCTGGCTCGACCCGCAGATTCCAGAGCTGTTTGCCGGGGTTGCGCACATCCTTCACGCGGGAGACGTGGGCCGCCCCGGGCTGCTGCAGGACCTGGAGCGACTTGCACCGGTGACCGCTGTGCGCGGCAACACTGACGAGCTTGGTTGGGGACTGCGCGAGACGGAGGTGGTGGAGCTGGGCGGCCACCGGTTACTGATTCAACACATCGTCTCGCCGGAACGGCCGTCGGACCCGTTGCGGGAGCTGTTGGCCAGTGTCCGACCGCAGGTGGTGGTCTTCGGGCACACGCACTTGGCCTTCGAGGGGCGGATCAACGACGTATTGTTTGTGAATCCGGGCTACGCTGGGGCGCCGAAACTGACTCAACCCCGCCGGGTGGCGCTCTTGCATTGCGACAGCGGGCAAATTGTCCCTGAGTTTCTGCCGTTGTAACGCCACAGACCGTGTGGGCTTGGCGCAGCGCCGGCACGGGCTCGATGGCGCACCGTGCTGTGGCGCCTCCACCCGCGCCGACCGCACGTGGGCGGCATTCGCGGTCGGGATTGGCCCTCTGGGGCGCGGCGGACCTTGGCGCGTCTGGTCGGGCTTACCGCGACGCGAACGCCACATGCGATCGGCGTTGCTCGGCCGGCCTTTGTTGCGCAGGTTTCCAACCTGCCGTATCGCCGACTTCCAGTCGGCAGGGCGTGGGAGCACGCGCCCCATCCGGATGCTTGGACCGTTGGCGGATTGGCAATCCGCGATGCGGCAGGCTGCCAGCCTACGCCACGGTGGCCCCATCAGGATGCACCCCCTCTCCGAGTGCTTTTGCGTTCCGGCTTGGCCGGTTGGGGCGGCCCTGCTTTACTTGCCGTCCCAAGCCGAAGCAGGAGGATTGACGATGAAAAGACTCGCGCTGTGCGTTTGTGTTTGGGCGATGGCCATCGAGGCATCTGCCTTCCGAGCCGGCATTGCCGTCCGGGACGTTACCCCTGATCCGTTGCTGCCGGTGGTGGGCGGCGTCGGGCCACCGCGTCCGGTCAGGGGCAAGGCTGGCGACCTGACGGTGCGTGCGCTGGTGCTTGAGCAGGGCGACACGCGCGTGGCCATCGTGAGCGCGGATTTTCTTGGCTTCCCGTCGGTGCTCGGTGATGCGGTGCGGGCGGGCGTGAAAGGCATTCCCCCTGCGAACATCCTGATTGGGGCAACACACACCCACAGCGCGCCGGATTGCTACGGTTTCCCCGATGGCAAGGGCGGCACGTCACGGGATGCCAAG
>Ga0073932_1004327_pt1 | contig 17105 bp, 8 predicted proteins | sample DewCreD2012metaG_FD_76967 | JGI IMG/M metagenome (GOLD analysis project Ga0073932, IMG submission 76967) | Hot spring sediment bacterial and archeal communities from British Columbia, Canada, to study Microbial Dark Matter (Phase II) - Dewar... ... | reverse complement strand
GGATGGGATGAATGGCATTGGAGGGACAAGTATCCCCCCGAACAGGCCAAACGTCTGTGGAAAGCGTATGAGAAAATTTTTTACGACATTCTGCCATCCACCGTTCACCGTTATCATCCCGAAGCTGCGTACTGGGAATCGTCTCCTCAGGCAGGAAAGAATCAGCGGGCCGATAGAAAATCGGGTGACGAGCACGACTGGGCAATATGGTTTGGTCAGTGTCCCTTCAGCGATTATGGCAGGGAAGTTCCCCGTTTTGTAAGTGAATATGGGGTACAGTCCTACCCCGACATGAAAACAATCCGTCTCTTTGCTGAAGAACAGGATCTTTTTTACCGTTCTCCGGTTATGGAACATCGTCAGCGGAGCAAAATGGACTGGATCGAAAAAGGTCTCAACGGTAATGGAATGATCATGCGGTATATTGAAATGTATTACCGCAAACCCAAAGATTTCTTCGCGTATGTGTATTTAAGTCAACTCATGCATGGCGAAGGACTGAAGTATGCCATCGAAACCCACCGGAAAAATCAACCCCGTTGCATGGGATCTTTGTACTGGCAAATCAACGATTGCTGGCCTACCATGTCGTGGGCAACCATCGATTACACCGGACGGTGGAAAGGACCTCATTATTTTGTGAAAAAAGCCAATGCTCCCGTGATCATCGTTCCGGAAGCGAAAGATAAAGGAACCCTCACCGTTCACGTTGTTTCTGAAAAACAAAAATCTTTCGATGCTACGGTTAAGCTTCAGGTGGTAGATTTTTACGGCCGGCAAAAGTATTTTTATGCTTTTCCCGTAAAAGTGAAGGCCAATACCAGTACCCTGTGTTTTGAACAGAAAAAATTTGTTGAAGCCAACAACATTCATCCTTATTATGTGGTATGTGTAGCCTCGTTGTATAAACAGGATTCGCTGATTACCCGTAACTGGACGTATTTTGTTCCTGCCCGGCAAATGCCTTTACCCAAACCGTCCCTTGTTGTCAGAACAGTAAAAAAGACAGAAGAATGGTATGAACTTGAGGTTTCTTCTTCCTCTCTGGCCAGGGGCGTGTATCTCTACACCGATCATGTGGAAGGACATTTCAGCGATAATTTTTTTGATGTCCTTCCGGGGGAAAAAGTAAGGGTGAAATTTTTCCTGCAGGAAACAGATTCGCCTGAAGCAGTGTTTAAAGTATATTCATTAACCGACTCCTATTGATGAGGAACTGGGGATTGACGGTTTTGTTCCTGGCTTTTGCTTGTCCGGCACAGGTAGTTCTCGATTCAAGCAACCTGCCCATCATGATAATTGATACCCATGGGCAAACCATTGAGAATACACCCCGTATCATTGCGGATATGAAGGTGATTGACAATCTTATTTTTGATACCAATTATGTGAATGATAGCCTTCATTATAATTTCAAAGGGAAAGTCAGCATAGAAATCCGCGGGTCGTCCTCACAAATGTTTCCTAAAAAAGCATACAGTTTTGAAACAAAAACTGAAGATTCTCTTACCACCGATGTATCGCTTCTGGGAATGCCTGCAGATAACGACTGGGTACTGTATGCATCCTATAACGATAAAACCCTGATGCGGAATTTTCTTTCCATGCATCTCATGCAGGAAATGGGAACCTATGCGCCCCGTTGCCGCTATTGTGAGTTGATTATTAATGGCGAGTATCAGGGGGTATATCTGCTGATGGAAAAAATCAAACGGGGCAAACACCGGGTGAATGTAGAAAGTCTCGACATGGACGATATTGCCGGCGATTCACTCACAGGAGGCTATATCATCAAAATTGACAAAACGACCGGCGATAACAGCCAGGGGTGGTTTTCTCACTATGCCGTCAATGACGGAATGAGTCTGTTGTTTTACCAGTATCATTATCCTGAATATGAGGAAATGCATCCCGCCCAGCGTGCCTATATTAAAAGTTTTATTGACACTTTTGAAACAATCATGAAAAGTGCTTCTTACAATGATTCGGCAACCGGCTACATCCCGCTGATTGATACAACTTCTTTTGCCCATCATGTGCTGATATCTGAACTGAGCCGGAATCTGGATGCTTACCGGTTAAGTACTTTTCTTTACAAACGGAGAAACAGCAAGGGAGGAAAATTGTATGCCGGGCCTCTGTGGGACTATGACCTTGCCTATGGCATGCCCGATTATTGCAATGCCAGTAGTTTTCAGGGATGGGAAATAGAAACATCTTCAGATTGCGGATGGAAGAATCCTTTCTGGTGGACAAAATTATTCCGTGATGTAAAATTTCATAATCTTTTGGTTCGTCACTGGCAGAAGCACCGTCAGACAGTATTATCGTATGCACATATAGAACATGTGATTGATTCAGTGGCTTTGTTGTTGAAAGATCCTCAGGCAAGAAATTTTCAGCGGTGGCCTGTGCTGGGCACTTATGTATGGCCCAATGCCTACATTGGAAATACTTACGAAGAAGAGATCACTTACATGAAAAACTGGATTAAAAACCGCCTGCAATGGATGGATCAGAATCTCCTTCTGCTTCCCGATACGGCAAAGCCTCCAAAACCTCCTGTGGATACAACTCCTGCGATGATAAGCACTGCCCATGATAAAATCAATATTTATCCCAACCCCTTCAGGGATTATTTGTGCATTGAGGGGACAGCACAGGATATGCCTTTGGCGGTAGAAGTTTCTGATGTTTCCGGAAAAATTTATTCACAGCAGTTGTCTTCTTCTCTCTTTCATTCATGGAATGGAATTTCCGTGGATGGCTCACAGCTTCCTGCGGGGATGTATTTTGTGAAGGTGGTATCACCCCGGAAAACAATAGTGTTTAAAGTAATCCGTACGGAGTAATTCAGGTGATTCAGGGAAGAAGGGTAAGAAGAATAAGATCTTCCTCAGGGAAGCCCATTTCCACAAAACATTTTTTCCATTCTTCGGGATGGTCTGCATTTCCGATAATCCAGACGGTTGTTTTCTCTTTCAACCGTGCAAGATTTTGTTCTGCTTCACCCAGCCACATCAAACAGGTTTTTAAACAATGCGGGGAGGTGTTGGAGCACGAGGCTACGTCATCAACCCCCGGGTTAACATCATCAACGACAAGCATGCCTGCTTTGCGCCATGGCCATACCTTTTGTCCATCCTGCACGGAAGGTTCCGACGAAACACACAGCAATTGCAAAAATTTAAAATAGGTGGTGTAACGTGCAATTCCTTTGTGAAAAGTCCATTCCGTTGCCATCCCTATGGCAAGGGATGTTTTTTGTGTCCCTTTCTGACCAAAGACAAGAAAATGTTTACCGGTAATCTGCCGGGAGCATATCTCAAGGATACGGCAACATAATGAATGATTGATGTGTTCATCGTCGGAAAAACGTTTCTCAAAGTCGCCCAAACGAAACTGAAAAGGCAAGCCTGCTCTTTGAAAACAGATTTTACGTGAGAGCCAGTATCCTGCAATGCATACAGTAACCGGTAAACTGCAGAGTAAAATCAAAAAAGGCAGGGAAAAACTTAAGAGGGAAGAGTAGGCAATGGCAATGCCCAGCGAAAAATAAAAATCTGCCGTTAACATGTCCTTGAAGATATCGCCTGTGTTTACAGGGAAATTTCGTTTTTTTCTTGCCTGAACAACTTCAGCAATGAAATCAATCATTTCTTTGATAATCCAGAAGGCAGCGTGAAGAAAAGGAACCCATAACATTTTTCCTGTAGAGGCAATTGCAGGAAAGAAAAATTTGATCCCCCATACCAGAAAAAGGGTAATGATAAACCCCAGACTGAAATGTCCCATCTCATTTGACATCCAGATGTACGACAGGGTATAACCCGATTGGACGTCTTTGCCAAACCAGTCGCTTACGGCTTGTTTAGCTATCTCTTTCCATGTGAGGACACGCTTGCTCAAGATTTTCCCCTTTTCTTCTGGTTTTTATTGCAACAGGCAAATCGAATTCATCAGATTCTGTTTATCAAATTGCATTTTACAATACTGGTTTTCTCATTTGCCACAATCTTTATATAACACATACCTTCCGGGATATTCATGGCCGCTGCATTCAATTGTATCTGCTGAGTTCCGGCAGGAAGATGTGGGTAAGAGAATTCAGCTGTTTTCTGTCCGATGGTGTTGATTATTTCAATAAGCACATCGGAGTTTTTGTTGAGGGAGAATTCAATCGTGAGGATATCCGTGAAAGGATTGGGATAAGCCACTGCCGCGAGGGCATTGATTTCGGATAATGCCGTGCCTTTGAATTCAACGATGTTGGACAACGATTGTGTGTAAGGTCCGCTTTCGGCTTTAAGCAGTGTGGCATTGCATGGTGATGGCCTTACTACGGAGACAAAGTAACGGTTTCCGGTCTTGTTCAGCGACAGGTCGGTCCATGTCTGGTTGCTGCTGGCAATGAAATCCACTTTGGAAAATGTTTTGCCACCGTCTTCGCTGCGCATGATTTCATAAGTACTGAAAGGGAATCCGTAGTAGCCGTCCCAGTCGAGCTGAACTCCACCCTGATAACCGAGCGTTACCAGCAGGTGAATGGTTTTGTGAGGTACACATGCCTCAATATCCGATTCCGTTCCTGAAGAATCAACGGCTGTGATTTTATACCAATAGGCCTGTTTTTGAGGATTGGCCAGTGAATCGAGGAAAAGTGTGTACTGGTTTGATTTCACTTCTCCGATTTTTTCATATACGCCTTTGGCAATGCCTTCGCGATACACATTGTATTTTTCGACAGGCAGGGAGGTATTTTTATCCCATACGATAAGATTTTTTCCGGTGGCTGAATCAACGGTCACCAGGCATATCTGGGGAGAAAGCCCTGCGACGACTGTTTTACTCTTTATGGTGCCACAACCATTGGTAACTTTGGAATAATAAATACCTTCATCCTTTGTGGAAAAACTATCAATCTGAAGCTCCGAAGAATGAGCCCCTGCAATGCTGTCGGAATTTTTATACCAGATGTATTGAATAGGTTCACTACCTTTGGCAGTTAATCTGAGTGTTGCCCTGGAGTCTTGAGAAACCCAGCAATTGGCAGGTTGGGTGGTTATCGAAGGGGCTGTTTGAACCTGTATCAGTACAGGAGTGCTCGTATAATTTCCGTAACTGTTTTTCACCCTGCAGGTGTAATTGCCGTTATTTTTATCTGTCAACGAAAAGATAGAAAAGGTTTTATTGGTTTCACCCGGCAGGGGTACGCCATCTTTCTGCCACTGATACTGTGCTGTGTCATTAAGCTGTATGGCTAAAGTGAAACTGTTGCCGGAGCAGAGGGTGGCAGGATTATGATTAATCAGTTGTGGTTCAAGGAAGAGTCTTACAGGACGAGTTGAATCTGTGCCACATATATTAGAAACAATGCAGACATAGGTTCCTTCCTGTGAAGCGGATAGAGAGTCAAAATTCAGCCGGCTTGTCGTATCGGGAAGAACGGTGTTGTTTCTTTTCCATTGGTAAGACAAAGGAGACGAACCACCGGCAAGAACGTCGATGGCATATGCTGTTCTGGGGCTCACCCATGAGCTTGAAGGTTCGATCAGGATGGAGGGTGGTGTTTTAACTAAGAATAAAACAGCATTGCTGGTTACTTTCCCGTACGAATTTTCAATCTGGCATGAGTAATTTCCGGAATGCTGGTCGGAAACTTTATTAATAGTATAAACAGGCGATGTTGCCCCGGGAATATCCTGTCCGTCTTTTTGCCACTGATAATATACTGTATCGGAAGCAGCAACAATGAATGTTTTGTTGTTTCCGGCACAGAGACTTCCTCCTTTAGGCTGAACGGTGAAGGCAGGCAATGAGCCCTGGTGTTCGTAAGCGCCTATGTCAATGAAACCGTAGTTGATTCTGGGATTTCCAAGGATGTCTTTTGCAGGCAATGAATACCCTCCCGTGCTTGTGGTGCCTTTATTGATAAGCGGTGATATGGCATAAATGCTGAAATTGGATGTGGAAGCATCGTATGTCAAGCCGTCACCTATTGTTGGTGATACAAACTTCGGATCGATATTGATCAAATTACCACTGCCCAGAGGAGTCATGGTAGTTTTCAGGCAGCAGTGATAAAATTCAGGATAAGTAAGTGTACCATAAACAGAGACGGCATTTGGTGTGTTATTGACGATAATGCTGTTATAGAATTTAGGACTTGAATAACCGATACGGAGTTGGTTGTTATTTGCAAAAGTGCAGTTGTATACATTCATGTACGATTCCATGAACTCCATAAAGTTGTTGTTGGCAAAAAGGCAATTGACAAGTTTCAAACCATCGGAGTACTGGTGGCCATACCCTTTATTATTCATAAAAATGCAATTTTCCCACACCCCTTCGCCCTGATAAATGTATATGTTGTAAAGATCCGACGGATTTATTTTGTTATTATATACATAACAGTTTCTTAAATTGATTTTTGCTGTATGTTGGTTTATTGCATAGCCTTTGTTATTTATCAGATTGCTGTTGGTGATCAGTATTTGGTTGGAATTAAATGCATTGACGGCAGATGAAGCATATTGTATTGTGCAGTATTTTATGCTCACCGAATCAAGGGTACTGATATCTATTCCTTTCCATGTTCCATCCTGTGTGGTGGTTTTATAAAAACCGGTGGTGTCATTGATCGTCATCAATACAGGGTTTTGGGGCAATCCGTTTACGTATAAACTGCCATTAACTGCCAGTTTATAATTTCCATGGGCCATGACAATCGTACCAGGTGAGATGGTAAGTTTAATTCCCGCCGGTACCGTAACATCGCATGTTAATTTAACCGTATCGGCAATCCAGTTGGTATTAGAGGTTATATTACCACAGACCGAAATACTTTTTATCCATTTTTCATAAGCTCCAATGTCAGGGATTCCATGGCATATTCTTTTAGTGCCGGCTATATCGGTATTATAGGTAATGTTTTCATTGACTTCCATTCCTGCATTGATACACGGCGAAGTGGTGTTCAGGTTCCAGTTGGCAGCAGGCAGATAGCCTCCTGGGCCGCAGGTAACGGAGGGATTAATAAAATCAGGGGCGGTGGAAATGATATTGCTGAAAACAGCAGGGAAAGTGGCATCAGCAGCAATGTCCAGTCCGCCGTTCCCTCCCTCGATGCAGCAATTGTAAAATTCAGGCTCGGAATAATTCTGAATATAAAATTCCTTGCCTCCTCCGGAACAATTGTTTCCCCATACGATATTATTGATAAAGACGGGTCTGGCATGTCCGCTAATCTGAATCATACCCTCATTATTGACGATGGTATTATTTATAAATCTTCCGCTGCCTGCATTGATATTAAGTGTAGAAAGATTATTCACAATCAGATTGTCGTAGAAAAGAGGAACAGAACCATCAATCGATATTGCTCCTGTATTCTTATAGAAATTATTACCGATAAACTGAGGCTGAGAATTCACGCTTATGTAGACAAGGAATGGATCGTGAATTTCTGTAAATGTATTGTTATGAACAAGTCCGGCTGAAGCATAATAAGAAATTCCACCCTGGTTATCCTGTAAAATATTATCTTCAAAAGTGATTTTTTCACAGTAGTTGATGGCGACGGTAAAAGGGAAATAATATATGTTGTTGGAATGTTTGTTGTTGATGAATGTATTTTTTTTGATAGTGTGACTTTTTGAATACAACACATTAATAACACTCCCGGAAATATATCCTGCTGATGAATGGAAAATTGAATTATAGAATTTATTTGAAATGATTTCGGCTGTATCTGACCTCAGCCCCAGTAATCCATTTTTGGATATGTTATCAGAAAAACGGCAGGACACTATTTTCAGATTAAAGCAATTGTCTAGAATCCCGTATAGCGGATCACCGGACTCTGTGGTAGGTCTTTTGATATATCTTATGACACATTTTTCCAGACGGGTTCCGCTTCCCTGAATGGTCATGCCCCTCCATGAGCCGCTGGAACTGTTCATGGTTGAAAATCCCGAAGTATCATTTACCGTAAATGTGATACTGTCGCCCGTTGAGCCCACCGCTATAAGTGTCCCGTTTACTGTCAGGCTGTACCATCCCATGAATTTGACCACCGTGCCAGGTTGAATGGTGAGGGTTTGCCCTGTGGGGACAGTAATATCTCCATTAATCTGGTAAGGAGAATTGGCTTTCAGCCAGGTTCCTGATACATTTCCTCCCGGAATGTTGGTCTGACAGAATGCCTGCATTGCAAATGCAACGATCAGGAGAGAAAAAAAGTTTTTTCTCATTTTTTAAATTTTATTCCTGGCTTCTTCGCACGTTATTCTCTTCACACCAGGGTTAGTTAATATTACAAATGCATTTCTGTAAAATAAAAAAGTCGCTGCCCTAAAACTTTGGCTGTAGCCAAAGCTTAAAGCATAAGGAAAATTAAGAAATATTTTGCAGAAAAACAAAAGACAATGGCCTTTTTATTTTTATCGACGAAAAAAAATAAATAAAGCCCTTTTTTCAGGGCTTGCTCTTTCACTTTTGTCCGATTCACCAATTAACCTGAAGCTAATCATTTCTGTGAACGGACAAAATGTGAATTTATAGAGGGAATGATTTGGTTTGTGCTTTTTTCTTTTTTTACAAAAGTAATTTGTCAGTTTTATTTTTTTGTAAAGGCAAGGTTATTGAATTGTTATTTTTCAAAACAGTAAAACTCGGGAATGTGTCTTTGTTTCTGTAAAATAAAAATTAAGACTTTTGCTGTAGCCTGATGCATAAGGGAAATATGAAGAAATGTTTTGCAGAAAAACAACACAAGGGATGGGAGGTATAAACAGAAATTTATCAGGCAAGAAAACAAACTGTATCGATGAATTTCAGTAGGCATCTACAGAAAAACGTGAAGAATATCAATGCTTTCCCCTGTTTCATTCAATGAATTGGTAGGGGGGCAGATTTCAGTAAAAGTTATTTTCTTTTTTATCCCCGAATGATTGAAGTAAAACCACTTGTCTTCCAATTTTTTCTCAGCAAATGCTCCCCATGGAAGTGATTAAGGGATGAAACAGTGTACTGCAGATTTTTTGAATAAGTAAGGAAACTGTTTTTCCCTCAGGTAAAAAATTAGTGATTGATCTTAATTATTTTATCCTATTAAAATTATAGGATAATTATTTTTTTTGTATTTTTGTTATGGTATAGTATAGTATAGTATAAATTTAAAAGAATTAATTATGAAGTTTAAAACGTTAGCAGTTAGTAAAAAGGAGGATTTGATCTTTGGAAATGCTCCTTGTCCGGTAATGACCCGTAGAGGTCTTTGCATAGGGAAAAATGCTGTGTATCCGGAATTGAATTTTACATTGCCTCCGATGCATGTAAATAAAGACACATTGCCTGAGATTAAAAATCATTATATTCAGATTGTCAGGGAGGCGATGGAACGTGCAATGGATCTTTATAACAAAGGGCTTGTGTTTGAGTTTGAAACTTTACTGGAAATGACACTCAATCCGGACTTAGGCATTGAACTCGTAAAAGTGATGAATGATGTTTGTGAGGAATATTATCAAAAATATGGTTTGCCATCGGCAATTCGTCTTACTCCTAATGATTTGCGTGATTTTGAACGGCCTCCTCGCCAACGTACATCGCGATATCTGGAACAGATGTTTACTCTTTTTGATAAAGGGGCAAAAGCAGGGGCAGATATATTGTCTATTGAAAGTACAGGAGGCAAGGAAATCTCTGATGAGGCGTTAATGATGTGTGATATAAAAAAATTCATTTTTTCTCAGGCGGTATTAGGGATTCGTGATATGAAAATGCTGTGGAGAAACATTGTAGAGATAGCTAAAGCAAATGAAAAGATTGCCGGAGGAGATAGCGCTTGCGGATTCGGAAATACCGCAATGGTTCTGGCTGATAAGAAATACATCCCTAAAATTTTTGCTGCCGTTGCCCGTATTGCCACAGTAGTTCGTTCTCTTGTGGCTGTTGAAGAGGGAGCTTGTGGTCCGGATAAGGACTGTGCCTATGAGGGTCCTTTTCTTAAAGCAATTGCCGGCATACCCATTTCAATGGAAGGGAAAACCGCTGCTTGTGCCCACCTGAGTCCTGTAGGAAATATTGCCGCCGCCTGTGCTGATTTATGGAGCAATGAATCTGTACAAAATGTCAGACTATTGGCAGGAAATGCTCCTCTTGTTTATTACGAGCAGCTTGAATATGATGTACGGTTATTTAATGAGGCCATCCGGGCAGGGAAAGAAACATCGCTGGTTTTACAAAATCTCTTTGTTAAGTCTGATTCCTTTTGGGATCCTCAGGCATTGATTCTTGCTCCTGAGCATGTGATTGACATTTCCTCCGAGATAATAAAGGCAGATAATTATGTAAGTGCGACAAAGAATGCCTGTTTGCGCGGGGTACATATCATTGAAGAATCCCTTCGTGCCGGAAAATTAAAAAATGATGAAAAGGAAACTCCATGGATTGATGTCTTAAGAAGTGATATAGAATCAATTCCCGATAATGAAGAAAAATTCATTGAAGAAATGCTTCCCTTGCTGGACAGGGGAAAGATTTTATTGGAAGAATATGGCATTTCTTTTTAGCTTATGAGGGAAAAACTTAATCAATAGTCGGGGTGAGACGACTCGAACGTCCGACCCCCACGTCCCGAACGTGGTGCGCTAGCCAACTGCGCTACACCCCGAAATAGCAATGGTTGTTAAGAGGGTTTGCAAAAATAGGAAAATTCCCTTTATTTCTTCCTCTTTTGGGCAGGGATTTTATTCTCCGAGGAGAATTTTTCCGCCGCTGGTCTTCAGGGCATTCATAATTTGTTGTTTCAGCTCTTCTGTCAGTTCAGGATTGTCTTTGAGCACCTGTTTGACAGCATCGCGTCCCTGTCCCAGCTTGGTGTCATTGTAGCTGAACCATGAACCGCTTTTTTTGATGATGTTCAGTTCTGTTCCCAGGTCAATGATTTCGCCGGCAAGAGAAATACCTTCTCCGTAAATGATATCAAATTCTGCTTTTCTGAAGGGAGGAGCCAGTTTGTTTTTCACAATCTTCACCCGTGTACGGCTTCCCTGAACTTCTTCTCCTTCTTTCAGTTGTCCTATTTTCCTGATGTCAAGACGTACCGAAGCGTAAAATTTAAGGGCATTTCCGCCTGTGGTGGTTTCCGGATTGCCAAACATAATGCCTATCTTTTCGCGCAACTGGTTAATAAAAATGCAACAGGTGTTGGTTTTGTTAATATTGGCAGTCAGCTTTCTGAGGGCCTGTGACATAAGCCGAGCCTGCAGTCCCATCTTGGAATCGCCCATGTCTCCTTCTATTTCGGCCTTGGGAGTAAGGGCAGCCACAGAGTCAATCACGATGATGTCAATGGCCCCTGAACGGATCAGGTTGTCGGCAATTTCAAGGGCCTGTTCGCCGTTGTCGGGCTGGGAAATAAGAAGGTTTTCAACATCCACGCCCAGTTTTTCGGCATAAAAACGGTCAAAAGCATGTTCAGCATCGATAATTGCCGCAATGCCTCCGGCTTTCTGTGCCTCGGCAATGGCATGAATGGCCAGCGTTGTTTTTCCTGACGACTCAGGACCGAATATCTCAATTACCCTTCCACGCGGCAAACCGCCTACTCCGAGGGCGAAATCCAGTCCTATGGAACCGGTGGAAATTACCGCCACATTTTCGTTGGGCCGGTCTCCCAGTCGCATAATGGAACCCTTGCCAAATTCTTTATCCATTTTTTCAAGGGTTAACTGGAGGGCTTTCAGCTTCTCTTTGTTAATCTCTTTCCTCGCCTCTTTCTGCTCTTTGTTTTCTTTATTCTCTTTGTTCTTTTCCATGGATTTGATTGATTAAGTAAATAATTTCAAAATTTGTTCTGCATGATGTTTTGTATCAACTTCCGTGATGATGCCTGCAATGCGGCCTTTTTCGTCAATCACAAAAGTAGTTCTTATGATTCCTTCGTATGTTTTTCCTCCTTTTGTTTTTGTCCCCCAGACACCGTAGGCTTTGATAATTTTTTTCTCAGTATCTGCAATCAACGGAAAGGGAAGCTGATGTTTTTCTGCAAATTTTTCATGAGAACGTTCATCATCTGCGCTTACGCCAATCACCTCATATCCTTTCTGTTGAAGCACTGTGTGGTAATCTCTTAAATTGCATGCTTCATCGGTACAACCGGGGGTCATGTCTTTAGGGTAAAAGTACAAAATTATTTTTTTTCCTGTCAAGTTTTTTAAACTGATCAGATTTCCTTTTTGATCCTTTCCTTCAAATAAAGGTGCCGGATCTCCTTTTTTTAATTGAGTCATGGCTTTTATCTTTATTGGTGATACAGTTATTAACAATTGGATGTGAAAAGTGTTTTCGTGCCTCATGGGCAGGGATGGTAATTTTACTATATTTTTAGCAAAAAAAATACCTGCATGATAGTCAGGGGGTTGATTGTTATATGGATGCTGGGCTGGTGTGGATGGCTGGTGGGGCAGGGAGACGATGTGTCAGTTTCGCCGGCAGGGAAAGTTATAGAAACATACAAGAAAGGCGACTATCTGAAGGCCATCAATGATTTTAAAGAATTGTTGTCCCGTTATCCAAAAGATCCTTTGTATCACTATTATCTTGGTTCCTCACTGGTAGTGTCCAAGGTGGATTTATTGCAGGGAATTGAACTTTTAAAATATGCCGTCAGTCGCAGTGAAATCAATGAAGCAAATTATTTTCTGGGCATGGCTTATTACCGGCTTTACGATTTCAACCGGGCCATGGAGTATTATCAGTCCTTTAAAGAAGGGGCTTCGCTGGGACAACTAAAAGAATTTTCTGTTTACCGAGAGATGCAACGGATTAAATATGTTCAGCCTTTGCTTACGGTGGTTACAGTGCCTGTGGTGGTAGATAAAAAAACAGCCGGTGATTCTTCTGCTTTATGTGAGGAGGTGAAAAAATGGACAGGCTATTGCTTTCCTGAGTGGCCTTTGCCTGCTGAGATGCAAATCGTTCCGGGCGAATATTTTTATTATGCATCCATGTCGCCTTATAAAGTCCGCAAAAAAGATCTGTATCGTGTAAAAAAATTACCAGCGGGCTGGGGTACGCCTGAAAACCTTGGAAGTGCTGTAAACTCAGCAGAAGATGACATCAATCCTTTTTATGTTCCTGAAGAACAAGTTCTTTATTTTGCTTCAAAAGGAAATGAGGGATATGGAGGGTATGATATTTTTATAACACGTTACGACAGTGTAAAAAAAACATGGAGTAAACCGGAAAATCTGCCTTTTCCGTTAAATTCTCCTTATGATGAAATAGCTTATTTTTTTGATAAAACATCGGGACTGGCTTTATTGGTTTCCAACCGGGAAAATGATTACAAAACCTATACCCTTTATTTTCTTGATCCGAAGGCCATTCATCACATAAAGGAGATAACCGCGCCGGCCGATTTATTGCAGGAATCGCGTCTTGAAATCAATGCCGCTGAAGCCACGCGAATCAGGTTTGAACGGTACAGGAGTACGATGGAAGGTAAAGAGACAAGAAGCAAAGAGATGGTTAAAGAGGATAACAAAGATATTTCCTCAGATAAGATGACAGCAGAATATGTTTCGCTTGTTTCAGAGGCTCTGCAATACCAGATAAAAAGCGATTCCCTTTCTTTTGTTGCAGACCGTCTTCGTGGACTTACCACTGTCATTGCCGATCCGGTAGAGAGGGGAAAAGTACAGAAAGAGATTATACAGCTGGAAGCTCAGGCAAAGACGCTGCAGGAAAAGGCAGACAAGTTGTACCTTGAAGTTCGTGAAAAAGAACTGGGACAGGACGCTCATAACCGGTCTCTTTATAAAAAAACAGAAACTTCATCTGCAAAAGATACAGCTTCCGGGAAATTGCCTGAAGAATATACATTTGAGATTCTGCCTTTGCCGGCATATTCTGAAAAAAATCCTATTCCAATGGATGTTCCTTATCCTGCAGGGGTATTGTATAAGATTCAGCTTGGGGTGTTCAGTAAACCTGTGCCCTCCGGGCAGTTTAATGGGTTGAAGCCTGTTACCGGGGAACGGCTCAATGAAGGGAATGTGATTAAGTATTATGCGGGCTGGTTTACTTCTTATGAGGAAGCTGAGAAAGCCCTGCGAAAAGTGCAGGAATATGGATACAAACAGGCTTTTATTGTGGCGTATTACAACGGGGAAAAATTGCCTGTAAACCGTGCCCGCCAGCTGGAAGAAGAATAGGTCTTTTATTTGTATTCAAGCCATGCGGTGGCCTGGCAGTCTTTGTCGGTACGGAACCGGATCCATCGTCCGCGGAGCCACGACGGAAAAACATAATGGAATTTTTCGTGAGGCCGGACAGTAATTTTTTTGTACACCATCCATGTTCCGTAACCTGTAGGATCAATCTCAATGGCAAAAGTAACAGGGGTTGCATTGTCGTGCGATAACTCCAGTTCTTTTCTGTCATAGAAAGCCATCAGGTAAGGATCGGAAGGGATGCCGGCTTTCACGGAATCGTCTTTCCATGGGCCTCCTTTTCCTGCAGGTTTTCCTAACTGCCACAGGTCATCAATGGTGCCCACCCACACACAGGCTTTGTTGTCTTTTGACCGGACGAGATGTGGATTCTGAATGGACAGGGAAGGATTGATGCCGGTAAGAACAAGCATTCCACGGTAAGAAGCATAGTCGTGAATGCGGAAATGGTGGGAGGCAATGGGACGTATCCACGCAAAGCCGCCTGCATTTTCGGCAGGGAGCTCATAAAAGGTACCATGGCAATTCATCAGGTCGCGTTCAGTAACTACTTCCCGGCAAATGCGGGTGGCTGATTGCTGCATCAGTGAAGTATATTTTTCATCTCCAAGGGGTAACCTCCAGCGGCGTTGCCGTTCATCAATGATAAGCACTGAGGCCTTATCTGCCTGCACAGGCATGGCAGGGATAGCAACCGAAGTCCGGATGAAAGAGGCCATGGCAGTATCTTCTTTCTTTACCAGCTGCAGGCAGGAATCCAGTTCATAATAGCCCTGTTCCTGTCTCTCCTGCGGATGAAATGTGTATGCCACCATGCCAAGGGTGTGGCGGTTGTTTCCCGGGGCATACAGCAACCCTCCCAGGCTCTGCTCATCGTCAACGGATGAAAGCCCCTTAAAAAGAGCACTTGCTGTGGTTGTCCTTTTCTCTTCGTTGCTGTAGGTAAAGTGAACCGTGGCACGTGTCTTTTTGTCGGTATACACTCTTATCCATTCGCCGGCCACAGACGAAGGAAATTCAGTGAAGACAGCTTCGCCTGCATTTACTGTGAGGCTTTTGATTTTTTCCCACCGGCCGTTTCCTTCTTTGTCTGTTTCAAAAACAAACAACACCGGATCATGTCCTTCGTTGCTGATGGCAGCCATGCGTGTGGTCCATCCGGCAAAGAGGAAAGGATCTGAAGGAATCATGCCATGAATAGTTTCGGAAATCCACAGGGTACCTTCTGCGTCGGTAGGTCCCAGACTGTCGAGGCGGGAAGGAGCCACAAACCAGAGGTTGGACTGCGACTGACCAGGCCCTGCCATGCCTCCTTTGATTTGCCTTTTGTTCAAAAACTCATTCTTTGCCGCATCATCGCAACCGAAAACTATTTTATCTCCCCAACGGGTAAAGTCGCCAATGACCTTGAGATAAGCGGAGCGTGGCCTGATGCCTTTTGTGCTTCCGGTACAAAAAGTATGAGGGAAGTGCCAGAACATTCCATGCATGGTCATTAAAAAATCAGGTTCGCTTTCTGAGCCGATATTACGGATACGGGGCCATTCGGTGTTCCAGCCATGGGCACCATCGTAGGTGTGACTGGCTTTAGGTAAGCGGAAAAATGTCCATGTTCCTTTGTCTCGCAGGCCAAGCAGGATAGATTTGCTATCCCAGCCTGTAGCCCATATCGGATCAGTGGCAGGATCAGAATTTCCATAAATTCCGTCGGGACCGGTGATTTCGGTAAACTGGTTGCGGCGGATCACTTTCCATGTTTTCCCATTCCATTCTGCAAGAACTCCTGCCTCAATGCATGGATTTGAGAGAGCTTCGCGGGAAGGTTCTCCATTGTTGGAAAAAATCAATACCCCCTGGCCGGAATACAATCCTTTTCCATGGGCACCCGGCAAAAGCCTGTAAGTTCTTTCAGTAGATAAATCTTTTCCTTTTTCCTGAAGCGTATTGGCATCAGGATACAGCATCTTTACCGCCAGACTTCTGACATCTACTTCGTAGAATCCGGCTTCCATTGTGGCATAATAGATTTTTTTGTCCGGTTCGGTTAAATGACGGGCATTGCCTGTAGGTCTTCCCGGCATAAGGGCATAAGGAATCACCCTTACTTTTCCCGTGGAATCAATGGCATAGGGGCCTATAAATAATTGTCCCGATTCTTTATGAATCATACGATTGGCAGGGGTTCCTCCTGTGCTTTCAGGCCGGATACGTTGTTCAAGATTGCCGGTAATTTCATATAGTTTATCTGAAGATCCATAAGGAAGATGAGGTCCGTAAGTAATTGCCCACAGGCGTCCTGCCCATACCACCACTGCGCCTGTACCACATTCCCCTTCATTGTTGTACATGGCAAGATGAGGATAAATGCCACTCACACACCGGTGGGAACATGGTATTTCAGAACGGCGATGGCACGCTGTTGTAGCCAGCATGATACCTGCGATCAATAAAATCAAACAATTTTTTTTGACGTTCTTCATCATAAAATCATGTATTTGAAAGAGTTCAAAAGTAAAGTTTTTTTGAAAAATTCAGATTTATTCAAGGGATAACTTTCTTTTTGCTGAAAATTTTTTCTGAGAAAAAATAAAAGAGATGTTTTTCTGATAGGGTATTTTTACGGATATTTGTATGTAAAAGAAAAAACAAAAAAGGTGAGAAAGTTTTTTTTGGTGCTGGGTGTTGTTGCCGGAGCAGAATTCATTCGACTTCATGGGCAGTTGAGTGAGGGAGGGATTCCGCCGGGTCTGCTGATGAAATTCAAGAATCTGGCTGAAGAAGAACAGATCATTGAGTTGCCTTCTGTGGACACCGCTGCTTTGCTTGCCGAAGAAGAAAAGGATGGGCAGTTGCGTCCTTTCCGTG
>Ga0073932_1004326_pt1 | contig 17109 bp, 12 predicted proteins | sample DewCreD2012metaG_FD_76967 | JGI IMG/M metagenome (GOLD analysis project Ga0073932, IMG submission 76967) | Hot spring sediment bacterial and archeal communities from British Columbia, Canada, to study Microbial Dark Matter (Phase II) - Dewar... ... | reverse complement strand
GTCGAACACCAATGGCGCCGTGGCGCCGGCATCCACGAACGCCAGGCGAGCTGCCAGCGCGATTCCGATCTCATCGCCGTCGGCGAGTGGTGTCGGTTCACGCAACACTTGGCCGTTCAGGAAAGTGCCATTCTTGCTGTTGAGATCCTCGACAATATAGCCCTGCTCGGTGCGCACGATGCGGGCATGGTGACGTGACGCTTGTCGGTCGTCTATGATCACCTGGCAATCCTCATCGCGCCCAATCAGACTGACCTCGCCGTCCAGCAGCCATTGCCGCTGAGGGCTTCTGCCTTCGCGCACGATCAACATGGCAACGTGTTCGTCGCTCATCCTCTCACTCCCACCGGTTTCAGACGACGCTTGACAGAAACAGTCGGTTCGGCTAACCTATGGCGCATCGGACTCTGACGATACTGCCGTGTTCGTCGGAGCGCAGAAGAGGGGACATGTACGAACCACTGAGCCCGGGCGCCATGCTGTGGTCGCGCTACCGCATTGTTCGGCTGGTGGGCCGGGGCGGAATGGGGGCGATCTACCAGGCCGAAGATACCCGCCTGGAAGGGCGCCTGTGCGCCATCAAGGAGGTGATCCCGGAACCGGATGCGTCGCCTCAGCGCCATGAGCAGATTCAGGCTCAGTTTCATCGCGAGGCTACGGTACTGGCTCGTCTCGACCATCCCAATTTGCCCAAGGTGTCGGATTACTTCCTCGAGGGCGGCCGGGATTATCTCGTGATGGACTTCGTCGCCGGGCAAGACTTGCGCGAGCTGATTGAAGAAGCGCGTGCGAAGGGCGAGTTCTTGCCGGAAGACCAGGTGCTGGCCTGGGCGGCACAGCTCTTCGATGCGTTGGAGTACCTGCATAGTCAGGATCCGCCACTCCTGCACCGCGACATCAAACCCGCCAACATCAAGCTGACTCCTGCCGGTACGCTCAAACTGGTTGACTTTGGCCTGGTCAAATTGTTGGCACCCGAAGACGACCGCACCGTCACCATTTTGCAGGGTCGGGGCACCGTCCAGTATACCCCCCTCGAACAATATGGCGGTGAAACCGGACACACCGATGTGCGTTCCGACATCTATTCGGTCGGGGCGACGCTGTATCACCTGCTTGCCGCTCAACCGCCGGCGGAGGCTAAGCAGCGCTTCCTGATGCCCGAGGCGATGATCGCGCTGCGCGACATCAATCCCGATGTATCGGAACACGTCGAAGAGGCGATCATGCATGCTCTCGCGATGCATCCGGACGATCGCCCGGCCACGATCACCGAACTGCGGGCAGAGCTGCTGGGTGACGTGCCGATCAATCTCCCCTCTCCCCGTAAGCCGGCTGACCGGGCGTCGAAGCCCCGCGTATCAGGCCGCCGTTCCTCAATGGGCAATCCCGCGCTGCTCAACGCGCTGTGGCAGAATCGCCTGTTGTTTGTCATTCTGGGTCTCCTGCTGGCGCTGGCGATTGCCGTGACGGCGCTGCCCGCGGAACGGCCGGCTGTGCCGTTCCCCGACGCAGAGAGCGCAGTTCATCACCGGTCGTCATCCCTGTCCGCTCTCGATGGATCAGTCGCCGGCGCCCTGACCTAGGTCCATCCCGAGCGCCCTACGAATAACGAACGCCCTATCCGCCGCAGACGCGGAATCCCCATCAACCACCAGCCCAGAGCAAAGAACGCCACACACACCACGACCGGCAGCACCTGGTAGGGCAACCAGAGGCGGACGGCCTGTGAGACAAACGGAATCCTCTCAATCGGGATCAGGCCGATTGCGAACAGCACGTACCCGATGAGGCCAGCCGCCGTCCCGATCAGTGCGCGCTTCAGACGGGTAGCGGCTGACACGGACCGCCGGGCGGGCAGGCGGAACGAACCGATGGTGACGGCCGTCAGGCTGACCACCGACAATAACAGATCCAGCGCGCTCACCGTGCGCGCCGGAGCGGGGGTAGTCGCTTGGGGTGTGGCTGCCTCCGGAACAGTTGGTGTCACTGGTGGCAGCACTGGCGTCTCGGTAGGTGGCGGCGTGAAGGTGACACTTGGCGCAGGGGTCGGCGTTGGCGTCGGCACAGCCGTCGCTGTGGCGGTGGGGCGGTCGATGCCAACCTCGACGGGACCTGTCTCCGGGATGGTGACAATCAGTCTGACGGATCGCTGCGCGGGATCACTGGTGGCCGTAATCTGCCACGTCCCGCTCCGATCCAGGTTGAAGTTCACCGTTGCCACGCCATTCACTGTATTGGCCAGCGGCAGCCGCGCCTCCAGTGACTGGGCTGTGTCCAGCAGACGAAACTCAACCGGGGTGCCGTCAGGCACAGGCCGACCGTTGCGATCCACGATTTTGCTCGTCCGCAATGTCAGGACATCCCCAACCTTCAGGTCGAGTTTGATGGGAATGGGCGTGCCCTCAGGAGATAGCCTGGGCGTCACTGTCGGTGACGGTGTCCCTGGCGTCACATCACCGTTTGTGACGACTTCGATGTTAATCACCTGATTGGGGTCGGGTCGTGTTGCCTCGATGATCTGGTAGCCGATGGCGTCCACATCCACAGGTGACGCCCCGCGGGGTTGGAACTCCTGAAACAGCAGCCGCACGGCCGCTTCCTGAAACGGAATGCTGCGGCTGTACAAGCCATAATAGGCGGTCAGCTTGCTGACCTCCGTGGCATCCAGAAAGTAGGGTGCGTTGAACGCCAGTACCACGATCTTCTTGCCCTGCAGGCTGTCTGAGCGTTCGCGCAAGAAGAGCGACACAGCATCCGAGTCAGGGTACTTGGCGGTGTTGACGTCAAGCATGGCGAAGATGATCCAATCGGCCGTCCGGATCAACTCCTGCTCGAGGGTGGCTACTGGCGTGGGCGGAGGCGTGGGAGTCGGACTTGCCGATGCCACGGTGGGGGATGCCGGTACAATGGGGGGCGCCACTGTTGCCAGCGGTGACTCGTGCGGCGACACGATCGTTGTCACGGTGGGGATCAATCCGCCCGTCTCGCGCAGGATTGACGTGCCGCCGGTCCGCAGGCTGGACGGCGCTGTCAGCGCGGTCGTCAGATCGGCAGAAATGCCGGTGGTTTCCGATCGAAAATCGGGCGCCGATGTAGCGGTTGGCGTCGAGCCGGCGTTGGTGATTGGTCTGGGCGGTTCGACAGTCAGCATGCGCTTGAGCTGATGAAAGGTGAGGCTGTTCACCTGTTCGTCACTGATCTGACCGGTGGCCTCAGGACCATACAGCTTCAGCATCAGATCCTCAAGTGCCCGCGGTGGAAGCAAATAAAACGGCACACACGCCGCACATTCCTGAGCCCGGCGGTCATCCGTGATGATCAGGATGCGCTCGTCGCTCAGCGGCGGTCCCGGCAAACGACTGGAGAGCTCCTCGACCCCCGGATAGATCAGGGTGACTGCCTCCTGGGCGATCTTGGCCACCACCGGATATCCCGCACCTCGAAGAGCATCCCACGCTGGCGGTTCTCGCTGGAGCACGGAATCGGGCGTGAAGGTGCCGTAGAGAGCCATCTTGTGCTGAAGGATGCGTGCGACAGAGACATCCACCCGGGACTTGAACGTGGGATCGGACTCATACTTGTCTCGAAAGAAGAGGATGGTTGCTTCTATATTCGCCAGCTGGGTTGTCCAGTCGTCGTTAAGATCGAACCTGGACAGAAGCAACAGGTCGTTGCCGGCCAGAAATGCCTCCTGGGCGATGCGCTTGGCCGGGAATGTCTGCAGCGTTGGATCATAGAACTTGCGGATGGACGGCGTGCCCAGTTCCTGGCTGACCAACAGCCCACCCTGGTTGCGCCACGAAGCGAACTCCGGCAGTGCAAGGATGGTTGGCAGGTTCTGAGCATCCAGGCTGATCGGACGGGACAGCTGACGGATATTGCCCTGGAAGCCGCGATACCGTACATGCGAGGTCATCAGTGCATCCGTGGTTGCCATCGGATCGTTCGGCCGCAGGGCTGTGACAGCGAAGAACGGCACGAGCTCGATGGACCGCAGCGTTTCCAGCGATTTCTGAATGGTCGGCAGCTCCTCACCGGGGTCGCGGTCGGCGCCACCCAATCCCGGAAAGTGCTTCGCCACCGTGAGCAGGCGGCCCTGACCGCCCTTGTGGACACCACGGATGTAGGCGCGCCCGAACTCGCTCACCCAGTAGGGGTCACCGCCAAACGAGCGAGTGCCCAGGGAGCCGGGCGAAGCGGGGCGCGGCTTGTCCAGAACGTCCAACGATGGACCGAGCAGCACATTCACTCCCGTGGCGGCCAGTTCGCGGCCCACAATTTCGCCGGTCTGCTCTGCGTAAGCGGGCGTCCAAGTGGCCCCCAGTGCCATAGCGCTGGGCAGCGGGGTCACCCCACTCCACAGCGCGGCATAGGGATACTCATCGCCTTCCTGATTCAGCGCAACCAGGAGCGGAATCGGCGTGTAGGTGGCTGCGGTGAGAGCCGTGGTTGAGGTAAGCGGCGGGGTAAGCGCGAGAGTCTGCAACCCGTTGACGACATCGCGCAGCCTCTCGGGCGCGCGGCCGTTGTTGACGAAATTGCCGTTGGCCGGTGACAGGACAACACCGCCCACGCGGCTCTGCTGAATCAAACGGGCGATGTCCGACCTGGCCGAAATGTCGCTGCCGACGAATGTTACCAGGAACAGCTGACCGACCTTCTCCAGGCTGGTCATCTGCTCCATCAGCCGGCTCACCTCAGGGCTGACCGGAGGGACTTCTTCCTGCTGCGAGAGCGCGGGTGTTGTCGGGCCGACCAAGTACCACACCAGCAGGCTGGCGCACACAGCCAGTCGCCACAGCGAGTTCCAAAGGGTCGGGACTTGTGCTCTGGAACAGCGCGGACGTGCGGGCGTCGTCACGACCCTCGCTCCGCAAGGCAGGCCTGCAGGGCATAGATGCCGACCAGGTAGCTACGCCATCCGAATCCAACCACCTGGCCCAGGCAAACCGGCGCCAACAGGGAGCGGTGCCGAAACTCCTCGCGGGCGTGAACATTGCTCAAATGCACTTCCACCACCGGCAGTCCGATGGCTGCAATGGCGTCACGCAGCGCGTAGCTGGTGTGCGTGTAGGCACCGGGGTTGAAGACAACTCCATCTGCCCACTCAACCGCCGCGTGCAATGTATCCACCAATACGCCCTCGTGGTTGGATTGGGACGCGCGCAACTCGATGCCTTCGCGGGCGGCATATTCAAGCAGGCGCGCATTGATCTGATCAAGCGTGAGCGAACCGTATACATCCGGCTCACGCTTGCCCAGTAGATTGAGGTTGGGACCATGCAAAACCAGAATCGCGGTCATAGAAGCGTCGGGTACCCCACCCGCGGCAGCATCGGGCAGGTCGTTTCCATTATAGGTCAGTCGCCTCATTGCGTCAAGGACGATTTGGGGGGCACCAATTTGACACTAACGGGCGTGCGCAGGTATGCTGTCGGTGGCTTTCGGGATAGCGGGGTGGGTTTGGAAGTTGCTTGAATCTGCATGATATGTGCGTGATGGATAGACTGGACGGGTGGGCAGCAAGATTCTAAACCGTTGGCTGTGGGTTCGAGTCCCACCCGGGGCGCTGGAGAAGGTCAAGTCTGGTTGGGGATAAGTCAGGATGAGATCACATCGCCTGGCGGGCTGGTTGGCTGCCACCCTGGTGTGCTCGCTGCTGATGACCACGCTCAGCGCCTGCGTCGGCGGGCACGTGCCAACCCTCCAGGACCGCATCCGCGAGTATCTCTATAAGTACCAACCTACCACCGGCGACCAGTTCGTGCAATGGGCGAACCGCGAATTCTCCGCGCTGACACCCCGCGAAGTGTTCGAGGCCCTGCGCGCCGAGGGCAAGCTGCAGGCGCGGCTGGGACATCCGAATATGGTGGGCGTGCTCAGCTTCTGCGCCAGCGCCTGGGCCAAGCAGAAGGGGCTGTTCTACAGCGTCACCGAGTGGTTAGCGCTGCAGGAAGAGGCCAAGAAGAACATGCGCGATGAACCGGGAGACCTGCAGCTGTGGCCCACCGCGCCGAAATAGCGGTGAGCATGTTGCAGGTGGTCAGCCACGTGTCAGACCGGTGCTGCACGAGCGCTAGCAGGCAGAGCGGATAGTCGAACGCTCGTTTCTCCGGGGAGTGCACCATCCTTTCTACGCCTGCTCACCGACGGTCAGATGCCAGCTACAGAGAGGATTGAGGCGAGGCAGGTGTTGGGCTGACAACGGGGGATCAGGCTGAGACAGGTGACGTATGTGCTACGATCTGGCGGGACGAGTGGCTCTGATAACCGGTGGGGCGCGCGGCATCGGGTTCGCGATTGGGCGGGCGCTGACCAAATGTGGGGCGCACGTGGCGCTGGTGGATGTTGATGGCGACGCGTTGGTCGCCGCGACGAACGATCTGGGTGCTGCAGCGCTGCCGATCGTGGCCGACGTGAGCCGTTCGCCGGACGTGGCGCGCGCGGTCGAGACGACAGTCAACCGGCTGGGTGGTCTCGACATTCTGGTCAACAACGCCGGCATCTGCCCGATGACTCCACTCGAACAGATCGGCCAGGCCGAATGGGAATACGTCCTGGCCGTGAATCTCACCGGCGCCTTCCTGTGCAGTCAGGCAGCGCTGCCATACCTGCGCCGCAGCGGTGCGCACGGGCGCATCGTCAACATGGGGTCGGTGGCGGGAGAGATGGGCGGTGTATCGGTGGGTGCCCATTATGCAGCCTCCAAAGCCGGCCTGATGGCGCTGACCAAATCGCTGGCCCAGCTGCTCGCGCCCGATCGTGTCACTGTCAACTGCATCGCTCCAGGCACCGCTGCCACCGATCTGACGGCAGCCTGGTCGGACGCGGCGCTGGCGAAGGCACTGGCCCGAATACCGCTTGGCCGCCTGGCTCAGCCCGAGGAGGTCGCCGCGGCGGTGTGTTTCCTGGCCTCTGACGCCGCCGCCTTCATCACCGGCGCGACGCTCGACATCAATGGTGGCATGTACTTGCGGTGAGGACGAGCCACTGTGTCTGAGGCAGTGATTTCCCCGATTGCCGAGCCGCTAGTTCCGGAGACGGTCAAGGCACTCTTCGTAACGCAGACGCCGGCACCTGGCAGTGAATAGAGCGAAGAAGGAGAGGAGTAGATGACCACGTTACAGCCCTGCGCGTACTGCGGTGCTCCGATAGAGCCGGGGGCGTCATACTGCAGCCGGTGCGGACAGCCGGTCATCGCCGCCCCGGCGCTTCCTCGGCGACGTCTGCCATTGATTCCGCTCCTGGGCGGGATGGCTGTCGTAGGGGTGTGCCTGTGTGTCGTCATCGCCGCCAGCGTCTGGCTGTGGCACAGCAACCAGATCGCGGAGTCGGGCACGCCCGGTCCGGTGACGAGCGCACCGGCGGCGGACAATGCGGTGGAGGTGGATGAGGCAACACGACAGCACCTGGAGGAGAGCGTCGGGCGCCTCGAGGCCGCTTTCCGCGCCGGCGACATCGAAGCGGTGATGAACCTGACCCATCCGGCGATGCGCGACAGCTACATGCCCATCTTCGAGGCGCATCGGGACGAGTTGAAGCGTGTGGCCGATCTGTTGGCGACACGCCGGCTGGTGGCCGCAACCTACGCCATCGCCGAATACGAGGTAACCGAGAACGGCCGTACCTTCAGCGTCACGTTCGAACCATGGGGCGAGACGTGGTACCTGTCGTCATTGTAGACCGGGGAGAAGAGCAATGAGAAGCCGATGGTTCGCAGCGGCGGCGGGTGTCGTTCTGGCACTCGCTATGGTCCTACCCATGATGGTGCACGCGTATGGAAATCAGCCCGGCCGCGGCGACTGGCGAGGCGGCGGTCCACACCGCACGATCAACGCACTGGCCCTGGAAGAGTTCATAGGCCAGGCCAGGTCCGACCCGATTCTGGCACAGTACACCTTCGACCGGGATGTGTTGAAGGTGCAGGGCCCCGCCGTCGGTGAGCCGGGCATGTTCAAACCCGGCCGCGAGATCAAGAATGAGACGTTCCGCTGGTGGGTGATTGAAGGCGGCTACATGGCCGACGAGCCGGAGCTGTACGCCTCGTTCCGTCACTTCTACAACCCGCGTCATCAGGAGATGGGCACGCCTGCCTACCTGACCGATCACCTGGATGAGTTGGGATTCTACTTCAAGGCGCTCGCGGCAGCGTTGGCTGCGACGGGCCATCCGATCAGCGCGAAAATGGTCCACGAGATAGGCAAGAACCCGGAGGTGGACGCGCGCGACTGGGCCATCAACGGCACGGCCCACGAAGGCTGGGGCGAGAACGAATACAGCTGGACGAAGGGCCTGCACTACCTGAAACAGGCGTTTGCGAGCACAGACGCCGTCAAGAAGTCGGAGTACTTCGCCCGCGCCTGGCGCGCGTTGGGCGAGACGATGCACCTCCTGGGCGACATGACCTGCCCGCCGCACGTGCGCAACGACTCGCACCCGGCTTACGCGTTCGACTGGAGCATCCTGCCGGTCGAGCTGCGCAACCCCAATCCGAACGAGGGCTTCTTGAAGGCTGACCCATACGAAAGCTTCGCCACCGAGAACCTGATCAAGGCAGCGGCACGCGCCGGCCTCTCGTCCGAAGCGAAGGAGTATGTTCAGAACAGCCGGGACGTGCTCGATCTGTTCGACCGAGTGGCGCTCTTCACCAGCGTCAGCGTCTTTTCCGGCGAGACCGTGTCGGGCACCGACGCGCAGGGCCGAACGGTGCACAGCGCAAACGGCATGCCCGATTTCCCGGCGCCGAAACTCGATCCAAAGCAGTACCACCCTGACACGGGCGTCTATTCGAAACGCATCGGCGACCGCGAGGTATGTCTGGCGCATGAAAGCTGGCTTTCGGAGATCGGGTGGGCGGCGGCGCATCCGCGCATCACCCGCCAGTGCGTCACGTCGCAGGCCGAGCTGCTCATTCCGGCCGCCGTGGCGGCGAACGCCCGGCTCATAGACTGGTTCCTGCCGCGTGTCCAGATCGAGATCACCGCGGTGGACACCGACAACCGCATCGTGCGCGGGACGTTCACCCACCACATTTACGGCGCTCACAAAGAGGCGCTCAAGTTCAACACAGCCGAAGGTGCCTTCAACCGATTGTACCTGAACGGCACCATGATCCAGGACTGGGACGACTACACGATCAATGTGCGTGACGGCGTCCTCACAGTGACGTACGGAGACAAGGTGGCGCGCAACATCGAGAGCCTGCGCCAGGGCGGTGGGGCTGCCACCCTGGCGGTGACGATAGATGTGGGCGGCATTGAGGTGCGCTCCAACGAGTTTCCGCTGACGCCGACGACACCGACGCCCACAACCACGACCACCCTGACACCGACACCAACCGGGACGCCCGAGACAAGCGGCCGGTGGGTACTGCAGGGGATTGTGGATGACCTGCGTCCGCCGGTGGACGATCAGTGTTACTTTGACAAGCGCGTTGTCATCAGCGACGGTTCGTTCACCTCCAGCTATTCGTGGACCGACAGGGGCTGCGTCGAGGGCGGCAGTGCTTCGGGTTCCACCAGCACCACGTGCAGCTGGACTGCACCTCCTTCCTATCTGCCGGTGGGTGAAAAGATCACGCTGCAAGCTACCTGCCAATCCACGGCCGAGCAGACCGGTGGGGGAAGACATGCGGGTGGCTGGATGGAGATGTGGTACCAGGTGAACCCGCCACCAGAGTGCCTGACGTGTTCGATGTCGTGGGGGGTCAGGATCCTGAACGATACGATGGCGACCGGCTGGACCGGCGATTTTCCCATCTCGGGTTCCCAGACAGGAACGTTCGAGGTACCCGATGGTCGGAAGGACGATGTGCTGGCTGTGGTGGCCGGCTGTGCCGGACCCGGTGGCGGCGCCAACCTGGCCTACAAGTATGTGTTCGCGGCCACCGAACCCCCGATCGAGCGCACGCCGCCACCGACTCTGCCGCCGCTGCAGCCGCCCACACCAACGCCCACAGACACCCCGCCACCGACCGTGACACCTACACCGACCGAGACGCCGATAGTTCAAGAACCGGATATTGACTGGGCTCCGGAGGATGAGGACGAGATCGAACAGCCGCTGACGGCGACGTCAACGCCGGGCGCAAAGCAATTCGGCGAATATGGACCGGTCGTCTTTAGCAGCGAATATGACTACGACACCATGCAGCCGGTCAATCCGCGCACCGAGTTTGCCCACGGGATCACGACGCTGTACGCCGACTGGGCCTACCGCGGCACCAGGGTGGGCACGGTGTACGAGTACGCGTGGTACCGGGACGGTGAGCTGGTCGAATCCAGCGGCAACATCCTCGGAGCGGCGAGCGGGCACAGCTTCGATTTCCTGGTGCGGGATCCGGCCGCCTCGCAGCCGTTGGAAACCGGAACCTATACCTATGTGGTGAGAATCAATGGCCAGCCGGTGCTGTCCGGCGTGTGCACGATCCGTTAGCCTGAGATAAGGAGAAACCCCGCGTGGAACTATTCGTACCTGGTCGCATCTGCCTGTTGGGCGAACACTCCGACTGGGCCGGTGGCTATCGCCGCATCAACGCCGACATCGAGAAAGGGTATGCTCTGATCGCCGGCACCAATCAGGGCATCTATGCCCGCGTCGAGCCACACCCGAACGCGCTGGTGCTGACCGCCAAGACGCCGCACGGTACCCGCCACGGACCCTATGAAATCCCGATGGACTGCGCCACGCTGCTGCACGAGGCGCAGCAGGGCGGTTTCTGGAGCTATGTCGCCGGCGTCGCTTACCAGATCCTGACCCACTATCACGTGCGGGGACTGGTAATTGACAACTACAAGACCGACCTCCCCATGAAGAAGGGGCTGTCGTCCAGCGCGGCGATCTGCGTCCTGACCGCCCGTGCATTCAACCGCGTGTACGATCTGAAGATGACGACGCGCGGCGAGATGGAAATGGCCTACCAGGGCGAGATCACCACCCCCTCTCGTTGCGGGCGGATGGACCAGGGCTGTGCCTTCGGCAATCGGCCGGTCCTGATGACCTTCGATGGCGACCGGCTGGAAACCACTGAACTCCAGGTACGCAACAGCATGTACTTCGTGCTGGTTGACCTGCAGGCCAAGAAGGACACCACCGAGATTCTGCGCCGGCTTAACCACTGCTACCCCTTCGCGCGCAATGAAGTGGAGCGGAATGTCCAGGAACTCCTGGGGCCAATCAACCGGCGCATCGTCCATCAGGCCATCGAGGCCCTCCAGGCCGGCGACGCCGAACGCCTGGGCGCCCTGATGGTCGAGGCCCAGGCATTTTTCGACCGCTATGCCACGCCCGCCTGCCCGGAGGAGTTGACGGCACCGGTGCTGCATCAGGTGCTCGACTATGCACCGCTTAAGCCACATATCTGGGGCGGCAAGGGTGTCGGCTCACAGGGTGATGGCACGGCACAGTTCGTGGCACGCAGTGAGGCGGATCAGCAGGCAGTCATCGAGATCATCGAACGTGACCTCAAGATGCCGTGCCTGAAGCTGACGCTGTCCAGCGGTCCACGGGTGCGCAAGGCACTCATCCCCGCCGCTGGTTTCGGCACCCGTCTCTTTCCCGCCTCCAAGGCCACCAAGAAGGAGCTGTTCCCGATCGTGGATCGTGACGGCATCGCCAAGCCGGCTATCCTCCTGATCGTCGAGGAAGCGCTTGGCGCCGGCATCGAAGAAGTGATCATCGTGGTGCAGGAACATGACCTGAACGACTTCGAGAACTTTTTCCGCACCCAGATCAGCATCGAAAACTACAACAAGCTGCCCACGCACTTCCGGGAATATGCGCAGCGCATCCTGGAGATCGGCCGGCGGGTGACCTTCGTCATCCAGCGGATACAGGAAGGCTTCGGCCACGCGGTGTACTCGGCGCGCGAGGCCATCGGCGATGATCCTTTTCTGCTAATGCTCGGCGACCACCTGTATCGTTCGAATGGCCCTCGTTCGTGCGCCCAGCAGCTGATGGATGCCTACCACAAGCACGGAATCAGCGTGGTCGGTCTGCGGCGCACGCCCGAGGCTCAAATCGCCAACTTCGGCACAGTGGCCGGCGCCTGGATTGAGGACGGCAGGGTGCTTAACATCACCGAGATGGTCGAGAAACCAACCGTTGACTATGCACGCCACAACCTGAATGTGGGCGGCCTGCCGGAGGGCGAATACCTGACCTTCTTCGGTCAGTATATCATCAAGCCACAGCTGTTCGACTACCTGGAGGAGCACATTCGCCACAATGTGCGCGAGCGCGGCGAATTCCAGCTTACCTCAGCGCTCGACCGACTGCGGCAGGAGGACGGCTTCCTGGGGCTGATGATCGAGGGCACGCGCTACGACATCGGCCTGCCCGAGTACTATCTCGAGACCTTGCGCACATTCCATCAGGGTTAGGATGCGACACTATCGCGGCCCGTCCGATCGTCCGGGGAAAATGCCTTTTCATTCATCGGCGATGGGAGGTGTGGAACCAGAGCTGCCAACAGGCGCCAGATTGCGGCCGCCATTCGCGTAGAAGACGTCTTGGACGATGACATCAGTCATCAGGAGATATCCTATGGGACAACTTGACGGGCAAACGGCGATCATCACTGGTGGCGGCACAGGCATCGGTCAGGTGATTGCGCGCCACTTTCACGCCGCCGGTGCATTTGTGGTGGTGTGTGGGCGACGGTCAGAACTGCTCCAACAGACCACCACCGAGATCGCCGCCGACGGTCAACGCGTGCTGGCCGTGCCAGCTGACATCACGCGGGAGGATGACGTTCGCCGGCTGGTGGCAGAGACGCTGGACCGCACCGGGCGTGTTGATGTGCTGGTCAACAATGCTGCCGCCCATCGGGTGAACAAGCCGCCCGAGGGAACCTCGCTCGCTGAATGGAAGTCGGTGATTGACACGAATGTCACCGGCACCTGGCTGTGTACGCGCGAAGTCGGCCGGGTGATGATCGAGCAGCGTTATGGCCGCATCATCAACATCGGCTCGATGTCTGGAATGATCGTGAACAAGTTCTTTCACGCCGGTTCGTACGAGGTGTCCAAAGCTGCGGTGTTGATGCTGACCAAGACATTCGCCGTCGAGTGGGCGCCCTACAACATCAAAGTGAACGCCATCGCGCCCGGCTACTATGACAGCCAGCCCAACCGCGATTTCTTCATCAACACCCGGCCGGAGCTCTACGAGCAGATTCTTGACCTGATCCCGGCGCACAAACTGGGTGATTTGGAGGAACTGGGTCGACTGGCGCTCTATCTGGCGTCGCCTGACGTTGACTATATGACAGGCACCACCATCACCATTGACGGCGGTTACACCGCGTGGTGAGCAGGGTGACGGCATGCCACGCGGCACACACCTGCTTCAGGCGATGTTCAAGCATATGCTCCTGCTCAAGCAACGCCCCGAGCGAGCGCCGTTCCATTTTGGAAGACGCTATCTCTGACTTGACGGTGTGTTGGCCAGTTGATCGGAGCTGGCAGGCGTCTGTCACCGCTGGTTCATAGACGCTACGCCGCCTGCCGATGAAGGATGCGGCGCACCTGTTCCGCGGCACGGGGCACCACATGCAGCGCGACGCCCGCTTTGGCCTCTTTTTCCAGCAGGACGGCGATCGCAACCTCTGAGTCGACCGGAAGGACAATCAGGCTGCCGCGGCTACCCTCAATCAGGACGCGGTCAATCTCGCCGTCGCTCAGGCCGAGCCGCGCCAGTGTGCGCTCGGCCAGCGACACGATGATGGCCGTCATCGCCGCTACCTGTGAGCTGGTGGCATATCCGCCCGGCGTTGCACCGTTCGGCAGCCATTCGTCCACGAACGACTCATCGCCGGGCGGATAGGCGGCCACTACCAACCCCTCGGTGCTGACCACAACTGCCGCACGGGCGCCGTCCAAAGATCGGCACAGGCCCGCCAGCACGCGCTGCAACAGGTCAACGCGGTATTCGAGCGGCATGCTCAGCGCATCTCCTGCCCGCCGGTGACGTTGATAGCCTGGCCGGTCATATAACTTGCCGCGTCCGACGCCAGGTACACCAGGATATTACACACATCCTCGTAAGTGCACGAGCGCTTGAGCGGCACCTGCTCCAGATACTTGCGGCGAACCTCTTCTTCGGTGATGCCCCACTTCTTGGCATACTGGCTGTACAACGAGTCAACCCACAGCGGTGAATCCATCAGGTTGCCGGGACAGATCGCGTTGACGCGCACGCCATACTCGGCCATTTCAAGCGCAATGCTCTGGGTCAGGCCGATGCCGCCGAACTTGGACGCAGCATAGGCCGAGCTGCGATAACTGCCCTTCTTACCCGATTTCGAGTTGATCTGGATGATCGTGCCGCTTCGCTGTTCTTTCATCACCCGACAGGCGTGTTTGGCACACAGGAAGTAGCCAATCAGATTGACGTTGATCACTGCCTGCCATTTGTCGGCCGGAAAGGACTCGATTTCGCCGGCGATCAGGATGCCCGCATTCGAGACGAAAATGTCCAGTCGGCCGAACTCCTGCACCGTGCGATCCACAAGTGCCGCCACCTGATCCTCCTGGGTGACATCAACGCGCATCGCGAGCGCACGACGATTGGACTGGCCGGACTCGCGATAGTAGGCGCTGAGGGACGCCGCCGTGTCGGTCGCCGTCTGCTCGTTCAGATCAGCCACGACGACATCACACCCCTCGGCCGCCAGACGCTCGCAAATGGCTCGCCCCAGCCCCTGTCCACCACCCGTCACGATCGCAATTCTGTCGCGCAATGATATCTGCATCGTCTAACGCACCTCCCGCAAAATTGACTGACCCCTCAGGGCAACATCAGGCGCAGGAACTCTTCCTCCGCCGCATTGGTCCACTCGCGACCATCTTTCAAGAGCGAATACACGCTCGGCATCTTCTCCTTCAACTCTGCCAGGGGCGTCAGCGGCAGGTCCTTGATATGCGGGAAGATGACCACCTTTCCAGGAAAGGCGGTGTCAATCACCGCCTGCATTCCCTCGCGCGCCGCATCCAGTGATCCCACTGCCGCCAGGGAGCGATTCGTATCCAGCTCGTGCGATTCAACCTGCATCAACATCACCTGCATATCCTCGATGTCAGATGCGGAGTGGCCGATGATCCGATTGTCGCGCTCGAACAGCCGGTTCAGGTCGAGTTCAACCATCGTTCCCCGTGTCACGCCGGCGAAGACGTTCATCACCCCGCGCGGGGCCAGCAGACGCGCCGCATCCGCGATGACTGCCGGTATGGGTGCCAGGACGATGATGTCATCGAATCCACCACTCTCGAACTCAGCCATGGCTGACTGATAGGCTTCCCGGTTGGTCGGATTGACACACAGCCAGCGCACGCCCTTGGCTTCCGCTTCGGCTGCGTACGAGGTGCACAGGTCGGCCAGACGCATGTCGCTTACATCGGAACACACGATGACCGACGGCCCCTTGCCCCTGGCAAGCTGTACCGCACGCTGAACGTGCATGCGCCCCATCGGCCCGCCGGCACCGACGAAGAGTGCCCGCCCACCCTCGCGCAGCGACGAACGCACAGGCACGTCGCTGTACGCCCGTGCTACGTCCGGCCCTTTGCCAGCTACATAGACCCAGCGATTGTAGTGCACCCGCCCGATGTCAAGGCTCACCGGTCGCGACAGATGCAGATTGCCCACCAGCGCTGCCACACCAAAATCGGCCAGGTGCGGGCTTGTCGTCTCGATGGTGTCGGCCGTCGGCTCAAGAAGGACCAGGTCATCCACCGGCGCAAATGGGGGCGCCGTCAGATCGTCTGTCTCCTGCACCTCGATGCCCAACCGCGCTGCCCGGCTCTTCAACCACTCAGCGAAGCGCGGCGGCACTCTGGTCAACGCCAGTCGCGCAGGATGGGCAGCCTCATCGAAGCCGGCGCCTATGGTGTAGGCTGGCTCGTCAACCGGTGTTTGCGCCGGGCCGACAACCCAGAGTGTGCCCCCCGGCTTGAGACCGGTGCGATACTGCAGGCGGTAGGCGGCGATGACGCACGCCCACGGCTCGACCAGCGCACTCTCCACATAGCCGGTCGTCGGTCGCACCGGAATGAGATAGTTGCCGTCGTCGCCGTTCAGGATGCGCTGATCAATGACGTTGTACTGTGACAGGCCACCCTGGATCATGTAACCGTAGGCATAGCCAACACCGTTGACCCTGATGTCGGCCTGGATGATGAAACGGTCACCCACACGATACTGGTCACGCAACCTTTCGCCCACACCGACGACCGTCATCGAGACCTCGTGACCCAATACGATCGGATCGGCGGCGATGTCCCGGAAAATGCGCGGGTGATTCTGGCCCTGCTTGATCACCTTGATATCGGAAAAGCACAACCCGCACGCGTCGTGGCGTACCAGCAGTTCATCCGGCCCGAAGGACGGCAATGGCACCTCGATGGGACGACCATCGCGGCCCAGGTTTTCCAGACCAGCGCCGTAGAGCGGCCACAGCCGGTGAGTTGACGGCAATGGCGCGTCAGCGCGACGGTAAGCGGTCAGTTTATCGCTCATTCGGATGTATCCTTTCCAAACCACTCACCGCTCCGACGCGGGCGTGGGCGGTGAATGATGAGAATCTCTACCTCTACCTCTACCTCTACCTCTATCTCTATCCCTATCTCTATCCCTATCCCTATCCCTATCCCTATCTCACCGCGTCTACAACCGTTTCCTTACCGATGTGGATGCGGCTCAGCCGCCGAGCGCGGACAACAGCCGATCGGGAGTAGTCACACCGATGCGACGCAGCTGCTCTCTGCCGGCCCGGCCGGGCAATGCCGCATAGCCGAGGCGCGTGTAGAATTCATTGCGGGCGCGTCGTGTCGGCAGATGGGTACGCGCCCAGTCGCTCTGATAGCCGCAGCCGAGCGCCCGCTGAGCCATGGTGTGGCCGACGATGAAGTAAGCCCCATCAAGAAAGGGACGGCGCACCGGTTGCATCTCCGGCACGTCGAAATCATCTACCCTCTTCTGGCCGAAGGCGTTCATCTCGGTGCCCACGTTGAGCGGCAAATCCAGACGTTGGGCCAGCGCAACCACCTCCCACAGCTTCTGCACCTTGGTGCGGCGCAGGTCCGGGTCAGCGATGTTCCAGTTGCGGTC
>Ga0073932_1004325_pt1 | contig 17116 bp, 14 predicted proteins | sample DewCreD2012metaG_FD_76967 | JGI IMG/M metagenome (GOLD analysis project Ga0073932, IMG submission 76967) | Hot spring sediment bacterial and archeal communities from British Columbia, Canada, to study Microbial Dark Matter (Phase II) - Dewar... ... | reverse complement strand
TGCCCGCGGGCGAAAATGGCCACCAGCATCTCTTCGATCACGCGATCCTGACCGACGATCGTCTGGGCCAATGCGTCGCGGAGAAGATCGTAGGACGACTTCAGGTGCTTGACCGCCGCCAGGTCGTCCGCATTCTCGGGCAGGGCGGGAAACTTGCCCTCGCCGCCGCCCTCCCCTTCCAGAATCGAACCGCAGACGCACTTGGCCTTGCCGAACTTCTCGGGCGCCAGGTCGTAACGCCGTCCGCAATCGCCGCACATCACCTTGGACATGGATGCTCTCCCCTGCTTCCTCCCGTATGCGACCGTCCCGTTTTACCCGCTCCAGCCCGGTCGGACAGTCAAGATAGCCGGTGACGGAGCAGGGAACAGGGGCCCAGACTCGTGGGATCAGGGGTAGCCTGGGAACATGGGGAAGCCTGCGTCCCGCCCGGCGCTTGGACGATTCGCGGCCGTGTCCTTCCTGGCGGTCTCAACCGTTGCGGGCGGTTTCGAAGACGCCGGCGATCTTCGCGTCGCAGCTGGCGCAACGGTCGCCGTTCATCCGTCGAGCGGTCAGCGTCATGTAGCGGCGTTCGAGGATCGGCTTCCTGCACTCCGGACAGAAGGTCGTGCAGGCGTCCTCGATCTCGGGCGCGCCGCCGACATAGACGTACCGCAGCCCCGCGCGCCGCGCGATCTCGCGCGCATCGGCGAGCGTCTGCGCCGGCGTGGAGGGCAGGTGGGTCAATTTGTGCAGCGGGCGGAAACGCAGGAAGTGCAGCACCTGGTCGGGCCCCAGCGTCTCCACGATCCAGCCGCACATCCGCTCGATCTCCTCCATGCGGTCCGTGTAGGTGGGCACGATCAGGTTCGTGACCTCGAGGTGAACGCCGTGCTTCTTCAGCGTCCGCAGCGTATCGAGAATCGGTTGCAGGCGGCCGGCGTTGAGCGCGCGGTAGGTCTTTTCGCTGAAACTCTTCAGGTTCACGTTGGCCGCATCCAGATACCGGCAGAGTTCCTTCAGCGGTTCTTCGCGGATGTAGCCGCAGGTGATGCTGAGGTTCTTCAGGCCTTTCGCCCGCGCGAGCCTGGCCGTGTCCAGCATGTAGTCGAAGTAGGCGTTGGGCTCGGAATACGTGTAGGCGATCGTGCGGCAGCCGGTGCCCTCGGCCAGCGCCACGACATCGTCCGGGAAAACGCTCAGCCGTTCGAACTCGCCGCGCGAGTAGCGCCGTCCCGCTTCGGCCCGGACGGATTCGCCGCGCGGGTCTTTCGTCTCTTCCGGACGGCGCTGCGAGATTTCCCAGTTCTGGCAGTTCAGGCAGCGGAACTGACAGCCGGCGGTGGCCAGCGAGAACGCGCGCGCGTCGGGCAGGTAGTGGTAGAGCGGCTTCTTTTCGATCGGGTCGACGTTCAGCGAACAGGGGTTGCCGTAGGCGAGCGTGTAGACCTTGCCGCCTTTGTTCACCCGCGTGCGGCAGCGGCCCCGGCTCTCGGGTTCCAGCAGGCATTCGTGCGGACAGAGCTGGCAGAGCACGCTGCTGCCGGAGGCGTGGACGTAGCGGGCCTCGCGCGCCCAGCCGCGCTTTTGCCAGAGTTCCCAGAGTTCGCCCTGCGGCGCGTCGCCGGGGAATTCGCTGGGCTGGCCGCGCGAAGGCGCAGGCGCAGCCGGCGCCTCTACGACCGGCGCCGCAGGCGCGGCGCTCGCCGTTGCAACGGCACACGACGTCCGCTCCGCGACAGGCGCCAATGCCGCCCCATTCGCCGCGCGCGAACGGGAGCGGGTCAACAGATAGACCGTCCCGCCGCCGCCCAGAAAGGCCGCCACGCCCATCAAACCGGTACGCAATGCCTGGCGGCGGGTGGGCGAACGGTCGCGGTCGGCGTTCATACTAACCTCTCCGACTCCAAATTAACCCCGCGGCCAGAAGATTCAACAGGCCGGTCAACAGGCACGTCTGCACGACGCCCAGCACCGGGATCAGGATCGTGCTGGCCAGCAGGGCGCCGAGGAACGAACCGGCGTAATCGGCGAAGAACGAGCGCGCGGCGGCACCCGCCGCATCATCGCAGCCAATGCATGCGGCCAGGGGAAAGGCGGCGCCGACTAGGCCGGCCAGCGCCACGATCAATCCCGGATAGAACAGGCAGGTGGCGAGCGGCGCGCCAAACGGCAGCTCCAGGCGAGCGAGCAGCCACAAGGCGCCCGGCAACAGCGCGCCGAAAACGCCCAGTGCCAGCAGGACGCGAAGAAAAGCGGAATGCCGCGCCATGGACGGGCCGGGATCCCGTGCCACGCGCGTGGCCCGCGCCGCCCCCCAGGCCAATCCGAGCATGAACGCCGCGGTCAGCCAGCCCAGATCGCGGTACAGCGCCCCATGCACCGTCTGAAAGGCCAGCAGCACCACGACGTTCAGCGCCGAAGCCGCAAAGCCCGCCGCAAACAGCCCGACCTGAGCCGCCCGCGCCCGCAGCAGGAAGAGCGTCGTCGCCACCGCCAGCACCCCCAGCAGCACGCCGTAGCGGCCCTGGAACTGGCTGAGCGTGCGCCGCAGGTGAAGGTAGTAAAGCCGCGGATTGAGGTCGGTGTTGAGGGGCGCGTCGAGCGAGGTCGCCAGGTGCAGATCCTCAAGTCGTTCGCGCGTCAGCCACATCCGGAGATATTCCGGGTAGAAGGCCAGTTCCGGACGGCTGGCGGCACGCGCCTCCAAGTCGCCCGTCAGCGGTCCGTCCGAGGCCAGAAAATGGATGCGCTGCGCGCCCGGCAGGATCGATACGCAGTCGAAGACCTCGATCAGCGTGCGAAACGGAACCGCAATCAGCGGCTCCAGCTCCGGGGTCATGCGGTTCTCGTAGTGCCCCAGCGCGACGGAGAAGACGCCGCCCGGGGCCAGCGCGGCGTGCGCTTCCCGGAAAAACTCGCGCGTGTGAAAACGGTTGAGCTGCGCCGTCGACGGATCGGGCAGGTCGACCACGAGCACGTCGTAACGTTCCCTCGTTTCGCGGACGAAACGCCGCGCATCGTCGAGCCGGATCGTCAGCCGCGGGTCGGACAAGACGCGGGCCTCCGGCGCATCTCCGGCCGACCGGCGCGCCGCGTCGATGAGCAGCGGATCCAGTTCGACGTAGTCCAGGCGCTCGATGGGGTACTTCAGGATTTCGGCGGCGGTTCCGGCGATGCCGCCGCCCAGCAGCAGCACGCGCTTGGCCTCCGGGCGCTGCAGGAGCGCCAAGTGCGCCGTCTCCTTTTTGGGAAACGGGTCGCCGGTGGCAAAGAGCGGCACGCCATTCTGGATGAAGTCGCGCTGTCCGGCACGTTCGGTGACCACCAGGCGTCCGTAGGGCGAGTAGCCGCGAAAGACGATCGTCTGCCCGTCGAACTCCCGCGCCGTCGTCCACTCGTCCGGATCGGCATAGGCGAAAGCGGAAAGCAGTGCGCCGAGCAGGAAAAGCGCCGCCCCGAAGCGCCCCGCCCGACCCTCGCGCAGCGCCGTCCATGCGACCCATGCGGTCAACAGCACGGCGGGCAACAGGAGCATCGCGAAATGACCACAGCGTGGGGCGAGCACGAACGAGAAAAGAAGCCCGCCGGCCAGACCGCCCAGGCAGTCCCAGACATACCCGCTCCCCAGCCCGCGGGCGTCATCGGACGATTCGGCCGTCCGCGCGCAACAGGCCGTCAGCAGCCAGCCGGAAAGGACGCAGTACGGCATCAGGATCAGCAGGCTGCTCAGCACCGTCTCGGTCGGCTCGACGGTCGCCCCGCGAACAAAAAACCGATAGCGCAGCGTTCGCACGGCGATCAGCGTCGCGAGGGGCAGGACCGCCAGCGCCAGCAGGCCGATATCGAGCACGCCGGAAAAGCGCCGCAGCCCCGCCGACGTCCTGCCGCCCCAGGCGCCCAGACCGGTCAACAGCAGCCAGTTGCCCAGCACCACGCCGATGACCAGTTCGTTCCCCGAGTACACGCAGAGCAGCTCGCGCATCAGCGTCAGTTGGGTGACAACGGCCGAAAAGCCCAACGCGAAGAGCGCGGGCTTCATGGGGCGGCGAACGGTCGGCTCATCCATCGGCATCGGGCCATCCTAACACAACAAGAGGGGGCTTGACAGGATGCCCCGGCGATTTCGCCGGGATGCTTCGATCTTGGCGGTCATGCGAAACACGCTATCCTTGAAGGAGCAGGCCCGGTCAGGCGTCTCGTGGTATGGCGGGCGAAACGTTCCGGCGGCCTGAAAGGGGCTGTTTTCGGCCCACCCGTCCCTGTCGGGGGCAGGGCGAGGGGTTTACAGCGGATCGCAAGGAGATAATCCGATGAACTGCGGACCGGTTCTGGCGGCCCTTGGCGCGACACTCCTTTTGGGGCTGGTGTGCGCTGCCGAACCCGAACCGAAGGTCGAACAGAAGGCACCGCTGACCGCGGAAGAGCGCATCGCGGCACTCGAAAAGCAGGTCCAGACCTTGATGCAGGCGATGGTGGAAAAAGACAACCGGATTGCAGACCTGCAGCGCCAAGTGGAGGAGTTGGCCCAGCGGCAACCGGGCATGCAGATGCCCGGATTCCAGTTCCGCGCCACCCCTCGTGAAATGGAGGAGATGTTCCGCAATTTCAGGCGCGACTTCTTTCGGGACGAACCGGACGCCGGAGAGGATGTACCGCCATTCGCGTGGGATCGCGAATGGCCCATGGGGCGCAACCGCATGCGCGATTTCCAGCCTCCGAAACCCAGGCTGGGCGTTTCGTTGCAGGATCCCACGCCGGAACTGGCCGACCGTTTCCAGAACGAAGTCAAGACCGGCGCGTTCGTCCTGCAGGTCTTGCCCGGATCCGCGGCGCAGAAGGCCGGCGTGATGGTGGGCGACTGCATCACCGCGTTCGACCGTCAGCCCGTGATCGATTCCAGGGAATTCATCGAGAGGGTCCGCAACGCGGCGGAAGGAAAGCACGAACTGACGCTGATGCGGCGCGGCGAGGAACTGGTGCTCACCATTGAACTGGGCGCGGTGGAAGAGGAACGGGGCGCCGAAGCCCGGCCGCGCCTGGAAGGCGGATGGCTCAAACGGGGTGGCGCGGCGGGCGGCACGCGGGAAGTCCTGGTCGTCCGGAGTTCGGCGCTGGAAGTTTCCCCCCGTCTGGCCGAGACCATGAAATTGACCGCAGAACAGCGTCGCAGGATGGAGGAGGTGCTCGCCAGGCACGCGAAGCAGCTTGGCGAGGAATGCGCGGCGAAAGGAGCGGGCAAGCGCGGCCCCGCGGTGACCGATGCGGACGTGACCCCGCTTGTCGAGAAGCATGCGCTGGAAGCCGAGAAGGAACTGGCCGGCGTGCTGGACGAGAAGCAGCTTCAGACGTGGCGCGAGTATCGGCGGACCAACCATCGCATTTCCATCAGTCGCAGCCTGGAACAGGAGCAGCGCACGGAACCGGAAGGGCTGAATTTCTGATAACAGCGGCTCCAACAGCCCGTGGAAACAGGGTATCGCCGATGCTCTCCCCCGGAACCGAGGGAGTGAGCAGAGGGGCTTTCGGCAGTCTTCAAAACGGCCTGCGAATCGACCCGCAGGCAGTCTCCTATTTCCCGCCCAGTTCGGCGGTAAGATCCTTCCTGAGTTTATCCATCCATTCGCCGGCAAAACCGAGGGTCTGCAGTTGATGGCAAAGGGCAAGCCGTGACTTCAGATCGGGATAGCGGTCGACGTGTTTGCCGATGAAGGCTCGGATCTCTTCCGAAAAACAAAGGTGGACGATCGCAAACGAATGCACGTGTCTCATCGGATCCGTCTCCCATGCATCGATCGATTTGCCGGTCGCGCAAGGCCCTTCAACGCTCGCCGGCGGCAGGCCGCCGCTTCAACCACTCGATGTACTTCCAGACGCCCGATTCGATGTCGCGGAACGGGGTCGCGAAGCCGGCCCTGCGCAGCTTGGCGTTGGCGGCCTGCGTGAAGTACTGGTACTTGTCGCGCAGGTCCTCCGGCATGGGAATGTAGACGATCTTCGGTTCGCGATCCATGGCCGCAAAGACCGCCCGCGCCAGATCGGCGAACGAACGCGCCGTTCCGGTCCCCACGTTGTAGAGCCCGTTCGGCGCGTTTGGCGATTCGGGTCGCTCCCAGAAATGCAGGGTCGCCGCGACGGCATCCTCGACGAAAACGAAGTCGCGCAACTGGCCACCGTCGGGGATGTCCGGTCGATGCGACCGGAAGAGCTTCACCTCGCCCGTCTCGACCACCTGCCGGTATGCGTGGAACGCCACCGACGCCATGCGGCCCTTGTGCGACTCGCGCGGCCCGTAGACGTTGAAGTATTTCAGTCCCGCCCAGCGCGGCGGGGTAACGGTCTGTTCGAGCGCCCAGAGATCGAAAAGGTGTTTCGACTTTCCATAGAGGTTCAGCGGCTTCAGGCGATTGGGATCGCACTCGTCGTCGAAGCCCTGCGCGCCGTCGCCATACGTCGCGGCGCTGGACGCATAGACGAACGGAACGGCACGCTGAGCGCACCAGTGCCAGAGCGTGCGGGTGTATTCGAGGTTGTTGGCGAACATGAAATCGACGTCGGTGGCCGTCGTGTCGCTGCACGCGCCCAGATGGAAGACGACCTCGACACGCCGGCCGGCGTCGAAACGGTTCAATGCATCCGGAAGTTCCCCGCGGTCCAAGCGCGCGGAGACGCCCAAGTCGTCCAGGTAGCGCGTCTTTGCGGGCGGAGCTCCAGGACCCGCTCCGCTCGAGCGGAAGGCATCCACGGCCAGCAGGTCCCGGTGCCCCCGAGCCAGCAGCTCCGCGACCAGGTTGGCGCCGATGAAGCCGGCCGCGCCGGTGACAATGATCATGCTACGTGCCGCCCTCCCCATCCTTCTCTTCCTTCGGCCCGTACGGATCCACCGGGAAGTCCTCGATCTCGAAGGCCCGGGTCTTTTCCGCGGGTTCCACCAGCAGTTCTTTTTCGTCGAGTTCCTCGAGGTTCCCTTGCGTCTGAAGCGGCTCCTCCAGCTCCGGATCGACCACCGGCATGTTGACCGGCGTGAGCGGTTCGGGGTTGGGCAGCGCCAGCGATTCCTGCGCGGTCTCGAAAACCGAGCCGCCCTGGGCGCCCTGCGATTCCTGCGCCTCGGTGCGCTGGATATCCAACAGACGCTGCCGGTAGGCCGCGATGAGATCCTGCCGGCTGAGCATGCCGATGACCCGCTTGCTGCCCACCGGGCCACGCGGCTGAACGATCCGTCGCGAAGCGCCGTGCTGCGCGCCGGCCCCGCTGGGCTCTTCGACCACCGGCAGCACGTTCACGTTCTTGCGCGTGAAAAGCGTCAACGCCTCGCTGAGCGAGGTTTCGGGCGTCACCGTCACCACGTTCGCCGTGCCCAGATCGCCCGCCACGACCAGATGTCCGACCGTCTGGTCGTTCATGATCTGGCGAATATCGCTGAGCGAGAAGACACCGATCAGGCAGCCCTTCTCGTCGACGATGGGAAAAGTGGTGGCCGAGGAGTGCTTGATGCGTTCCAACACGCCGTTGAAGGGCAGATCCGCAGGAACCGTATCCGGCGGAGGCGCGTTCCGGATGGCCTCGCGGACCTTGATGTCCTCCAGCACGTTCACCAGGTAATCGCCGCGGTGGGCCGGCGAGTCGGACATGCCCGGCACCTGTTCCTCTTCCAGCGTGAAGGAGGTGGTCAGGAGATACGTGGAGGCGCAGCAGAGCATCAACGGGACCGCCAGGGCGTAGGATCCCGTCATCTCCGAGACCAGCACCAGACTGGCGATCGGGGTCTTGGTGCAACCGGCAAAGACGCCGCCCATCGCGACCACGATCATCCCCGCGCGCGCTTCGGCCGTAGGAAGCAGCCACGTCGGCGCATAAAGCCAGAGCCGGGCATAGAACGCCCCGGTCATCGCGCCGATGAAAAGGGTCGGGAAGAGCAGGCCGCCGGAGGCGCCCGAACCCACCGTCAGGCCCGTCGCCACGATCTTGAACAGGATGACCAGCACCAGCATGCGCAGCGAAAACGTGACGCTGGTCAGCGACGAGGAGCTGGGCTCCACCACGTTGCCGATCACTTCCTGCAGGTACTCCTTGCCGTCGCCCATCACGTAACCGGGTTCCACCTGCAAGGTGACGCACAGCACCGCGGCCAGCCCCCCCAGGATCAGGCCGCCGGTGAGCGCCTTCATCGGCGTGGGCACGGGAAGCCAGGCGAAGACATGCCGCTTCAGCAGTCTCAGCCCCTGGATGAAGAGATAGGCAACGATGGCGCAGAGAAGGGAGAGCAGGGCGTAATGGACCAACTCCAGACTCGTACCCGCTTCGCTGGGAAAACGCGGCGCCACCGGCACACCCTGGATCGAAAACCGGAGCAGCGGATCGTAGCCCAGGAAGGCCGTGAAGACCGAGTAAGCCGTCACCGAACTGATGATTCCGGGGATGACCGCGTCGTGTTCGAAATCGGGTTCGCGATAGAGCATCTCGGCGGTGAAAAGCGCCGCGCCCAGGGGCGCGCGCAACACGGCGCCCAGGCCTCCGGCGCAACCGGCCAGCATGAGCAGCCGGCGATCCCGCACGGACAAATGCAGCCAGCGGCCCAGCGAGGAACCGACCGCGGCGCCGATCTGCGCGATCGGCCCTTCGCGCCCCGCGCTGCCGCCGGCACCGATCGTCGAGATGGTGCAGAAGGCTTTCAGAAAGGTGACCCGGCCCCGCACCTGGCCCTTGCCCTTGTGAAACGCCCGGATCACGGCATCCACGCCGCCGCCACAAATCTCCGGCGCCCACTTCCAGGCCAGCCACCCCGCCAGGAAAAGCCCGGCAGCCGGGATGGCGATCAGCTTGAAGAGATCGCTAAGCTGCCCCGCCTGGATGCTCTGAAGGTGGCTCTTGAACAGCCACATCGTCGCGTAGTACAGGCCGGTGTCCAGAACCACCCCGGCCAGACCGGCGACCGCTCCAGCCAACGCGCAGAGCATCAATAGCCGCATCCACGACTCGATCCGGAAGAATCGGATCCAACGATCGAAAAAACGCCGTATCTTGCCCATAGCCATCGAACGACCGCCTGCCCCTCCACCCGGGAAACAGCCGCTGTCCGCCCTCGCCGCCCCAGAGCCCCTGGCCGACGAGTGGCTGGCCGCGAGCCGTCAGGAGTGCCGCCGGTCGCTTTGTCCCTTTCGAAAACGGGCGGACGCTTCTTCGAGCGTCCTGCGCTCCGCCCTGCTCAACGCGTCCATTCCCTCCCGCTTCACCTTCGCCAGCAACTCGTCCACGCGAGCCCGGAAGGCCTGGTCATCCCGCGCCTCGCGTTCCTCCCGCTCCTTCCGACGACGTTCCAGCCAGCGTGCCCACCAGCCCGGCTTGGGCGCTGCGGCGGTCCCGGTCTTCCAGGATTCTCCCGCATCATCCCATCCGTATTCGCCTTCCGCATACACCAGGCCTTCGCGGGCCAACTGGCGTTCCTGCATGCACCCCACCACGCCGGAAATCCCCACCCAGACCGTCAAGGCCGGAAGCAACCCGCCCGCCGTAAACCAGAAATACCCGCCCACGACGATCATGATGACCGCCAGGATCTGGCCCACCGAGGCCGCCAGATGCGTCGCACGCGAAGGATCCCATTTGAACGCCAGGAAAGACCGGAACATCTTTCCGCCATCCAAAGGCATCATCGGTATCAAGTTGAACAAACCCATCGCCGCGTTCACGTAAAGACTCCAAAGATAGAATTCCCGAACGGCCGAACTGCCGGTCCACCGCTCCAGATGGTCGTGAAAACCGAACTGGTAGCCCGCGAAGAAGAACCCCATGAGCATCAAGGTCACCAGCGGGCCGGCCATCGAAACCGCCACCTCGTGATTAGGCGAACGCATCCGTTGCCCCATCAGCGCGGCGCCGCTGAACGGCTGGATGACGATCTCGGGAACGGGCGTCTGCGTCCGCAACCCCGCCAACGCGTGACCCACCTCGTGCAAATAGACGAACACGCACAGCAGCACGCTGACGACCAAGGCGCTCAACAGCAGACGACCGTGTTCGACCTCGGCACCCGCCTCCCGGTACTCCTTGACGTCCATGGCGTAGAAGACGAAAGGCATCAGGATCAACAGCCAGTGCAGGCTTACCGGAACGCCAAGCAGTCCGCGGCCTACCCGCAACGCCCACATCGTCGGGCGCGCCCCGCTTGCTTCATCCATCGCCGGTTCGTCCGCTCCTCGAGATGCCGCACACGGCAGCCGACCCGATCAGTCCTATCCTCCTTTCCGAGGGAATCAAGGGGACGCCTGAGTACCGCGCCGCAGAAGTTCCTGACCCAGTGTGCCGCGGATGCGGGTCCGGATCGAGGCGCGAGCGAGGAGCATATCCGGAGGTATCCGGAGGAGATCTGTGACGAGCGAGCAACGAAGAGCCGGGCCCGCAGACGCAAACAATGGGTCAGGAACTTCTGCGACGCGGTACTGAGTAGACCGTTGCGAAATGCGCAGGACGGCCCTTCGATGGGCTCCGTTGCCGCACTCTGTAGCGATTTTCCGCCCTCTTCATGGCGCCTGGCGGCCTTTTCGATACAATGCGCGCGAGCGATGCCCCGGTGGCGGAATGGCAGACGCTACGGACTTAAAATCCGTTGTCCCCAAAGGACGTGCGGGTTCGATTCCCGCCCGGGGCACCAGTTCCGGCAGGGAAAACCGGGAGCGGCCTGCGGCCATGGCCGGACGCGAACGGCCGTACGGTCACTCGCCCGGTATTCCCTCCGGCCGCTTCGCCGGCTCGATCAGGCCGGTCCACGGGCTGCTGGCCGTCGCGTAAAGTTTCTTCGCGATGCGGCCCGAACGCGCGGCCAGATAACCGGCCTCGCAGGCCAGTCCCATCGACCGCGCCATCGCCACCGGGTCCTGCGCCAGCGCCACGCCGGTGTTCAACAACACGCCTTCGGCGCCCAGTTCCATCGCGATGCAGACATCGCTGGCCGTGCCGACCCCGGCATCCACGATGACCGGCGCCTTCAACGTCTCCAGGATGATGCGGATGTTGTTCGGATTCAGGATGCCCTGGCCCGAACCGATCGGCGAACCGGCCGGCATCACGGCCGTCGCGCCAGCCTCCTCGATACGCTTGGCCATGACGGGGTCGTCGGACGTGTAACAGAGCACACTGAAGCCGTCCTTGACCAGCGTCCTGCAGGCTTCCAGCGTGCCCAGCGGATCGGGCAAGAGCGTCTTTTTGTCGGCCAGGACTTCGAGCTTGACCCAATCGACCTCGAGCGCCTCGCGGGCCAGCCGCGCCGAGCGCACCGCGTCTTCCGCCGAGAAGCAGCCGGCGGTGTTGGGGAGCAGGATGTATTTCTTCGGGTCGATGCAATCGAGCAGTTTCTCGGCGTGCTTCTGACCCATCTCCACACGGCGCACGGCGACGGTGACGACCTGGCAGCCGCTGGCATCGAGCGCCTTGCGCATGACTTCGAGGTCGGGGTACTTGCCCGTGCCCAGGAAAAGGCGCGAGCGAAGTTCGTATTTTCCCAGCTTGAACGGAGCGTACGGCTTCATGATGCATCTCCTTTGGGGTCCCGGCACTGCGGCGTTACCCGCCTCCCACGAACGTCACGACTTCCACCCGGTCGCCGTCCTTCAGCACGTGCGTGTCCCAGGCCCGCTTGACGATCAGTTCCCTATTCACTTCCACGGCGACTCGCGTGGCGCCGAGCGCAAGCGCTTCGACCAGGCCCGCGACCGTCGCGCCGTCCGGCAGTTCCCTGGGTTCTCCGTTGACCTGCACCTTCATGGAATCGTCGTGCTCCCGGGTCGAGGATTGGGATCGCGTACACCGCGGGGCATTCTACGGCGAGGCGCGAGGCCGGCAAGGAGGGGACGGCGGAACGACGCGCCCCGGGCGGTGAGGCGGGGATGCGAAGCCTTCGAGGAGGAGACCCGTCGTCCGTCCTTCCATTTTCGCTTCCCGTCCCACCCGGTGTACGCTAAAACCCAGCACGCCTGTCGGAGATCGAACCTTCACTCGGCAAGGAGACCTAGACGATGGCCACGCAGGACCCGATGCCCGGTCTCGACACCCGAGCGCTGCACGCCGGTCAGATTCCCGACCCGACCACCGGTGCCCGGGCGGTGCCGATCTATCAGACGACCAGCTACGTCTTCCGGGACACCGAGCATGCCGCGAATCTTTTTGCGCTCAAGGAGTTCGGGAACGTCTATTCGCGGCTGATGAACCCGACCAACGACGTGTTGGAGAAGCGTCTGGCCGCACTCCATGGCGCCACGGGCGCCGTCGCCACGGCCAGCGGCCAGTCGGCGATTTTCTACACCATCGCCAACATCGCCGGCGCCGGGCAGAACTTCGTCACCGGCAGTAATCTCTACGGCGGCACCGTGACCCTCTTCAACTTTCCGCTGAAGCGCTTCGGCATCGAGGCCCGCTTCGTGGATTCCTCGGACCCCCGGGCGGTCGAGCAGGCCATCGACGCGAAGACGCGGCTGGTCTACACCGAATCGATCGGCAACCCGCGCGGCAACGTGGACGACTTCGAGGCACTGGCCGAGGTGGCTCACCGGCAGGGTCTGCCGCTGGTGGTGGACAACACCGTCAGCCCGCCGCCGGTCTTCGACCCGCTGGCGCACGGCGCGGATCTCGTGGTCTATTCGCTGACCAAGATGGTCGGCGGCCATGGCACGACCCTGGGCGGCGCGGTGATCGAGAAGGGCGATTTCGATTGGGCGAACGGGAAATTCCCCGAAATCGCCGGTCCGGACCCGGCCTACCACGGGGTCGATTTCTGGGCCGCTTTCGGCGGACACGAGAAGGCGGTCGCGCCGGGCAATGCCTTTACGCTGAAGATCCGCTGCGGCCTGCTGCGCGACATCGGCGCCTGCCTCTCGCCGTTCAACGGTTTCCAGCTGCTTCAGGGCATCGAAACGCTTCCGCTGCGCGCCCGTGCGCACTGCGCCAATGCGCGCGAGGTGGCCGAGTACCTGAACCGGCACCCTGCCGTCTCGTGGGTGAACTTTGCGGGCCTGCCGGAGCACCCCGATCATGCCCGTGCGAAGAAGTACTTTCCGCTGGGCCCCGGTGCGGTCTTCGGCTTCGGCGTGAAGGGCGGCCTTGCGGCGGGCCGGAAATTCATCGACTCGGTGAAACTCTGCTCGCATCTGGCCAACGTGCTCGATGCCAAGACGCTCGTGATCCATCCGGCCAGCACCACGCACCAGCAGAATTCGCCCGAAGAGCAGCGGCGCGCCGGTGTGACGCCGGACTTCGTCCGCATCTCGGTGGGACTGGAAAACGTCGAAGACATCATCGCGGACCTGGATCAGGCGCTCAAGGCATCGCAATAGCGCCGGCCTGCCTACCTGGCATTCAGCAGCGCCCAGACGATGACCGCCGTGGCGGCAAGAAAGAGCGTGCCCGCAACGACGGCCAGAATCACCAGCCGCTGACGCTCCTGTTCAGCCACGGGGTCCAGGATCAGCTTCGCGTCAGGATCGCTCGCCGACAGCTTGCTCGCGGGCGACGGTTTTGCCGGGCGCAGGTTCGGGTTGCTCTGCGTAATGCTGACGATCTTGCTGGTGACCTTCTCCTCGAAATCCTTGCCGGGCTCCACCTTCACCAAGGCCTGCCGGACCATCTTGATGGAATCGCTGGTCGTCTCGACTTGGCGACGCAATTCAGGGTCGGTCTTCAGACGGGCTTCGAACTCCGCTCGCTCGGAAACGGCCATACGGCCTTCGAGGTACTCCTCGATCTGCATATCCAAATCATTACTGGGCATATAGTTACCGCGTTTTCGCGCGGCACCCCCGGGACGTGCCCTGGCAACAACGGATCCGACCACCCCATGTATGACGGGACATCGAAATCTTTAATGCAACGAAGAGAGGGACTGCTGCTGGATAACGGACGGAGGACTCGGCATCCGGCATCAGGCCTCGCTCACTTTTCCGGCTCCATGAATTTCGCGAGGCGTTCGCGGAGCAGTTTGTGCGCGCGGCTGAGCCGGCTGGTGACGGTGCCCAGCGAGACGCCCAGGCTCTCGGCGATTTCCTCACAGCTCTGCCCCGCCACGTGGCGCAGCAGCAGCGTGGCGCGGTATTCGTCGCCCAAGGCATCGATGGCGCCGAGGATGCGGTCGCGCATCTCCTCCTGCGCGATCCGCTCGACGACGCCGCGGTCGTGGCGATTCTCGATCAGGATCTGGCCTTGGCTGTCCTTTTCGCTGTGGATCTCCAGCGAGACCGTGCGCGACTTGCTGCGCAAGTGATCGATGCAGACGTTGTGGGCGATGGAGAGCAGCCAGGCCGAGAAGGCCGCCGGGTTCTTCAGGTGATCCAGGGCGACGAAGGCGCGGACGAAGGTTTCCTGGGCGAGGTCTTCGGCGAGTTCGCGCTGGTTGACGCGGCTGAAGGCGTAGGTGGTGACGAGGCTTTTGTAACGGCGGACGAGTTCGTTATAGCGTTCGTGGGCGCCGGCCAGGACGGCCGCGACGAGTTCCGCGTCGGGAATACCCGAATCGCCTCGTGTGGTGTCACCGGTCGCCAACGTGAAGCTCCTCGTGGCCCGAGTGCGTGGGCGAGCGCTCGGTGCAATCCGTCTGCCGGATACAAGCGTTCCCGAGTATGTCGCCAGGTTGCGGGAGCGTCAAGGCGTTGGCCGAAAAGGGGGCAGGCCGAACCTCGGGCGCTCCCTGCCCGCGCACGGCCAAGGCGATTCGAAAACGGCCTGGCGGAAGTTCTGCCCGGGTCAACCGTTTTCCCGGATGAGACGCTTGCCGCATACCCGTTCCATCCCGTCCATCCTGCCGAGAAATCCCAGTTGTCCGGTCTTCCTCGGATTGCCGTTGCGGATTGCCGTCCTCGTGCTAAACAGCACGCATCCGCCAAGCCAAGGAGATCCGCCCATGCCCAAGATCGCGCGTGCGCTCATCAGCGTCTACTACAAGACCGGAATCGTGGACTTTGCGAAGGGCTTGGCCGATCTGGGCGTCTCGCTGATTTCCACGGGCGGCACGGCCAAGGCGTTGCGCGAGGCCGGCCTGAAGGTCATGGACATCTCCGAGTTGACCGGTTTTCCCGAAATGCTAGACGGCCGCGTCAAGACGCTGCACCCGAAGGTGCACGGCGGGCTGCTCTATCGGCGCGAGTTGGACACGCATCGCGCCCAGGTGGCCGAACACGGCATCCAGGCGATCGACTTGGTCGTCGTGAACCTGTACCCGTTCGAAGAGACGGTCGCCAGGCCGGGCATCCAACTGGACGAGGCGATCGAGCAGATCGACATCGGCGGCCCTTCCATGCTCCGTTCGGCTGCGAAGAACTGGGAATCGGTCACGGTCGTCTGCGATCCGGAGGATTACGCCGAGGTCCTGCACGAGATCCGGGCGGGCCAGGGACACACCCAGAAGGAGACGCGGCGGCGGCTGGCGGCCAAGGTCTTCGCGACGACCAGCCGTTACGACGGCGCGATCGCGGCCTATCTGGGCGGTCTGGACGGACGCGCGCCGAGTTCCTTCTCGGTCCACGGCGTGCTCAAGCAGCCGCTTCGCTACGGCGAGAACCCGCATCAGGGCGCGGCCTTTTATGCGGTGCCGGGCGTGGCGGAAGCCAACCTGGCCGCGGCAAAACAGCTTTCTGGCAAGGAGCTCAGCTTCAACAACATCCTCGACCTCGCGGCCGCGCTGGAGATCGTCAAGGAGTTCGACGAACCGTCGGCTTGCGTCGTCAAGCACCACAATCCGTGCGGCTGTGCGCTCGGCCAGAATCTGCTGGAGGCCTTCCGGCTGGCGCATGCGGGCGATCCGCTTTCGGCGTTCGGCGGCGTGATCGGCTTCAACCGAGACGTGGACGAGAAGACGGCGGCCGAGATTGCGCAGCCGGACCGGTTCGTCGAGGCCATCGTGGCGCCCGGCTTCGCCCCGGCGGCGGTCGAGGTGCTGACCACCAGGCCGAAGTGGGGCAAGAACGTGCGCCTGGTGCAGGTCGGCGCGTTCGCATCGAAGACGCGCGCGAGGGGATTGAAGGACGTGCGCTTCATCGTGGGCGGACTGCTGGTGCAGGACCGCGACCTGCCGGCCGACGAATGGGCGGATCTGAAGGTCGTCACGCAACGCGCGCCGACGGATGCGGAACTGGCGGCGCTGAAGTTCGCGCAGAAGGTCTGCAAGCATGTCAAGTCGAATGCGATCGTCTTCGCCAGGGGATTGGCGGTCGTCGGGGTGGGCGCGGGACAGATGAGCCGGGTGGATTCGGTCGAGATCGCGGCCAAGAAGGCCGGCGAGCGGGCCCAGGGCGCGGCGATGGCCAGCGACGCCTTTTTCCCGTTCCCGGACGGCGTGGAAGCCGCGGCGAAGGCGGGCGTGAAGGCGGTCATCCAGCCCGGCGGCAGCGTGAAGGATGCGGATGTCATCGCGGCCTGCGACCGGCTCGGAATCGCGATGGTGACGACGGGCATCCGGCACTTCAAACACTGAATGCCGAGGCGCGGCACCGAGTTTCATGGATGACCCCCTCTTTCGGACGGTATCGCCTTCGGCCACGCGCTGGGTGGCCTTGGGCGTATTGACCGTCAGCGGGTTCTGCGTCTTTGTCAGCGGCGTGCTGGTCCTGCGCGGCGACGAGCGCGGACTACTGATTTCCATTCTGGGCATCCTGTCCATTTGGGTGAGCGTCCTGATCGACCGCGACGCACGGCGCGGGCAGGAACGGGACGAGGCATCCTCGGCAAAGCCCTCCGGCGTGCGCATGCCGGTCTGGCTGACCCGGGCGACGGGGCTGACGGTCTTGGCGTTGGGCGGCTTTTCGCTGGTGGCCAGCCTGGCGCATTATTTCGGCGACGAGCCGTCGGCGTGGCTGGGACTTTTCAGCGTGCCGTTCTCCATCCTCCTGATCTGGCTGGGGCTGACGATCGACCGCGATCGTCTGCAGGGCGAGCGGCGCCGGCAGCGGGAGCGGGAAGGCGATCCCCGGCCGGACGATCCGGAGCCTTGATGCGGCCGGCGCGTGGCGTTCTGGTGGACCGCTGCCGCAACGACCCATCGGGACCTTTCCTTTTTTCTTCAAGAGTTTCTTCCCATAAAAAGTGATGCAGCGCATTACGGCATTTTCACGGGTGTTTTCTTTGGGTGGCTAGGACTTATCCGGGAGGACGT
>Ga0073932_1004317_pt1 | contig 17153 bp, 8 predicted proteins | sample DewCreD2012metaG_FD_76967 | JGI IMG/M metagenome (GOLD analysis project Ga0073932, IMG submission 76967) | Hot spring sediment bacterial and archeal communities from British Columbia, Canada, to study Microbial Dark Matter (Phase II) - Dewar... ... | reverse complement strand
GCGGACGATGAATCCGCCCGGTGGCAGATCGTCGCCGAAGGCAAACCGCGCCAGGGCCAGGATGCCGCTGGTGGCGTTGGTCACGATGACGGTCTCCGACCATGGACCGGATGCGACCGCCTGGCCGGTGTTGGTCACCGTCCAACTCAACTCAAACGGTTGCCCGGGCATCACGAAGCCGGGTGGCAGCACTTCCACCGCCTCCAATTCCGGCAGCGGCGGAAGCGTCAACGCGATGGGCACGCTGCGCAGGTTGTTTCCCTCGCTGGCTTCAGCCTGGGCGTCCGCGTGGTCAGCAACGGCGAGCAACCAGAACATCCCCGGCAGAGACTCCGCGCTGAAGGGCAGCGTGACGCTGGTCGTGCGCGAGTAGCCGGCGTTGGATTCGAGCGGGCTGACGTCTGCGGCGACCGTCGCCAGCGGCGTCGCGCCCGCAAGCGAATTGCTGGCGGCGCTGAGATAGACGCGATCCGACCACGAGGCCAACGCCGGGGCGGTGCCCACGTTGGTCGCGGCCCAACTGACTGCAAGCGTCTGGCCGAACTGCGCCGAGGCCGGTGCGTTCAGGCTCGCCAACGCCAGGTCGGGCGTGAGCAACGTGACAGGCGTGGCGGCAATGAGCGTGTTGTTCGTCTCGGTGTTCTCAAAGACTTCGTTGTCCGCATCTACTGTCACGAGCAGCCAGCGGTCGCCGGCAGCGGTGGCAGGCAAAATAACGCGGGCGGTTTGTGACAGGGCCGCGGTGGCCGCCAAGAGATTGGTCGCCGTGAATGTGCCGAGGCTGACCGCGCCCGCGCCGGCTGCGTTCGTCGCCAATTGCATGCGGACGTTCCAACCGGCGGTGACGTTGCCCGGGCCGCGGTTGGTCACGGTCCAGGGCAGGTTGAGCGGTTGCCCGGCCAGCGCGGTAGCGGGCGCGGCGATGTCATGCACCGCCAAATCAGGCAGGAACACCGTGAGGTTGGCTTGGAACGGCGCGGCCATCGGATTGCCGGCCAGATCGGTGATGTTCGGGCCGATGGTGATGGTGAACTCGCCTTGCGGCAACGGGCTGGCCAGCGTGGCGCGGAAACCGTTTGTGCCGCGGCTGCTAACGCTCTGAACGGCGGGCGCGTTCGGGCCAGCGATCACCACGTCCGTGGCGGACAAGCTGCTGCTCGCGTAAGCCGAATCGAAGCTCACGTCGAGCCAGGTAATCGTGTTCGATACCACACCGGCGGGCGTCACGTTCGCCACGGCCAAGCCGGTCTTGTCGATGGTGAATTGCGCGGTGAAGACGGCGGCCATCGGGTTGCCGGCAATGTCCTCGATGTCCGGTCCAATCTGGACTTGATAGACACCCTCTGCGCTTTGCACTGGGATGAGGACCTCAATCGCGCTGTCGTCGAACGGCGCAATGGGCTGGACTGTGAGGGTGGCCGGGTCCAGGGCGCCGGACGGCGTGACCACACCCAGGTCCGCGGCGGCGAGGGTGTTGGGGTTCACGCGCTCGTTGAACTGGAGGGTTAGCCGGCTGACGTTGGTGTTGAGCGTGCCGGTCGGGGTGAAGTTCGCCACCGTTGGCCCGACGGTATCCGGCAGCACCGTGAGCACGGCCCACTGGCTGGTGACCGAGCCGACGAAGTTGCTCACAACGACGAAGTACGTACCCGCCCGGTTGGTCGTGACGAGCGGGAGGCTCAATACGGCGTTGGTCGCTCCCGCCAACGGGGCGTTGGTGAAGAACCACTGGTAATGCAAGGGCTCGCTGCCAAACGCGCTGACCGCAAGCATCACGTCGCGCGTGGCGGTCACGACCTGGTTGGTCGGTTGCACGAGGATTGTCGGCGGGAAGGTCTCGGGCAGTGCGAGCGTGATGGTGGCCTCCAGCGGCGTGTTGCCCGAGCCGTAGCCACCATAGACGGCGAAATCTATGGTCGCGCCCGCAGCGATGTTGGTAGAGAGGTCAAAGTTCCCGGCGTCGGTGGCGTCCCACCACGGCTGCCCGTTGCAGCGCACCGCCACCTGCATCGGCCCGCTGTCGCCCGCGAGGAATCGGCCGACAACGTGGGCCACGCCCGTGGCTGGGGCCGTCCAGCGAATGACGCTGGGCTCGGTGCCGCTGCCCGGATGCAAAGAGAGCCAACCAGGAGGCACGCCCCACTGCGTACTGGCGGTGGTGTTCTTCCAGACCACCGGCTCGCCGCCCGGATAGCGTGACCACGCCGGCCCGTGCAAGCGGTTCTCCCCGAAGGTGTGGAGATTGAACGAGCTGAAGTCCGTGGACATCCAGCCATACGACCAAACGCCGTTAGGGTTGCCGTTGGCGATGCTGAAGGCCGCGGTGGCGTCGAAGCTCAGCGTCGGGCAGATGCCCGCGCTGCCCGCGGCGTGGAGCGAAGCGACTTCGCCCGCTGTCAGCGGCCGGTCGAAGAACACCACTTCATCAATCAGGCCGTCGAAGAACTCCGCCAGCGCGGAGCCGCCAGGCCGGCGGTCCAGCGCGCCGATGGCGAAGCGGATGTTGGTGTCCAGGCTGCCCAGCGTGGTGTAGTTCGTTTGTGCCGCCAGAATGCCGTCCACGTAGAGTTGCGCGCGGTTGGCTGTTCGGTCGAGGATGGCGGCCACGTGATGCCAAACTCCGATGGCGGGTTCGGCTGCCGCGACGCGGACATCGTCACCGGAACCGCTCCCGGGCGTGAACGCGAGTGCGCGGTTTTCCAGCCGCAATTGCCAGCCGGCATTGCCAGGTGTGCCATAAACCGTCCGGCCTTTGTTGACGAGCTTCATGTTGCCCGCCGTTGCGCTCGAAGCGTTGGCCCGATACCACAGCGCGACCGAAAAACTGTTTGTGCCGACGTTCGGGAAGTTCGTTTAAGTCACGAGATCATTTACCCCGTCGAAACTGAAGGCCAGGCCCACGCGGCCCGGGACGTAGGTGGCGCCGCCTTCCAACGTGCCGGTCAAATCGGACACCGCATCATCCGTCTGGTTCTCGGCTTTGAACCAGTGGGTCAGGGCGTCTGGGGGCGGCGTGCATTGCCGTTCACACAGGCCGAGATGACCGGCACTGTAGAGCGCAGCGACTTCTGCCCCGGAGAGCGCTCGGTTCAACAGCATGACCTCATCCATCTGGCCTTTGAAATACTGCACCTCGTTGCCGACCGGATCCGACCCCAAGAACAGGCGGCCAGCCGTGCGGTAGAGGGGACCGGCGTAGGCCGCCTCGCCTTCCTGAGCCCCATTGACGTAAATGCGGGCCGTGGTCCCATCCCAGGTGCCCACGACCAAATGCCATTCATCCGCGGCGTGGACCTGGCTGACAACCGTCTCGTCCCGCAAGGCGAGACTCAGCTTGAACCGGCCGCCGGTCTTGGTGCTCATCGAGTAGCCAAACAGGCTGGCGGAGTTGCCTTCGCCCTTGCTGACAATCGCTCCCCAATTCACGTACTCGCTCGGTTTGACCCAGGCCGCGATGGTCAGCGCGTTCGTGAAGTCCAGATCATCGGCGTCGGGAACAACCACGCGGTCGTTTTGCCCGTCGAAGCTGAAGCTCTGGCCCACGAAACCCGCGGCAAAGGCGGTTCCGTTCTCCAGTGTGCCATGGTGGTTGCCGGTAACGTCCCGGCCATTCTCTTCTCCCTGCCACCAAGCCACGAGGCCTCCAGGGGGCGCAACGCACTCCGGCCACTTCACGCCGCTGCTGCCGGCGGCGTGAATCGCCGCCAGTTCCGCCTGCGTCAGGGCGCGCCCGAACACCATGACTTCGTCCACCATGCCGTCGAGATAAAACTGGGAATGATTGTAATCCCCAATGTGGACCGGACCTGAGACGTCGTTGATGGCGTTCGCGTCGTACTGCTCGGCGCCAAGTTGCTGGCCATCCACATAAAGACGGAACGTGCGGTTTGAGCGCGTGACGGCGAGGTGATACCAGCGATTGGCCTGCAGAGCCCAGGCGCGCGCGATCCCGGTTTCGAGAGCGTTTCGCGCGAAGACCAGCGAACTGCTGGGCAACTGCCAGTCGAATTCAAAACCGCCCGGAGAAACCCCAGGCTGGTAGATGAACATGGTGTCTTTGACCTGGTTTAACCGGACCCACATCCCGAGCGTGAAGTCTGCCGTGCCGAAATCCCACAGCCTGCTGTCAGGCAGCGACACATGGCCGCCGCTCCCGTCAAAGGCGAAGGACCGTCTCACCATGCCCTCGCCAAAAGCGACACTGCCATTCGTGGCACCATCCAGTGCGCCAACAACGTCAGCCGCATCGTCCTCGCCCGGCCACCACGCCGCCAGGCTGGAGGGCGGCAGGATGCCCGGTCGCGCGACCCCCATGGAATCCGCGGCGAAGATTTGCGTCACTTCATTTGAGGACAGGGCGCGGTTGAAGAACATGATTTCGTCGAGCAAGCCGTGGAAGTAGGTGGTGACGTGACCCGCAGTGGGGAACGCGGTGAGTTTGCCCAGCAGGAGCGGCCACGGATTGCCCAGGACCTTGCCCGTGTAGCTGACTTCGTTGCGCAACGCGCCGTTCAGGTACTGGCGAAGCTTCGCGCCGTCGTAAGTGGACGCCACGTGATACCAAACGCCGGTTTGCAGCGCCTGCACCACTCGCCCGTCCATCACCGAGTCATCCGTCCACGATCCCTGCAGGCCCAAGCTGTGAAAACTGGAGTCGTTGCCGGTGTAGTAGAAGAAGCCTTCGTATTCAGAACGGACCGTGCTGCCGTTCTCCTGGCAGAACGCGCCCATGTAACGGTCGTGCGTGAACGAATCGGCCTTCATCCAGAAAGCGAACGAGAATGTGCCGTTCGACTTCACCACGTTGGGCATCTCCACGAAGTCATTCACGCCATCCAAGCGAAACGCGTTCCCCACCTTGCCCGGCGCGAACGTGGCCCCGTTCCGCGGTTGGCCGTGGAAGAAGCCCACGCAATCCTCCGCCGTGCCATCGCCCGTCCACCAGGCGAACAGGCCGGAGGGTGCCGGGAAGGCCTTGGGCAAGTACGCCAGGTGATCCAGCACGAAGCCGTCGCCCGGGGCGTTGTCTATCTTGATCGAGGTGATTGCGTCCGTCCCGGTGGCGTCAATGCGGACATACCCTTGGCGTCCGCCACCGACAGAAAACTCAGCCAGACCGGCCAACCCGCCGTAATCTACGCCGTTGATCCACAGTCGGGCCGTCGTCTCCATCTGCTGCACACTGAAGCCCACGGAACGCATCGGGAGGGTGAATTGCAGGACCACGTCGCCCCAGAAGGCCGGGTCGCCGTAACTGTGCGACTGGTTGTCGGGCGTGTTCACCAGCCCGCGCGTGCCGTCCCAGACGCCGCCCTGGAACGCCGTGCCGTAAGCGTCGTTGGTGGGGTTGAACAGATTGAGCAGGCCGTTGGTGGGCGCAAGGTTGCCCGAGGCGGATTCACAGCCCACCAACAGGCTTGGCGCCAAGGTGGCGTCCTCGAAATCCTCAATCGAATACCCGGCCACTCCCAGCGCCGTGTCGTTGGTGCCCCAGCAATCGGGCGATTGGCCGGTAACAACAAAACCCGCCCGGGCCGAGAGGGACAGCGTGGTCAGCAGAGCCAGCGCGATGCGGCGCCAGCGAGGACCGAATTGCCGACACGGCGTACGTGCAGACCTGGACGCGACCAGGTCACCGGCTTCACGGGGGGTCTGTACTAGCCCGGCGACCGACCAGAGGAAAGAACCGGAACACATGATTGGATGCGCGGAAGTTCAGCGGGCGAGGGGCAACACGTGGACCACGTCGCCAAGCCCGATGGCGCGCACGGCTGGTTGATGACGGCGATTGCATGTTGGTGATCCAGCACTACCTCTGGTCGCTCTGTGTAGGTTGTGCCGTGCGGGTCCTTTCTTACCAGCAGGCCAGAGAAAGGTCAACGCATTTCCGATATTGCCCGGACCGCCTTGCCGTGTTTTAGTGCGCTCTGTTTGCGGCGCGTCGCCGCGCAACGTGTCATGCCGGAAACCCAAACGATACGCGGTCAGTCGGAACATGGCTTTGTGCAGGGACTCGGGCTGCTCGACGCCACGATGCTTGTGGCCGGCTCGATGATCGGCTCGGGCATCTTCATCGTCTCGGCCGACATCGCCCGGCAGGTCGGTTCCGCGGGCTGGTTGTTGGTGGTGTGGCTGATTAGCGGCGGGCTGACAGTTACCGCGGCCCTCAGCTACGGGGAACTGGCGGCCATGATGCCCCGGGCCGGCGGGCAATACGTGTTCTTACGCGAGGCGTACGGCCCGCTGTGGGGTTTTCTCTACGGGTGGAGCTTATTTCTGATCATCCAGACCGGCACGATCGCCGCGGTGGCGGTGGCGTTCGCCCGGTTTCTCGGGGTGCTGCTGCCGGTGGTGTCGGCCGACCGGTGGCTCGTGGCGCCGATCCATCTGTCGGCCGATTACGCGGTCAGTCTCTCCACGCAGCAACTGGTCGCTATTCTGGTGATTGGTCTGCTGACGTTCCTGAACACGCGCGGGCTGCAACTGGGCAAGTGGATTCAGAACCTGTTCACCTCGGCCAAGACGCTGGCCCTGCTGGGCCTGATCGGCTTGGGGCTGCTGGTGGGACGCAGCAACGAGGCGCTGAGCGTCAACTTTGCGCGTCTGTGGGCTCCGGCGGACGTGTCGCCAATCCGGTCGGATTTGTCGTTTGTGCCGGCTGTCAGCGCTGCCAGCGGGCTGCTGGGGCTGTTGGTGGCCTTGGCGGTAGCGCAGGTGGGATCGCTGTTTTCCTCCGACGCGTGGAACAACGTCACGTTTGCGGCCGCCGAGGTGCGGTCTCCGCAGCGCAATCTACCGCGCGCCCTGGCGCTGGGCACGGGGCTGGTCACGCTGCTGTATTTGCTGGCCAATGTGGCATATCTGAGCGTGTTGCCGCTGCCGGGGCTGCAACAGGCCCCGGACGACCGCGTAGCCACCGCGGCCATGGAAGCCATGTTTGGCCGGACCGGCGGCGTGCTCATGGCGCTGGCGATCATGGTCTCCACTTTTGGCTGCAACAACGGCCTGATCCTGGCCGGCGCACGGGTGTATTACGCCATGGCGCGGGACGGTCTGTTTTTCCGGGCGGCGGGCCGGTTGAACGCCCGTTGCGTACCGGCGGCGGCGTTGGTGGCCCAGGGCTTGTGGACCGCCCTGCTGGTTTTGCCCCGCACCCGGCTGCGCGACCCCGTGACCGGATTGCCGAGACTGGATGCCGCCGGCGCCGAGCAGTACGGCAACCTCTACAGCACTCTGTTGGACTACGTGGTGTTCGCGGTCCTGATTTTCTACGTGCTGACGATTGCCAGTGTGTTTTTGCTACGCCGCACGCGTCCGGATGCGCCGCGGCCGTATCGCGCCCCCGGCTATCCCGTGTTGCCGACGCTCTACATTGCAGGGGCTGCGTTCATTTTGGTGGTCTTGGCGGTTTACCGGACCCAGACCTCGTGGCCTGGTCTGGTGTTGGTGCTGGCCGGAGTGCCCGTCTATTTCCTGTGGCGGCAGCGGGAGCAACCCAAAGTGCCGAAATCCGGCCACAACCCATAGGTACTGCGCGCCGCCGCTGGAGCGCACAACCCGCGGTTGGGCGGTTTGCCCGATGGCGCAAAGCTCCGCTATTTTTCCACAAGGCCGTGCGCCCTGAGGAACGACTTGCCGCCACCGAGGCAGGTCAGGGCAGGGCAGCGGCGTAGTGCCGGGCGACTTCGTTCCAGTTGACCACGTTCCAGAAGGCTTTGAGGTAGTCGCCGCGGCGGTTCTGGTACTTCAGGTAATAGGCATGTTCCCAGACGTCCACGCCGAAGATGGGAACGCCTTCACAGCCTGCGACCGCCCGGCCCATGAGCGGATTGTCCTGGTTGGCGGTGGAGACCACTTGGAGTTTGCCGTTGTGAACGACCAGCCAGGCCCACCCGCTGCCAAAGCGCCCCAAGCCGGCAGCCTCGAACTGGGCCTTGAAGGCATCGAAGCTCCCAAAGGCCGCCTGAATATCGCTGGCCAGTTTGCCGGTGGGCGGGCCGCCAGCACCCGGAGCCATGAGTTTCCAGAAAAACGAGTGGTTCCAATGCCCGCCGCCGTGATTGCGGACGGCCGTGCGGACCGTCTCGGGGACATCGGACAGCGCCTTGAGCAGGGCATCCAGCGGCCGGGTCTCCAAGGCGGAGTGGCCGCTCAGGGCCTTGTTCAAATTGTCCACGTAAGCCTGATGATGCTTGCCGTGATGGATTTCCATCGTCAGCGTGTCAATGTAAGGCTCCAGGGCATTGGTTGCGTAGGGCAGGGGAGGTAGCGTGTGTGGCATAATCGTATTCTGTTCTCTGTTTGGCTTTACTGGGTCGCCGCCGTCCCGCGCACTTGCTGCGGGGGAGAAGCGCCCGGCGTAAGAAAGCACGGCTTTGCACCAAGTCAAGTGACCGGGGAACGGCGGCCCGAGCGCGCACGGAAGCAACCGGGTGCGAGCCGGGGTGCCGTCAGGCGCACGCGCCCGGCGCGCCTCAGCCCCGCCTGCCGCCAGACGCGCTTGCCCACGCGGGCACACTGCTGTGGCTGTCCACCAAGCTGGCGGTGGGCAGAATCGCCGGGCAACAGCGTGGGGCGGAGTCGGCGGCAACAGGATGCCACAGGCCGGCACGCGCCAAGGCCAGGGGTGTCCGGTCCAAATTGACACCCCCCATGCGCAGCAAGATAGTGAGGCCGAATTGAGAGACACCATGACGCGAGACGTTTCCCAACCCGGGGCGGCAGCGGCGCGTGCCGTTGGTCCGGCGTTCACCTGTGGGAAAGCCTCTGCCCGTGGAATGCGCCTGGGATGAAAACCATCTTCGTTACCGGCACGGACACGGGCGTCGGCAAGACTGTCTTGGCGACCTTGCTGACGCGGTTTCTGAGGCAACGCGGGGTGCGCGTGGCGGCGCTGAAACCCATCTGTTCTGGCGACCGTTCTGACGCGCTGGCGCTCTGGACGGCTGCCGGCAAAGTCTTGGCATTGGATGACGTCAACCCGTGGCATTTCCGCGCGGCGGTGGCTCCGCTGCTGGCGGCGCGACGGGAACACAAACAAGTGCATTTGGCCGACGTGGTGCGCCATGTCCGCCGCGTGAGTGCGGGCTTCCAGGTCGTGGTGCTAGAGGGGGCGGGCGGCCTGCTCAGTCCACTGGGGGAGGGTTTTGACTCGCGTGAACTACTCGTTGCCGCGCGGGCGCAGCCGGTGATTGTGTCGCCAAACCGGTTGGGGGCGGTGAACCAGGTGCGTCTGGCCTTGGAAGCCCTTCCCACGCGACTGGTGGCTCGTGCCCACGTGGTCCTCTCCGACCTGGCCAAGCGGGACATCGCGTCGCGGTCAAATGCCGTTGTGTTGGGCGAGTTCGTTCCCCGGGCGCGGCTGCACGTCTTGCCGTGGCTGCGCGCGTGGGCGAGCACGCCCCATCGTGCATTGCAAGGCCGCCTGCGACGCGTGCTGGAAAGACTGGAGGGTGGTGTTGGTTAGGCGCGGCCGCGCTGGGCGGGGCGGGGACGCTTGCTCGGGACTGAAATCCGCCCAACCCGGGCTCCGGGCACTTGCTTGAGGCCGGCGCTCGGCTACACTATGCACCGCAAGCCAGCGCGGGTCGGCCTGCTCCTGCCAGCTTGCAGGCCGGCCCGGGGCGGCCAAGTATGTGGAGTTATGAAAGCGCAGACACGGCGTGAGTTTTTGGACACGACCTTGCGGGGGTCAGTGGCGGTGACGGCGGGATGGGCTTGTTCGGGCACGAAGGCGCTGGGCGCGGCGGGCGACATCCCCCGCCGCAAGTTGGGCCGCACCGGGCTGAACGTCTCCATCATCGGCCTGGGCGGCTGGCACATCGGCATTCAAAAGGACCCCGCCGAGAGCATTCGGCTCATCCAGACCGCGGTTGACCAGGGGATCAACTTCCTCGACAACTCCCACGATTACAACGACGGCCAGAGCGAAATCCGCATGGGCCAGGCCATCAAAGGCCGCCGGGACAAGGTGGCGCTGATGACGAAATTCAACGCCCGCGACAAAAAGGGCGCGCTACGCGAGCTGGAGGAGAGCCTGCGCCGGCTGCAGACGGATTACCTCGACCTCTGGCAGTTCCACTCCATCGAACGCCCCGAAGACCCGGATTGGATCTTTTCCCCCAACGGCGCCATCGAGGCTGCGGTCCTGGCCAAGAAACAAGGCAAGGTACGCTTCATCGGCTTCACCGGCCACAAGCATCCGGATTATCACCTGGCGATGCTGAAGAAGGATTTCCCCTGGGACACCATTCAGATGCCGCTCAACATCCTGGACGCGCACTTCCGCAGCTTCCAGAAACAGGTCCTGCCAGAGGCGGTCAAACGCCGGCTGGGCATCATCGGCATGAAACCGATGGCCTTCAAGAGCGCCCTCGAGGTCGCCCGTGCTCCGGAGTGCTTGCGTTACGCCATGAGCCTGCCGGTGAGCGTCACGATCACCGGCTGCGAAACCCTCGAACAGGTCGAGCAGGCCATCACTGCCGGCCGCACTTTCGAGCCGATGAGCCGCGAGGAGGTCCAGGCGCTGCTGGCTCGAAGCCGCAATTTGGGCGAAAGCGGCAAAGGCGAACCGTTCAAACTTACCACCGACTTCGACAACAAGCCGCCGGCGACCCCGCCGCCTTACGAGGCTTGATTGGGTGAGCTGCACCGGCCAGCCGCGATTCCGCCGCCGGCCCATGTGAGTGTCTCCTGCCGGATGAGTCCGGTTTCCAACGCCCGGGTGGCCGCCGCCCCGGCCGGTGTCGCCGCCACCTGCGCCTTGCGCCAAGCCAACTCTGTCACCGCGCGGTGCAAGACCTGCGCCAGCAGTTTACGGTCATAACCCCGCGTCGGAATGCGACGGCTATAGACTTCGGCTGCCACGGCCTGCTTGGTCAACAGATTGAGCAAGTGCGGCAGCAGCGTCATGTCGCGCCAATAACACACCTCGTCTGCCGGGTCGCCATCGGCCAGCGCGTAATGCAAATGCGCTACTGTGCAGGCCGGTTGTCCCGTCAACGGCTCGAGCAGGGCGGATTTGAACGGCAGGACTACGCGGCCATCCGAGCTGGTGCCCTCGGGGAAGAGGACTACTGTGACCCCCTCAGCAGCCAGCGCCTTCATGGCCGCCACCGCGCGACCGGTGTCGGCTCGGCGCTCGCGATCCACGAACACCGTTCCTGCCATCCGCGCAAACCAGCCCAACAGCGGCCAGTGGCGCACCTCGCGCTTGGCCACAAATACACACGGGGTCATCGCCGCCAGCACCAGAATGTCGAGGTAGCCAAGGTGATTGGCCACCAGAAAACCTGGGACGGGCAGGGGGCCGTCAGCCCGCAGGCGCACGCGTAAGATGCGCAACACCCGCTGCGAATGCCGTCGCAGCCAGACAGCCCGGGTGCGGGCCGAGAGCGGCCCGCGCGCCCGCGCCCAGCACCAGCCCAGCCCGGCTGCGAGAAACGCCCCCGCCAGCCAAAGGCCGCGCCCGGCGCACCGCAAAGGATGGCGTGCCGCGCCGTTCACCGCCCGAAGAAGCGGGCCCGCGTTTGCGGCGACAGTGTCGCGATGTCCAGCAACGTCAGGAAATCAATTGTCCGAAACTCCCGGTCCAGCGCCGGCGCGCCACAGATTCTTGCGCCCAACGCCAGGTAGGTGCGTAACAACTTTGGCACGGCCACCGGCTCATCGGCCAACTCGTGTAACGGGCATTCGCAGTGGGGGCGCGGCCGGGTGCGCCAGGCCGCCGGCGCCAAGTGCTGGCGGAACAAATCGGCGTACAGCCTGGCCCCGACGGCCGGGTCTTGCGACGTCAACGAACTGCACCCGATAAGATACCGGCCGCCCCGCGCTGTGGCGTAATCCGCAATCCCTTTCCAGAGCAGCCCGAGCACGACGAGGTTTCGATGCGCGCGGTCCACACAGGCCCGGCCCAGCTCGACCAACTCATCGCGCAGCGGCTCGAAGGGGGTGAGATCAAACTCGCCGGCGCTGTAATAGCCACGCCCATGCGCGGCCATGCGGCCCGTCTGCATCCGGTAGGTGCCCACAACCTGGCCCGTGGCGACTTCGGTGACAATCAGATGGTCGCACACGGCGTCGAATTCATCCACATCTGCGCCGATAACGAAGGAGTCAGACAGGCCCTCGTTGAGTTCGAGGTTAAAGACGTTGAAGCGGAGGCGTTGTGCGGCGCGCACTTCTTCAGGGTTCGTGGCAAGGCGAGCACGATACGCCGCCGGGCAGGTGGCCGGCGGAGGAGTTTGGACAATGGCGTTCATGGGCGGGGCTTGAGGGACTTTTGATAGCTATTCCGACCGGAGCATGACGACGAAACCCAGGTCCTCGAAGAGCACGGGGAACACCAGCCGTGACGGCTCCGTGGCCCGGGATGGGGCGGCCACCTCAACGGCATCCTGGCGCGGTCCGTGGGGGACTCGCGGCCGGACCGTCCGGATGAGGGCACGGCGAAGCCGCTCGCCTTTGCAGTGCCCGGGGCGCGGTTCGCGGCGGGTGACTCGGCCTCTGGCAGCCCGGCGCAGCCGCTGAACCGCCTGACGACGGACACGAGCCGAGGAACGTTTGCGCATCGGCTTCATGCTTGCCTCCGTTCTGGTGAGCCACCGGGGCGTCCAGGCGCGACTGGCAGGCGAGGACGCCGATACTGCTCATGCCAGCGCAGGATAAATTCCAGTGGTGGCATGGGCCGCGCCAATACATGCGACGAGCGTGCCGGCGGCAGTGGGGCAGGGAGCGGCTTCGCTCGCTTCTGGCTTGGCTGTGCAAGATTGACCATGCGCGCAGCATGTCCGCGGCGTGTGGCGTCACCGAGTCGGCGATGTTACAATTGCGCAATTAGCGGCGGCAGCTCCAGCCAGCCATCACAGGCGGCGGCGCTGCAGGCGGAGCTGTGGAGGAACGCGCGCCGCGACATCACGACCTGCACGCGAGGAGGTCGTGGGAGCGCTCAAGGCCGCGGGATGCACCAGCGTACGCAAAGAGGCGGCCGACAGGGTGTTGGCCGCCTCGCAACGGTGTCTGCTCAGCCGCTTGGCCGGCTAGCGCGTGCGATAAAACATGGCCTGGCCGGCGGGTGAGATGAGCAGCGGCGACGTGGGATTGTCCGGCACGTCGGTCCACTCGCCCGTGAGCGACGTGGCCTGCTGGAGCGTGCCGCTGGTCCACTGGATCTCCACCTGGCTGCCAACCTTGCGGATGCTCAGCGTGCCGGGCAACTGTCCGGTGAATCCGTAAGGCCGCGGCACGGTCGCATTGTAGCCGCTGGTGCTCAGGTAGAAGTCGTCAAACACCGCGCTGTAGGTGGCGCTGTTGCCCATGATGACCAGCTTGTCCAACAACGGCGACACCCCGCCCAGCACCGCGTCCACGTAATCCAGGTCGCGGTCGCTGGTGTAATCCTGGAACAGCAAGGTCCGGCCGGCCTCGCCGTCCTTCTGGATGTACACGCTGAACGTGTCGCTGGCGTGGTCGGCCAGCGGCGCGTTGGTGATGTCCAGCCAGACGTTGTAAACAGTGCCGGGCTGGAGTGGCACCGGCGGGTAATCCGGCGGCGGGCTGCTGTTGAAGCCGTACCAGCCGTTGCGCGCGCCCAGATACCACGCGTTGGTATCGATGCCGTACAGGTCGTTGGTCAACGGCGTCGGGTAGAGCACCGGCCCGATGTTGAAGAACGCGTCCCCGTAGCCGCGCTGGCTCTTGTCGGTCAACCCCACGATGTTGGTGACCCCGGCGGCATTGTCCGCGCCGGCAATGATCCGGAAGAACAGGGTGCGCGTCTGACCCTCGGGCACGGCGAGGTTGCGCAGATTCAAGAACGCGATGCCTCCGCCGGTGCTGATGCGCGCGGCGTGGTTGTTGTTGACGCTGAGCACCTGAGCGGAATTGCCCGAGACATCGTTCCAGTAGCCGTTGGCGAACAGGTTGCCCACCGGATAGGTGTCAAAATTATCCAGCAACGTCCACCCCGGCGCGATGCCGTCCACCACGGCCACGCGGGTGGTGGCACTGAGACTGTCCGCACCCCGGTGCAGCGTGAGCACATAGGTGGTTGCCTGCGTCACGGTGATGGTTTGCGCGCCAATGCCCACGATTGTGCTCGCGGTCACGTCGCCCAGCGGATCAATTGTTACCTGGGTGGCGTCCTTGCTCACGTCCCAACGCAGCGTGGTGCTGCCGCCGCGAGCCACCGCCGGCAGGTCCGCCTTGAAGGTGTTGATGTAAAGCGGCTGCAGTCGGGAGGGCGGATTGGTGATGGCCGTGGCCTGGAGGATTTGGATTTCATCCGCTGACAGCGCCCGGTTCCAAATGGCGACTTCATCAATCAACCCCGTGAACCACGCGGAGGCCGCGGAACGCCGAATGCCGCCGATGGACGTGGCCATCGCGGTCAACGGCTCTTGCGGGGAGATGGTGACCGCGTCCAGCACGCCATCAACCCAGAGCTGGGCGCGCGTCAAACCCTCACCCACCACGCGCTGCACGTAAACGATGTTATGCCAGAATGAGCCGTCAAACGCCGTGGCCACCGAATGCCGGTGGTCACCCCCGGTCGCGCCGCTGTCGCTGCGGATGTAGATGTCCACCGTGCCGTCCGACCCGCCGTTGTGCGTGCCGATGTTGAACAGCGGGGTGTTGTTGGTCAGGTTGCCCTCGGAAAAGACGCGACGGTCCGGCTGGTAAGGCATCCCGTTGACCCACAGAGAGACCGTGAAGTTGGGGTGGTTGTTGACCGGCAGGTCATCGCCCGGGTTGTTGATGCGTTCCAGCAACGTTTGGGCAGTGTTGTCGAACTGGAAGGCGTTGCCCCAGCGACCGGCCACCACGTTGGTGGCGCCCATGTTGACCAGCGTCATGTCGTAGCCGCTGACCACGTCGGGCGTCTTGTTGCCCTGGACCACGTCCAGCGGCCAGTAAGCGATGAGGCTGTTGGTGATGCTGGTGGGCGGGAAGACCGCAAATTCCAGTCGGCCTACCGTGCTGGTGGCGCTGCCTGACGGGTTGGACACCACCAGGTAATAATCCCCTGCGTCCGCCGGCTCGAGGCTGGGGAAGTCCAGCACCGCATCGGTCCGCCCGGCCATCGGCTGCCCGTTCTTGTACCACTGGTAGTTCAAGGGCGGGTCGCCAATGACGCCGGCCGTGAAGGTCCATGCATCGCCGGCCACCAAGTTGGTACCGCTGACCAGCGGCACGGTGCACTTGGGTGCCTGAGCTGTGGTCAAATACGTTACTGCGTTGAGGAACAACGTCTCGCCGTCCGGCAGCAGGTCGTAGACGCCTGCGCCCTCGGCGGTGAAGGATGCTGCCTCCCGGCTGCCGGTGAGGAATACGAGCCGCTTGCCGCCCAACAAGTCGCGTCCCGGCGAGGCAGTCAGACCGGCGGCAAACTCGGCAATCACTATGCCGTTGAGGCCCGCGCTGCCGGGCGTGCCCACCACGGCCAGCAGCGTACCGCCAGTGATGAGCGAGTTGTTGTTGATGGAAATCCCGCGCTGAACGATGGTGGCGCCGGTACTGGCATTGGTAAAAGTCACGATCCGGGCGTAGGGATTCACCATCACGTTATTGGTATCCAGCGCCACCCCGGCGAAAATCGGGTGCGTCGGGGCGTTGACCCGCAGCCGCACCGGATCAACGTTCACGTCCGTCATGGTCTCGCCGGTCGTCAGTCCCAGGCGCGCGCCGCCGCCCGTTCCGCCGCGCGTCACGTAGCCGTTCACGATCATCACCGGCTTGGTGACACTGGTGTTCCAGGCCGCCGTTTCGTTCGCCTGCTGGTAGTGGCCGCTGGGCACGGAACGGCTGATGATCACCAGATCGTTCGTGTTCAGCGCGCTCAGCAGGGGTGTTACCCCGTCGCCCAGCACGGCGGTATCGAGATTGTCCACGGTTACGAATCGGGTAACGTTGTGCCCGTGGGCGCGCAACAGGGCGGTGTAACCGGCGTCCGGCGCATTCGTGAAGCCCGCGTTGGCGGCATTGACCGACGGAGTATCGTCGGCGGGGTGGAAGCTGACCCAGGCGATATTCGCCGCCGGCAGCGATAGTCCCGGCAGCAACGACAATCCAAGGAACAAGGACAGTTTCGTTTTCATAGCAGCAGACTCTTTGATTCTGAGTTCCGCGCAATGGCAACACATGTTGCCAGCCCTGTCAAGAATGCTGTCCGACCCTTCCGATTAGACCCGGCCTGTGTCACTACGGGCCGCAGGTAGCCAGTCCCGCAGGCGGTTGGCGCCGCAAGCCGGCGGATGGCTGTCGGGCCGCCAGCGCGGGACCGCGCGGGTGCGCCCGCTTGGGGCGCTGGCAACCAGGTCGGCCCGCCTGCGGCCTGGGCCGTGCGTGCCGCCTGCCAGCCCCGAAGAACGGTTCAGCGGCTGCGTCATGGGACTTTCCGTCGCGCTCCTGCGCTTGTCTGCTGAGCGCATGGGTAGGTGGGCGTGACCCCTGCCATCGGCCGGTCAGCTCAACGACAGCTCCAGCGTTTGCCCCGCGAGCAGATGCAGTGGCGGCTCAAATTGCACCGTGGCGCGGCCCTCTTCGACCTTCAGCGCGGCGACCACGGCTCGTCTTTCCAAGTTCACCGCCGTGCGGGTGAGCACGCTGCTGGCCGGCGGCGACAGGCGGAGGCGGCGCAAGGCGAGTTTGCCCCAGCGCACTGCCAGCGCGACTTTCAAGCCGCGGCCCTCGACCCGCTGGGTGAAGCTGCCCCACCCCTCCGCCGCCGTGAACGCACACTGGAAGTTCTCCGGCGTCAGGCGGGGCGCAAAACCCAGCCGGCCTTTTGGGCCATCGTACTCGTAACCGCAGGCGGCCAGGTACACCCCGTAGCTGGCCATGCTGCGGGCGTAGTGATCGCCGCACTCGATCTCGTTCCAAGGATTCCGCCGCACCGCGTGGTAGCGGTCGTGGATCATGCGGGTGATGGCCAGGCCCTCCAGCACCAGGCCCTCCCAGAGCATGTGGCCGGCGACCTGATACTCGAAGCCGTTCATGCACTCGTTGAAATAACCGGCGGCCCAGTCCGGGCCTTTGCCCTTCGCCTGCGGGTGGTCCCAATCGGCCCGCGGAAACGTGCACATCAGCAGGCCGCCCTCACCGGCCAGCGCATACCAGCGGCCCGGTTTGTAGGCCGCGCGATACGGGCCGACGTC
>Ga0073932_1004316_pt1 | contig 17156 bp, 14 predicted proteins | sample DewCreD2012metaG_FD_76967 | JGI IMG/M metagenome (GOLD analysis project Ga0073932, IMG submission 76967) | Hot spring sediment bacterial and archeal communities from British Columbia, Canada, to study Microbial Dark Matter (Phase II) - Dewar... ... | reverse complement strand
AAATTACCAGAGATTGTAGGTGAATTTTGTTTCAGATTTTCCCACCCGGAAATGTTTGAAAATCCGCGATATTACTTAACAATTGCCCTAAGACTTGTGCCAACAGGTTAAGAATACCCGTGTTAGTTAGTAAAAAAATTAAAAAAGATTTTATTTAATTTTATTTTAAATTTCTTGCTGTTTGTGAAAACTACTTTAAATATCCCATTGGATCTTGAGTTTGTCCATGAAACCTAATCTCAAAGTGAAGGTGCGGCCCCGTGCTTCTTCCGGTCGAACCTATAAGACCAATAGTATCCCCTCTTCTAACTGTTTGGCCTGCCGAAACCAGAATTTTAGACATATGGGCGTAAACGGTTAAAAACCCATTGCCGTGATCGATAAAGACGCGGTTTCCATAACCGATATTGTCCGGCCAACCGGCAACTGTCACTCTTCCAGAATCAGCGGCCAAAATTGGAGTTCCAATATTGTTGGCGATATCAATCGCTCGATGATACCATCTAAACCCTTGAGAAATAGTCCCGGAGGTAGGCCAAATAAATTGACCCGAAGCGGCCACTGTTCCCGCGTTGGGGGTTTGCTGAGCCACAAAACGCGTTCCTTGAGGGGAAGTTTCCTTTTGAGGCATAATGCCATCGGGAATAATCAAAATTTGACCAACCGCAAGCTCAAAAGTTTCGTCATTGGTGAAAGTATTAAATGGATAATCAACAATCGCCTGCGCGTCGGTATTGTAATATTTGGCGAGAGAATAAACCGTATCGCCTTTTTTAACCTTATGAATAACGCCGGTTACCGGAGAAATAAGAAGTTTTTGTCCAGGTTTAATCGAAACATTGTCCCCAAGATTATTAGCCCAACGAATCGTATCCAAAGAAACGCCAAATTTTTGAGCGATTCCCGCAAGCGTATCTCCTTTTACCACTATATATTCAATTGGTTCGGGTCGCGGTTTGTCGGAAAAAAAAGTAGAGGTTGACTCGGCCTCGGTAACTGAAGAAAGAACCGCGGAAGGCGGCGGCGTTTGAGCAAACGAATCGCCTGAAAACGAAGGAAAAGAATTGGCCACAATTGGCGCCAATATAACGCCCAAGACCGCCAGTCCTCCCATTCCCGTATGAACAAAAGGACGAACTAATTTTCCTCTCCCTTCGTAAAGTTTTTCCGCAATTAAACTTTTTCCTTTTTCAAAATGCCTTAAAGAACGATAAAATCTAATAATTAAAAAACGATACCAAGCGAAAAGATATTCGGTAAAATCTTTTGACAGAACTTTTAAATCTTTAATTTTGATTTTAAAATCTATCATTGTCTCCGAAAAAAAATGAAAGCCTTCGGCTAACAAGAGTAACACAAAGAAGAACAACTTGTCAAAAAAAATAATTCAGCCCCACACTTTCATTCTGAAGTTAAATGTTTAATAATCTTGAACCTGAAGCTATCTAACGCTGAAAATGCAAGGTCGTATATTTAAACTCTCGCTTTTTATTCCTCCTTCCTTATTTGCCTATTTACATCCAAAAAACTAATTGCTATATTTTAATTGTAAAAATAATAAATAAAAAATAAAAATTGAATAGAATGGTATTCGACCATTTGAAAAAATATCTTGAAAATAAAAAAGAGAGATTGGGAACAAAACTTCTCTTCTTAGAAAAAAAACGACAGTATTTGTTCATTGCCGGTCTAATGCTTTTGCTTGCCCTTTCAGCCATCCTCGCCCTCACCATTAATTTAGCCAACAATAAAAAATCTTTTAATCTTCAAGAAAAAGCGGCTGAAACAACGTACAATTTCCAGGTAGAAATTGGCGAGGAAGAAGCCGTAATTACAGCGGCAAGAAATCCGCAAATTAGTCGTTTTCTTGATACTGCTCCCCCGGTAGTTAAAATGGCCGATGGACGACTAAGAATTTTTCTTTCTGAATCTAATACATATGCTTATACGCTCAATTCTTCTGAAGATTTAGGTAATGTTGCAAGATGGAGATCGGAAGGAATGGTCTTGCCCAAAGGAAATGGAAATAATTTTGACACTTGCGGCGCTTGGCTTAATTCTGTTTATAAAGATCCTAATAATCCTAGACACTGGATAGGTTGGTATCACGCCGAAATTAGACCCAATAATTGTAATAGTACCGATGACATTAAAACTATGGCTTTTGTCGAATCTTTTGATGAAGGACTACATTGGATTAAGGGAACGGCTGATCATCCGTATCCTCAAAACCAAGTTATAAAACCGCCCGAAGAAAACCTATATTTAGACGCGGGAGACGCTCACGTAATTAAAATCGGCGACTATTTTTACATGTTTTCTATGGGAGGAGTGGGCGGAGACGGCTACCACTTATCACGGTCTTTGGTTAGCGATGAAGGAAAACCGGGAACTTGGTTTAATTACTCCAAAAACGACGGGTGGAACCAACCCGGACTGGGAGGCAATTCCAACCCTATTCCCAATATATATAACTATGCTGTTTACAACTCTTATCTTGGAAAATACATCTCCATAATGGCAACCGGACGATGGGGATTTCGGTTTAATTATACGCCCTCCCCGAGTAATCTGTTAAGTTGGCAAAGTCAACTTATTTACCCGCTAGTGAGCACAAGCACTGATTCTAACGTTGACCGTGGAGGAAATGGAGATCGCCAGGACACGCGGGGCTACTATAACTACGCCTGGATCATCTCGCCCGACGGAGATACAGAAACAGTTGGGCAAGAATTTTACCTTTATTATATGAAAATTTTCCCCAATGAAGGTTTTGAAAAACGAAACCTTCTTCGTCGAAAAATCAAAATTCATGAAAATCGCAGCACAATTTTCTCTAAAATCCCCTTAATAGAATATCGAAAAGGCAATAAAACCCAAACCAGTACCGAACTGCCCAATCCCTCTGAAAACTACCAAAAAACTGGCTATCTTGGCTATCTGGCCGGCCAACGAAAAGAAGGCTTCGTTCCCCTCTGGGACTGTTATATTGAAAATTGGGACGACCACATGCTAACCCTTGGAACCCTTGATCCAGCTAATCCGGGCATTTGTCCAACCGATCCAAACGCTTCCGTCGTTAGAAACATAGGCTTTATTGCTCAAACCCCCAGAGACGGCGCCAATCTTCCGCTTTATCGTTGCTTTGATGAAGAAAATCTTAACCATTTTGTTGACACCACGCCCGATTGTCGAGGTAAAAAAAAGGAATTCCTAATGGGTTATATTTTTTCAAGCTTCGAAACCCCCAGTTGCCCTCCGCCGCCAGCAGTAATTCAAATCGGTCCTCATAATTGTATTACCAACAACAAACCCTCATTTACTATTATCGATCAAGAAGACAACTGCGTCCCGCACGACGGAATTATTCTTATAAGAAAAGATGTTAATGGCAACGGCATGCTCGATAATGCCTCTAGTGAAGATATTTTGGTCGCGGGCAGCGGTCTTTGGAAAGAAAATGCTTTTGATCCTCAAACCCATGAATATACCTTTACCCCCGCCGAACCCTTGGCTGATGGTGCCTATATCTGGAGAGGGTACTCGCGCAACACCAACAACCAAAAAAGCCTTGACAATGATTTTATCAGCTTCAGAATTTGCGCCAATCCTAATTATGAATGCTCCAACAATACCTGTCAAATAAAGACAGAAACGCCCCCTTCCCCTCCTATAAATTCGCCAACAGTCGAACCAGCCGAACCTACCCCGCCGGATTCAACCATTATCTCAGGTACCCCCCAACCAACAAATACGCCAACGGTCAAACCCGCTCCCGACGAAGAACAAAACATTACTCCAACACCAACCACAACCAGACCCACACCCACCAATAGTTGTCTCCCTGGCCCCAGTCAAACTAAAAACGCTTACATACCCCAAGCTCTTTCTTCTACGTGGGGCGTCGGCGAACCCTTAAAATTTCAGGCCAATCAAACTGGAATTCTAGATAAAGTTGATCTCTATCTCTCATGGAAAGCCCCGTCATCAATCGAGGTTAAAATTACCGACGAACAAGGCAATAATATCTCAAATACTGTTCGCCAATCCCTGTCAGGAACCTCGCCCGGCAAATGGATAACCTTTGATCTTACCACTGAACCATTGCTTCAATCGAATAAAAACTACATTATTACTTTCCGAAAAAATTACGGAGATCTGTACGTTCACCGCGGCATCTATTGGAACTGGGCTTATAAAACCTATTTCAAATCCTGTCAATAACTATCAAATTTATATTGATAGTTCATTTATGCCTTCTTGATTGAAGATAAATTTAATCACAACTTCTTGATTCACATAACGCGAACGCAAAAAGCGGGGTACCGATGAAGATCTTTGACTGGATACCCCAAACTGTTTAGGAAGCATTAAAATATAGACTGGATTACCCCTTGCTCAACCCCTCCAAAAAATCCTTATTAGTCTTGGTCTTTTTCAATCTCTCAATAATTACTTCCGTCCGCTCGTCCGGACTTAAGATATCAATCATTCGTCGCATGGTAACAATCTTCTCGTAAGTCTTTTTATCATAAAGTCTTTCTTCCTGTCGAGTGCCCGAACGTTGAATATCAAAAGCCGGAAAAATTCTCCTTTCCGCCAATTTGCGATCCAGATGCAGTTCCATATTGCCAGTGCCCTTAAATTCTTCATAAATAAGATCGTCCATTCTCGAACCGGTATCAATTAGGGCTGTGCCGATAATAGTTAAACTTCCTCCATTTTCAATATTCCGAGCCGCACCTAAAAAATGTTTGGCTGGAAATAACGCGGCGGGATCAAACCCTCCCGAAAGAGTGCGCCCCGAAGTTGGCATAGCAAGATTATATGCTCGAGCAAGACGAGTAATTGAATCAAGAACAATAACAACATCTTTTCCTTGTTCCACCAATCTTTTCGCTCTCTCCAAGGCAAGCTCGGCAATATGAGTCTGTTCCTCCGGCGCTTCATCAAAATTGGAAGAATAAACTTCGCCAGTGCCTTTTGTAACTTCGCGCATATGAATATTTATATCTGTCACTTCCTCCGGACGCTCCCCGATTAAAACCGCCATCAAATGAATCTCGGGAAAATTCTTGGCGACGGCGGCGGCAATATCTTTAATAAGATAAGTCTTACCCGCCTTTGGAGGAGAAACGATTAAACCCCTTTGGCCCTTGCCTATCGGACTAATTAAATCAATCAAACGAGTGGAAAGATTTTCTCTATCATGTTCCAATTTTAAGTGTTCATCGGGATAAACCGGCGTAAGCTGATCAAACCAAGGTCGGCTTCCTATTTTTTCCGCCGGCGCGCCATTAATAGTTTCAACCTTTAAAAGCCCCCAATATCTTTCATTTTCCTTTGGCCTTCTAGCCTGACCGCCAATAATATCTCCCGGCCGAAGCTGAAAACGCCTAATTTGAGATGAAGAAATATAAATATCATGATCGGAAGGCATCTTTTCTGGACGAAGATAACCATGTCCGCTCGGACTTAGATCCAAAACGCCCTCAACCGACTCTGTTGGAAGTCCGGCGTCGGGGATTATTCGATCGTCAACATAACCGTTAAAACCGTTAACGCCTGAAGCATCTTTCGATAAATTAAAACGATCCCCCCCGTTTCCATTTAAACGCGCCCCCGAATTCAAATGATTAACATTAAAATCGCCGGACGGCTTTAAAGAAACGGATGGATCGGTGGAAGCTCTCAAAACAGTTGATTCTTTCTTAACTGAAACAGGTTCTCCAATAATGTCTTCCACTGTAATTTCTGGCTCGGAAGAATAAACATCTCCGCCTTTTTTTTCTTCCTCGTTAAACCTCGGTTTAACGAAAGAGGTATCGCTGTTGGAATTAGTAAGGGGTTTGCGAGAAACAGTTCTTTTAATCATAGAAGTATAAATTAATTAATAATAAAAACTGCCAAAAATAGTTAGATATTATCTAATAAATCTTCATGACAGAAAAACGTTAAGACTAACGAAAAAAGTTGCCTTGCGGGTTGTAAAAATAAATTTATTTGTTTCACAAACGAAATTTGATTAAAAATCCTGGGGAGACCTACAAAATAACAGAACCCAAAATCCACCAGAAGTTCTCTTAAAAACAATTATATTTAAACATAATTCAAAACAATTGTCAAGCAAGTGTATTAGTTCTACGCTTTTATCAGCCCTACAGTTATTTTACTCATTAAAGCTTTGGGGCTAAAATTCTGACTGCATCAGTGATCTTGTGGTTAAAATTTGTTAGTTTTTCTGCAAGAAATTTTCTGGATTTTTGACTATTCGCATATTGACTGTTAAGAAGATGTGCAATTACGCCAACCATTTCCAAATTGGCGCCGATTATGCCTGTCGGATTTTTAGAAGTCCTCCAATGAAGTTTACTCATTTGATCAGGATGAATTGTATAATCAAATAAAAATTTGTTTATAAAAAATACATCATACTGCAAGGCAATTTTAAACCACATATTAAAATCGAAGGTATTAAAGGAAAATTCCTGGCCAAAAAAACCTGTTTTTTTAAACACGCTTTTACGAAAAACCATGCTCGGAGCCAAACTTATACATCTCTCTTTTTCTAAAGTAAGAATAATATAATCTAAACCAGAAATTACTCCTTCTTTATCACCATAACCATCATACCAAACTTTAATAAAATTTCTATTTATATCCACCATCTTTACCATTGGAAAAGTAAAACCCACCGTAGGATTTTTTTCTAAAGCTTTAAATGATTCTTTCAAAAAATCTGGATACATAATATCGTCATCATGAAAGATACTCAGGTACTCACCAGGAGCAACATCAATCGCCTTATTCCAATTGCCTATAATTCCAATGTTGCTTTCGTTTCTGATGTAATGGATTCTTGGGTCATCGAAAGACTTGACAATTTCAGGAGTATTGTCTGTGGACTCGTTATCTAGAACAATAAGATCAAAATCTTTATATGATTGATCTAAAACCGACTGAATTGCCCGATTCAAAAGGTTTGCTCTATTATAGGTAGGTATGGCAACTGTTAACTTATTTGTGTTCATAGTATTCAACTATATTAGTAATAAATTCTTTAGCAGTGCACTTTCTAGAATAATAGTTTGAGGTTTTAACAGCAAGAGTGTGGTATTTATCAATTTCAGTAATTAAACTTAAAATTGAGCTTGTCAAATTATTCACAGTCTGATCTTTATTTTCAACATAATCAAAAACTTTTCCGCTTGCTCTATTTTTTTTCAACGATTCTTCCAACCAGGTTCCGCTTGATACCACTACTAGTTTCCGGTAAATGGACGCCTGCATAAAAATACCAGACACTCTTTGACTGTAATTTTTTGGATCATAAGGAAGAACAACAATATCAATTTCCCTAAAAACACTATCATATTCTTCTGGTGATAGAGAGCCGTTTATTAACCTCACCTCCGATAATTCAGAAACATTTTTCAAAAGAGATTTCATTTCATTTTCTTGGGTTTCACTAAAACCACGAGGATTTAAATTTTGAACAACAAATTTTAGATTTTTTTGACTTTTAATAAGATATGGAATCGATCTTAAAAAAATAGACAAACCCTTTTCCTGCCTTCCATCACCTAAAAAACCAATAATTAACGAATCCTTCTTGTTTCTTTCAGATAAATTAATAGGAATATTAAAGGGAACAGGCAGAACTCCGACATCTCTTTTTGATAAAGAGGATAATTTATTGTTTAAGTTGCCTGACTCGGTTGACCAGTAGCTGATTGATGGAAAATTCGATACGCTAAAGGCTTCTGCCAACCTGTTTTCCCATTTCTGTTTAAATTCAGGTTTTTCTAAATCATCAGATTCTTTAGTTGGCGGATATAATTGGTGAAATTGCATCGCCACCTTAGGGTAATTTCCTTTGTTTTGTTTTAAATAATTGAAAAATTTTCCTACACCGTAAATTTGATTTTCGTAGGCTGCCGGAATTATAAGCAAATCCCTTTCGCAAAAAGAATATATTTTATGAAGATTAATCAAATCTTCTCCAAAACTTTCCCCTTTATTTTCAAGATCTTCAAAGCATGTCTGTTGAATAAATGGAATAACCCCCCCAATATTTTTTTTAGTATTTTCGTTAATACCAATATTTCCAATTAAATAAAAATCTTTTTTCTCAGACACAAAATATTTTTTAATAGCCCGTGCTGCTTCAAAATAATGTCCAAAATCATACTTTAGAAAAGGATCTATATAAAAAAATCTCATATTACCTCGTTACAAAACTACTGAATTTTTCTGCGATTGAAGCTGATTCCTTTTCCCACGAAATCACATACGGGCGCTTATAATCTAATCCGCGAGTATCTACATGAACAGCTAATCCCGGCATGGGGCCTACTAACATTCTCCTTTTCCCGGATTCATTCTGGTATTTTCCTAATTTTTGTAAATGCCTAAAAAGCTCACGATCAGATGGAACTCCTTTCCCATTATCAATATGCAAAACAAAGACAAAAAAGTCTTCTACCAAAGTTCTTTTTCTTACAGCAAAAGTCATACATGTAGATTCTTGTGTTCGCCAATGTCTCGAGTCTGTTAAATAAATGTTATTATTCCAATGTTGCAAGTCTTTTCCATAAGGATAATCAGTTTGATATCTAACCGGATGATCGTATGGCGTAGCGTAGTCTGCAGGAATTTGTGTTAAAGCTTCTATTAAACCAATAATAGCTGGAGGCAACCACAAATAATCATCCTCAGAAAAAAGAACAATTCCCTCATCAGACAAATTTGCTGCTTTTTCTAAAGCCAAAAGGCATGATTTAGAATTGCCTTGTTTGGGAATTAATTCCACTATTTCACCTCTCGGTTCAACTAATCTTTTAATCGTATCTTTATTACCGTTTTCTCTTAGTTCTCCGTCGTGTAATAAAACTAATTTTTTATTAACGTCCAGACTTGACAACATGTCAAAAGCATAACAGAGACTTAAGAGACATAATCTTCTGTCATACCAATCCGGACGCGGAGCATTGCCTTCGCTTGCTGTCGTACGGTAAAAAACTGTAAGTCTTTCCCCCATATGTTTCAGATCATTTCGAATTTGATAATAATAAACGCCGACTTATTAAATCTTTCCTAAAGAATTTTGCAACCGAAGTTAATCTTCCGGCCGCTTCATGCTTCTGGAGGTATACTTCTGAGGCACGGAATAGTGAAGCTAAAAATAGCTCATCTATCGTATTCGCATTCACAAAATCCGGACACTTGAGAACTTTAAATTTAATACCCCGGTTTCTGCAAAATTCGAGATAATCCTCAAGATGCAATTCCGACACAGATTGTCCGTTAGCCAATAAAAACTTCTCTAGTTCACAAATTGAATCTTTGGTTATAGAAAAAAGACCAGCCATTTAAGGCCTTGAACATTTTCTTTTAGAGCCTTTTTTTCTATTTTTAATAATTTGTTTCTTTGATTAAAAACAATTCCTCCAAGAGAAAGATCTCTTTTATCCTGGGGTCTCATTGCAAAAACTTTAACTTCCGCCAACGAGCTTTGTTTAAAATTTAAAAAGGGATTTTCTAAGAAATAAATATCGCCTAAGGAAATTAGCGCCTCACTGACTCCTGTAATCTGTACCAAGTTAAGAAGAGCATAAAGGACACCTTTGTCGTGAGCGGCATTTTCTACAATAATAATTTTATTCTTATCATTTGGGAAAAAATTATTAATGCCTTGCCTAAATTGTTCAATATATTCTTTACGCGTGGAGATGTAAATTTTCTGAAAATCTGCTTTAAGAGATTGCCTTATTTGCCTGAACAGAAGTGGTTCGTCGAAAACTGGAAATAATGATTTGAGGACAACTGCTCCAATCGCCCCTAAACGGCTTCCTTTGCCACCGGCCAGAATAATTAAGACAGGCTGATGTTCCATATCAAACAAACGTCCCGCTTTGACTTATGATTTCATCTAAAAAATCATCTCCGTCTTTAGGAGTAGTCATCAGTCTGGTAAGTTTACCGTTTCTGATATACCAGGAATTATCGATCCCTATATTCTTGAGAAACGCAAAATCGTGAGAAATCACAAGAAGCGCTCCGCTAAAGTCTTTTAGGGCAGTTTCAATTTCTTCAACTGCCGGTATGTCTAAATTATTAGTTGGCTCATCAAGGATTAAAATATCTATCGGACTGGCAATTGCCATTGCAATTGCAAGTCTCGCAATTTCTCCGCCACTAAGCGATTGTGCTTTTCTCTCGACATCGCTCGTTTCACAAAATAAGAAATGGGCCAAATAATCTCTCCTCTCGCGGGGTGAAAGTCCGGGCGTAACACGAGAGAAGTTTTCCAGTACTGTCATTTCTTTGTCCACTATTGAGTAGCTTTGGTCAAGATAAACTGCTTTCAATCCTTCTGCCTCTTCCTTCTTTCCTGAAGAAATAACTTCAGGGAAATCCATCATTCCTTTAATTAATGTGCTTTTACCACTGCCGTTATCTCCGAATATTGCAATCCGATCACCAGCATAAATACTCAAATTAGCTCCTGTTACAATCTCCCGTCCTGGATATCCAAATGAATAGTCTTCGACTTTTAACAAAAGCTTACCTTTAGGACGACCCGCTTCTTTAATACTTGGAGAGATTCTTCTTTTTCTTTGACCCTTAACTTCTTCTAATTGACCTCTAAGGTCAGTTGTCTTTCTCCTGGCTCTGTCTTCTCTTGAACCGGAACTTTTTTCGGCCCTTTCTTTAAAGTAATGAGCGCGGAAACGATCATGATCTTCTGGATTTCTCTTTAAATCTCTTCTTGCGCTGTGAGCAAGCCTTTCTTGAAGCCTAATTTCTTCACGTCTGGCGGCTCTTATCTCTTTGCCAATCCTAATTTCTTCTCTCTCTCTGGCCTCTTCAATCAATCTCTTTTGTTCAGCATAGAAAGAAAAATTTCCGCCATATGATTCTAGATGTCCTTCAGCTAACTCAAGAGTCTTATTTGTTAATTGGTCCAGAAAATACCTGTCATGCGATACTACCAATAAGCCACCAGGCCACCCCTTCAGAAAATTTGTAAGCCATTGTCTCGCTTTTATGTCAAGGTGGTTTGTTGGCTCATCCAGGAGTAACACATCAGGATTAGTAATCAAAGCTCGAACAATACCAATTCTGATTATTTCTCCGCCACTAAAATTTCCCACTGGGACTAGAAGTACATCATTCTCACCTCGTGAGACACCTAGTCTTTGGAGAATTTCTCTCATTCGTTCTTTCAAGTCAAATCCGTCAGTGTTTATTAAAAAACTTTGCAAATCGGAATATTCTTTACTAAAAGCGCTATCGGAACACAAAGAAGAATTAGAAACCATCTCTTCATTCATTCGTTCGAATTTTAATAATCCATCGACAATCGGTTTTACGCCATCTGAAACCACTTCAAATACTGTTCTATTTTTTTCCGGTTCAAAATTTTGTGGAAGAAACCCGATTCTTGCACCACCACTGATTACTCCAGAATCCGGAATAACTTCTCCGGCCAAAATCCTAATAAGAGTAGATTTGCCAGATCCATTAACTCCTATCAAACCAATTTTATCTCCAGGATTTACTGACAAAGAGACATCGTCCAAAACAATTTTTCCAGGATAAGACATCCGAAGATTTAGAGCTACAAGCGGACGGTAGACCCTTTCTCCACTTTCAGCAAAAGCAAACGCATTATTATTTTCGCAATTTCTAAACGCCATATTGTTTTTCCTTATTCTTTTCACTCAATTACCCGAAACATTATTCGTTATAAAAAATAAAAATATTATATTTGTTATAGGATTATAATATTTTCACGCTTCTTAATCAATAATATGAGACACAACATAGGCAAATGAAATAATTGTTAAACCGGTTTAGCAAAAACAAGCAAAGCCTTTTCAGTAGTTCCCGGAGGATAACAAGTTTGAAGAACTAAAAGCTCTTCTTTCTTTTGGGTTAAAAAGGAAGTCTCAGTCCGTTCTGTTATTTTTTTCTCAACCACTAAATATTCAAATTCCTTCCCCTTATAAATAACAATTATGCGATCGCCTTTTTCAAGCTCTCCGAGAAGATAGAAAATGGCATTATAGCGGGTAATGTTCCAAGGGGCGTTAGTAGAATGAGCGAATAAAAAAGTTGTCCCCTTTGCCCCCGGGAAAACGCCGCCGGAAGCGTGAGCCACCCCTTTTTTTAAGGCCTCCTGCCATTCCTTTTCTTTTGAAAAATCGACATCGGAAATAACTTTGCTGACAATATTAATTTTAGGAATAATAAGGGAAAAATTAGAATCCGGGGCTATCGCAAGAAAATTGTTTTCGTTTTTTGGCGAAGAAAGATATTTTTTATTGTCTGGTGTTTTAAAATTGTAAACAGCCTGCTGTTTAATCAAAGGAAAAATGGAAAAAATAATTCCGATTATGGAAAAAAGCAAAAAAAAATCCCCAAGAACAAGCAAAAGAAAACGAAATTGAACCTGATTGACGAAAAAATTTATAACCGTCAAAAAAGAAGATAGCGGGGCGAAAATTTTATCGCCTGAATTGAGGATGGTACGCCTGCCCAACCTACCATCCTCAATCAAGTGACAAATATTTCTTAAAATAAATGGTTTTGCGTATTTTGTCCAAACTAAATTGAAAATAATCAAAAATAAATTGCCTGTCTTCTTTAATAAAATCCCAATCTTGAAAAGAAATTTTATAAAATAAAACCAAACCTTTTTATTATATTGATCGGCTTTTGATAAATCCTCTCCCGCCTTTTTTAAAAAAGCCCTCTTTCGACTTTTAACCCCCGTTTTGTCCTCTTGAAAAATAATAATCTCGGACATTCATCATTTAAGCTATCCCTTTTTTTAAAGAATTTTAGAGAGAATCTTAATAATTGTTCCCGCCGCGCCTACGAAAACAAAAGCCGATACAGGAAATCCCGCTTTAGGCAAAACTTGTTTTTCTTCAATAATAATTTTAGTGATTGGCGTCGCTGTCGGAGGACAGCTTGGACAAATTGTAGGCAAGGGAATGCTTGTCGGCGTTGGCGTGCTCGTTGGGGGACAAGTCGGAGTCTGAGTTGGCGCGGGAGTCTGCGTCGGACTTGGCGTCTGCGTCGGGGAAGGAGTGCTTGTGGCCGTTGGATGGGGAGTGGCAGTTGCCGTAGGTTTAGGCGTCGCCGTTGACGTTGGTCTTAACGTTGGCGCGCTGGTTGGCGGACAAGTCGGACTGGCAATAACGGTTGGACAAGGACCCGCCGCCTTTATAGTAAAGGCGATCCCCCCTTCCCAAACTCGATTATCAAAGGAATTAAAACAATCCGGCGCGTTTGCGTTTTCCGCGCGCGCGTCTTTGGCGATATCAAGTTGTCCCACCTTGCCGCAGGGAATATCCATTGAAAAAGTTTTGCCCGTGTTTGGGGGAATAATATCGTTATACCTTCTTACAAAATTGTCGCAACGAAACCCAAATGTCGGCTCTCCTTGAAAATCGCAAAGATTTTCCTGAATCCAAATAACAATCGGCTCGGTGGTATTATTGTTTACTTTAATCCGATTGCTGTGATATTTATCATTGGTAATATTGCCTGTCGAAAGATCAATCGGCATGCAAATTAATCCGCCCTGTTCGCCCTCCGCCCTCGCTTCGCCTCGGCTCTTTAAAAGCTGACTCCTAAAAACAAAAAAAGAAACGACAAGAACGATAATAAATAAAATCAGAAAGCCAACTCTTCCAAAGAGCTTTGCTTTTTCGTCTTCCATTTCGCGCCCTTATCTGTAAACAGCCTCAAAAATAGTATTGACAATATCTTGGGAAGATGCTATGTTCATTTTTAGGATTTAAAATTACCTGTCCAGAATTTAAATCCTAAAAAATCTTTAGGGCATTACTATTCGTAAGTTTATCTATCAATTTAGGACTTAACGGTAGTAATGCTCTTTTTGTTTACAGATAATTAGGTCAAATCTAATAAGACAGAATAAAAGAAAGTTTAAAACCCCGTAAGAAATAGGTAAATCTCGCTTCTTTTACTTTTCAAAGAACACTTTTGTTTCTTCCTTCAAAAACCGTCTTCCCTTTTCTTTAATCTCCCATTTTCATAAGAATAATTTCTCCGCCGAATCTGGAAAAATTTAACAATTCTTTTTTAGCCCAAAGATCAACTTCGCTTTTCTTAACAGGCATTAATTTTTTTAAGGAAAAACCAAATTTCCTTTTAAACAAATTGCCCAATCGTTTTTTACTCATTTAAATATGTTTATACCATACCTTTTTATTGTCGTCAAGCCTATAAAAAATTTTAATCAAAAATTTAATATACCTATAGTAAATACTCCATGAAATTTAGCTTCATTTTTAACAATTTTTAAAATATTTTAATAAATTGTGGATAACTCAAAGAAGACTGTTGACAAAATTTTTAGAGCCCGTCAATTGTTTAACGGGAAATAACCCCTCGCCCTTTTGCCGACCTTTGCCAAATTGCTAAATACTTGCTAGCGCCCCTCGAAGATTTTTAACAGTAGAAGGAGAAATAATATGAGTAAAACCCAATTTTTTAGCCTCTTTAATCCGCTTTTCCTCCCCGCTTACCTTTCTTATCTCGCCCAAAAGCCCGACTTCGCCAAAAGCGCAGACCTTTTCCGCCAAAGCTTGATTTTTAAAACTGGAAACAATTGCCAAACAAATCCCTAAATCGGCCGCCGGTTCGGAAACCTTAAATCCGCCCCCAACTTTAATAAAAACATCCTGATTATAAAGAGGCAGTCCCAATGTCTTTTGTAAAACAGCTGTCAACAGTAAAACTCGATTATAATCTACTCCGGAAACAACCCGCCGCGGGATAGCTAAAGCGCTTTGTGTAACCAAAGCTTGAATTTCAAGAAGCATTGGCCTAGTCCCCTCCATGGCGCAAATAGTTACACTGCCGGGCTGGTTCTTTGTTCCTTCGTCTGCTTCTAAAAATAATTCCGAAGGATTTTTAACCTCCTCCATGCCTTTTTCACTCATCTTAAAAACGCCCACTTCATCGGTGGGGCCAAAGCGATTCTTTATCCCCCGCAAAAGTCTTAAATCGGTAAAACGTTCTCCTTCCAAGAAAAAAACCGCGTCAACCATATGCGAAAGCGTCATTGGTCCCGCGATATTGCCGTCTTTATTAACATGACCAACCAAAATCGTCGTTGCCCCGTTTTTTTTGATTACTTCCAGCAGTTTCTGAGAACAACCCCTGACTTGAGAAATCGAACCGGGACTGCCTTCAAAATCTTCCGACCAGAGAGTTTGAATGGAATCGACAATAATAAACTTTTCTTTTTCTAAACTGTTAATAAATCGATCAATGTTGGTTTCCGCCAAAAGCGTTAGATTATCGCCCGCAACCCCCAGTCTCTCCGCCCTCATCTTGACCTGTTCGGCTGATTCCTCGCCGCAAATATATAAAACCTGCGGCAAATTTTTGGCTAGCTCTAAAAGCAAGGTGGACTTCCCTACGCCCGGTTCCCCCGCCAAAAGCGCCATCTCGCCGACAACAAAACCCCCGCCCAATACTCGATCGAGTTCGGCAATTTTGGAAGAAATTCTCGCGGAGGTTTGCGCTTTTATCTCGGAAAGCTTTATTGGCTTTGCTTCTTTTATTTCGGTTTTTAAATTTTGATTTTTGAATTTGGCTGAATACTTATATTCAACCATCGTATTCCATTCGCCGCAGTTGGGACACTTGCCAAACCACTGAGATGACTCGTAACCGCAGTCTTTGCAAACAAATTGAGAAATATTTTTAGCCATCAACAAATCAATTTATTAAATGAAGAGCTAATTATTTTCCTTTCCCGGCTTATTTATACCCAATTGGTTTTTGACTTAGAACAAGGCCGAGAGAGATTCTTCGATTTTCTCGATCAATCGATTCAATATAAATATCAATTTTATCGCCCTCGTTAATTGTCAGTTCGGGCGGAATTTTGGAAATGTGAACCAAACCCTCAATTCCCGGTTCAATTTCCACCAAAGCCCCAAAAGAAGTCAATCTGGTTACTTTTCCTTCTAATTTTGAATCAATTGGATATCGGCTTTCAAGTCCTTCCCATGGATCGGGAAGAAGTTGCTTAATGGAAAATTGAACGCGATTATCTTCAGTGCTAATAACCTTAACTTTTACTTTCTCTCCCGCCTTGTAAAGTTTGTTTAAGTCTTCAACTTTTTGCCAAGACACTTCGGAGATATGTACCAAACCCTCTATTTCTTCATCCTCGACCCTAACTTTTACAAAAAGACCAAAAGGGGCGACCTGAGTTATTTCAACTTCAAAAATATCCCCAATTTTTAATTTTTTAATCGCCTGAGCGGCTTTCTTTATTTTTTCAGCGTCAGAAACAAGTTTTTCTGAAAAAACCAGCCTATTTTGCTCGCGATTAACCTCAATAACCTTAACTGTTAGCTTCCGGCCAACTAATTCTCCCAGTTTTCCCTGCCATAACGAGCCGATTTGACTTCCCGGAATAAAACCTTGAAGAGAAAAAGCGGAATCGACGATTAATCCGCCGCGATTTACTTCGCGGCCTTTTACTTCGGTTTCTTCTCCGCTTTTAAGCATTTCCTCAAACTTATTCCAAGCAAAATCGGAAGCCGCTTGTCTTAAGGAAAGAAGAATTTGGCCTTTTTCGTTTTCAAGACTGCCAACATAAACTCTTACTTTATCTCCCACTTTTAAATTTTGAATAAAATCTTTAGATCTCTCAAATTCTTTTCCAAGAACAACGCCATCGGTTTTGGCGCCTATATCAATAAAAATGCTTTTGGGAGTAATTTCTGAAATAACGCCATCAACTACTTCTCCTTTTTTAAGCCCGCGAACTTTTTCCTGCTCGAGCAAGAGAAGCTCCTCCATTGTTGTGGGTTCTTTTAAGATTGTTCCTTTCTTTTCGATTTTTTCTTCTTTTGGTAATTTTGTTTTATTGCTCAATTTAGTAAATCCTTCCTTTCTTAAAGATTATCGCCGCAAAATACGCTTTAGCGATATAGCAATTATAACATTCTGCCTTAAGTTGAACAAGATTCTGTCCTAGTTACATACTTTTGAGACAAAGCCTCTTTTTTCTTGATATTGATAAGGTGTTAAATAGCCTAGTGATTGGTGGGGTCTTTTTTGATTATAAAACACAAGCCAATCTTTTAGTTTTT
>Ga0073932_1004315_pt1 | contig 17160 bp, 15 predicted proteins | sample DewCreD2012metaG_FD_76967 | JGI IMG/M metagenome (GOLD analysis project Ga0073932, IMG submission 76967) | Hot spring sediment bacterial and archeal communities from British Columbia, Canada, to study Microbial Dark Matter (Phase II) - Dewar... ... | reverse complement strand
CCGCCGAAACGCTGGGCCTGACATCCACGCTTCGACCTCGCGGTCGCCCGAGGGGCGACGGCAATGCCTGAAACTTTCCTCCTCGCCCCAAAGCCCCCAATATATGCTCCTGACCCCTTTAATCTATGGTCCGACGATGCCGGCATCGCGACGGGTCCAGCGGGCCCGGTTCGGCTCGGCCAGCGGTTTATCGAAGTCGCGTGGCCGAGCCCCCACGATCGTGGGGCCAATGTCGTTGTCGGGGTAAGGATCGAAACGCTCCGCCTTGCGCCGTTGATAAGCTGCCGGCCCGGGACCGACCCATCTAGGTGGAGCGACACAACCCAGTGTCGTTGCCGTCATGGCCAAGGCGGCAGCCCATTTGGCGAGCCCGTGCATGAGCCGTATCCTTCCTTTGCAACCGTGGCTGGCGGATTATAGAGATCGCTTTCGGCGAGAAGAAGGCGAAACTCTAATGAAACGGCCGGTGATGGGTTATAATGGGTATTTTCCGGAGACCTGGGTAGGGCTCCGCCGAGCCCCCTGTGGAGTGTGAGCAAGTAATGCCGCGGAAACCGACCGAGGAAGACATCTTCAAAGACTCGACCATGACCTTCGGGGAACACCTCGAGGAGTTGCGAGTCTGTCTGTTCCGCGCAGTGGCGGGACTGTTCGTGGGGCTAATTGTTGGCCTGGCGGTGGGCCGGTACGTCGTCGAGTTCATCCAGACGCCGTTGACGCGGGCGTTGACCAAATACTATCAGCAAGAGTCGTTGAAGCGAGTCGAGCGGGAGTTGTCGAACCTGGATAGCGGCGAACGCCCTTCACCCTACGTCGCCGGGCAGATTCAGGACCTGGTGAACAAGGACGGCCTCTTGGCGGAAAGGGTCTACATCGACCCCGCCGCCGTGCTCGACCAGCTCAAGTTCCTCTATCCGGATCGGTTCGGCTCGCTCGAGACTCCGGAGCGAGATCCGGAAAAGCCGCTTCGGGCTCGCGATTTCATCCACGTGTTCGTCTGGCGCTCCGCCAAGGAGGATCCTCGCGTGAGCGCCAAGTCGCTTAGCGCGCACGAGCCTTTCATGATCTACCTTAAAGCGTCGCTCTTGGTGGGTGCGGTGCTTTCCAGCCCTTGGGTGTTTTACCAGATCTGGATTTTCGTGGCGGCGGGGCTGTACCCTCACGAAAAGCGGTACGTCAATATTTATCTGCCGTTCAGCGTCGGATTGTTTCTATTCGGCGTGTTGGTCGCGTTCTTTTTTGTTTTCGAGCCGGTGTTGGACTTTTTGTTCACCTTCAACCGCCACCTCGGCATCTCTCCCGAACCGCGGATCACGGAGTGGCTGGGATTCGTCCTCATGCTGCCGCTGGGCTTCGGCATCGCGTTTCAATTGCCGCTGGTGATGTTGTTCCTCCAGCGGATCGGGATTTTCACGGTGCAGATGTATCTGTCCTACTGGCGGGTCGCGATCCTCATCATCTTCGTCATCGCGGCGATCCTGACCCCGCCCGACCCCTGGAGCATGTCCCTGTTGGCCTTGCCCTTGAGTTTCCTCTATTTCGGCGGCATCCTCCTGTGCAAACTGATGCCCAAAGGCAAGGGGCTGTTGCCGGCGGAGGATTAATCCCCCAGATTATGTATCCGAGCCTCGTGTATTGGCCACGACGGGTTTTCGTGGGACCGCCCGGGAGTGACCCAATCCGACGTTGGACCACTGGATAAAACTTCGGTGGCGGAATGCAGTAATCCAATCCACCGGGGATCTATTTCGCCCAAAGGAGGTGGCAACGAAGGCTGAATGGCGATAGGGGGCATCGAGCGATCCGTCCGCACGGGGGATATCGTGGCATGGGTTTGCCAACGCCAGGTCGGGGGAATGGATGCGCCTCGTTTTTCGTAAGGGTGCGCCCCCTCCTTGTGGTGCCCCTCCTGGTATTGGATGACCGAGGAGGTACAGTTTTGGAGAAGGCAATTCGGGGGTGGGGAGAACGTTTGGCTTTGTAGGACCGGCTTGGGTCGGGTAGAATGAGCGATTTGATCGGCTCAAAGTCGCGTTCGGCTGGAGCTTTGTAGGGAAGGAGTGGAATCGGTGCAGATCAAGATCTCGGTTCGCCACGGTAGCGTGAGCGAGGAGACCCAGTCCAAGATTACCGCCAAGGTGGAGAAACTCGGCCGATTGTTCGATCGCCTGACCCTGATCGAGGTGACCGTCGACCTGGAGCGACGGGACGAACCGGAGGTTGACATCCGGGTGAGCGCCGAACACAAACACGACTTTGTGGCCAGCGTCCGTGCCGCGGAATTGATGGCCGGCGTGGATGGGGCGGTTCACAAGATCGAACAGCAGCTTCGCAAGTACAAGCAGAAGATTCAGGATCACCACCGCAGCGAGGGGAACCGGCCGCTGGAGACCTTGAGCGACGCCGGCCCCGGACCTGCGTTGTCGTAGCGCGACAGATCGCCGCTGATCCTAGGCCGTCCCGCGGCGGTTTGTTGCCTCCCATGGTGGCATGCATTCGAAGCTCGAAATCCGAAATCCCTCCTGATGACCGCATTCCGAGTTGGGAAACGCCAAGGGGCGACGCAGCACGCGCGGCGTGGATCGGCGGCGTTTCGTGGTTCGGAGCCGTTTGGGTTTCGCCTTCGAGTTTCGCGCTTTCGGCGCGGCGGGGCTGCGCCGGGCAAGGTCTAAGGAGAAAGGGCGCATGAAGTTCACGGACTTTATCAGTCCACGAGCAATTCGGGCGGACTTGGCCGCCGGGGACAAGCCGGGGGTGGTTCGAGAGATGGTGCAAGCCCTCCTCGACGCCGGCGAGATCGATCCCGCCGAGATGGAAAGCATCGTCAAGGCGATCATGAATCGCGAGGAGTTGGGAAGCACGGGAATCGGGCGCGGGGTCGCCGTTCCCCACGCCAAGCACGCCAGCGTGGATCGATTGGTGGGAACGGTGGCGGTCAGCCGCGACGGAGTCGATTTCGACAGCCTTGACGGAGAAAAGGTGTACGTCTTGTTCCTTCTGGTTTCTCCGCTGGACCGGCCGGGCGACCACCTTCGGGCCTTGGAGAACATCGCCCGGCAACTGCGCGACGACCGTTTTTGTCGGTTCCTCAAACAGGCCAAGACGGCCGAGGAGATTCGGCAGTTGTTGGAGGAAGCCGACGCGAATCAGTTCGGGGGCTGACGCTGCCTGCAGCGTCCCGGGACGCCCCCGCGGATCGATCCGGCAGTCAGCGATGGATCAGCCCAAGGCAACCCGAACGGTCGTCGTCACCAATCCCGCGGGCCTCCACCTTCGGGCCGCTTTGATGATTTTCAAGCTGGTCCAGGAGTTTTCGGTGGAGATCGAGCTGGTCGTGGATCGGCAGCGCGCCAAGGCGAGCGACATGCTGCAAATGGTCGCCTTGGGGGCGTCGCGGGGCAAGGAAGTGACGCTGGAGGCCGCCGGCCCCGAGGCCGAGGCGGCCTTGGAGGCGTTGGCGGCTTTGTTCGCCGCCGGATTTCACGAGGAAGACAGTTAGATCGATGAAGAAGCTCCAAGGGATTGCGGTATCGCCCGGCGTCGCCATCGGCGAAGCCCTGGTGCTCGACATGGAGGGATTCCGCATCCCTCGCCGCTTCGTCGCCCGCGACACCGTCGAGTACGAATTGGAGCGGCTGGAGCAAGCCATCGAGGCGGCCTGCGCCGAGATCGCCCAAAACCGCGACGCGGTGACCGGCGAATTGGGCGACAAGTACGGGGCGATTTTCGAGGCCCATCTGCAAATCCTCCGAGGCTCGCAGCTTCGAGAAGAGCTGGAGGAGATGATTCGCGAGCGGCATTACTCGCCCGAATACGCCGTCTCCCGCGTCATGCGCCGCTACGCCGAGGTGTTCCAGAAGGTCCAAAAACGCAACGTCGGCGACCTGGCCGACATCGAGAAGCGGCTCCTCCGCCAGCTCCTGGGCCGACGGCGGGAAGAGCTGGCGAGGCTGACCTCGCCCGTCCTCGTGCTGGCCCACAATCTCACCCCCAGCGAGACCGCCAATCTCGACCGCAAGTTCGTGCGGGGATTCGTCACCGAGGTGGGCGGGCCGGGAAGCCACACGGCCATCGTAGCCGCGGCGCTGGAGATTCCCGCGGTCGTGGGCACCGGCCCGTTCATGACCGAGGTTTCCGGCGGCGACCTGGTGATCATCGACGGGGACAAGGGCTGGGTCATCCTCCATCCCGACGAGGAAACCATCGCCCGCTACCGCCACGAGGCCGAGGAACTCCGCTCCCTCGCCGCCCGGCTTGAGGAACTCCGCGACCTCCCCGCCGTCACCGCCGACGGCGTGCGGATCGAGTTGATGGGCAACATCGAGTTTCCCTACGAAGTCGACCACTGCGTGGAGCGGGGGGCCGACGGCATCGGACTGTACCGCACCGAGTTCCTTTATCTGGGCACCGATCGCGAGCCCGACGAGGAGGATCATTTTCAGGCTTATTCCCGGGTCGTGCGGACCATGGCCGGCAAGCCGGTGACGATCCGCACGTTCGATCTGGGGGCCGACAAGGTCCCGAGCCTGCCCAGCCCGGAGGATGAACGCAATCCGGCCCTCGGGCAGCGAAGCATCCGGCTTTCGCTGCGCAACGTGCCGATGTTTCGGAAGCAGTTGCGGGCGGTGCTTCGGGCCAGCGCGTTGGGGGACGTGCGGGTGATGTTTCCGCTCGTCTCGACGCTGCTGGAATTGCGCCAAGCCAAGATGATCCTGGCCGACGTGATGGAGGACCTCGAGGAGCACGGAATCCCCTTCCGCCGCGATTTGCCGGTGGGCATCATGGTCGAAGTGCCTTCGGTCGTCATGATGATCGACCACTTCGTCGAGGAGGTCGATTTCCTCAGCATCGGCACCAACGACTTGATCCAATACACGCTGGCGGTCGATCGCAGCAACAAGGACATGGTCTGGCTGTACAACGCCTCGGATCCGGCGGTGCTCAAGCTCATCGACAAGACGGTCCAAGCGGCGAAGCGTCGGTCGCTGCCCGTGAACCTGTGCGGCCAGATGAGCGGCAATCCGTTGTACACGATGGTTTTGTTGGGATTGGGCTTGCGGCAGTTGAGCGTGCCGCCGAGCGCGATTCCGGAGATCAAGAAGGTGTGCCGCAGCGTGACGATGCAAGACTGCGAGGCCGTCGCGCGCCATGCCTTGACCCTGGAAAACGCCCGCGACGTCACCAGCTACCTGCGAGGCGAGCTGAAGAAACGACGCCCCGAGTTCGGGGCCTGAACGAGCCGCTGAGAGCGAACCCCAAGTCAACTACTTTTACCTTACGGGCCCCGCCGCGATTCGGCAGCGGCGGGGTGAATCGAACCGATGGTTCGAACGCGAGCACGCATTCGTTTTCGCAAACAGGGAGACCTGCGGCTGATCGGCCACCGGGACCTGGTGCGGCTGCTGGAGCGGCTGTTCCGGCGGGCCGGCGTCCGCCTGGCGATGAGCCAGGGATTCCACCCCAAACCGCGCATGAGCTTTCCCTCGGCCCTGGCCTTGGGGATCGAAGGGCTCGACGAGGTGATGGAGGTGGAACTGGCCGAGGCGCCGGGCGAGGCTTCGGGGGCGCCGCCGCCCTCGGACGCCTGCCTGGCCAGCGCCGAGACCTTGCGGTCTCAATTGGCCCAGCATTCCGTTCCCGGCTTGACGTTCGCGACGGTGGAAATCCTTCCAGCGGGCGCGAAGAAAGCCCTTTTGCGAAGCTCGACGTACCAACTGCCCCTTCCCGACGATCGCCGCGCCGCCGCGGCCGAGCAAGTCGCCGCCCTGGGACTCGCCCGGCCCGAAACAACCTCCGAATCCGTCCCCGATTCGGAGGGCGGCGCCCAGGCGGCGTCCGAGGCCGTCCGCGAGCAAGCGGCCCTCGTGCGCCGATCCCTGGACGCGATCGGGATCGAGGGAGGGATTCTCTGGTTCCGGCTGCGGTCAACCCGCGAGCGATCCGCCGGGCCGCGCGACGTCCTGGCCGTTCTTGGCTTGGACGACGTGGAACGCCGGGGAGTCTGCCTCACCCGCGCCGAAGTGCAGTTGGAGCCCTCCGAGCCCGCCTCTGTGCGTCAAACCCCTGTTGCCGCCGATGCGTCTTCGCCGACCTTGCCGGGCTAAAGGAAGCACGACTGCATGAAAAAGGAAATGCTCATCAACGTATCCCAGCCGGAGGAATGCCGCATCGCGATCGTCGAGGACGGCGTGCTCGAGGAGCTGTACATCGAGCGGGCGGGCCAGGACAACTACGTGGGCAACATCTACAAGGGAATCGTGGTCAATCTGGAACCCAGCATCCAGGCCGCGTTTGTCGATTTTGGCGTGGGGCGCAACGGCTTCTTGCACATCAGCGACATTGAACCCCAGTACTTCCGCCAGGGAGGCTACGACCCCGACAAACCGATCGACGGCGGCGCCGCGCAGCGCTCCAACCGGCCGCGCCACGAGGACGACGATCTGTTCGACGAGAACGGCGAAGAGCCCCGGCCGGCCCGCTCCCGCGGCCGAGGCTTCCGCGGCGGTCGCCCCCGCGTCAAGCCCCCCATCCAGGAGATCCTCCGCCGCGGCGACCAGGTGCTCGTCCAGGTGATCAAGGAAGGCATTGGGACCAAGGGACCAACGCTCTCCACGTACATCAGCATTCCCGGCCGCTACCTGGTGCTCATGCCGGCCTTGGGCCGGGTGGGCGTGTCGCGAAAAATCGAGGACGAAGAGGTCCGCCGCCGGATGCGCGACATCATGCTGGAACTGAACCCGCCCAAAGGGCTCGGATTCATCGTCCGCACCGCCGGCGCCGACCGCTCCAAGAAAGAACTCTCCCGCGATCTGGCCTACCTGCTGCGGCTGTGGAAAGTCATCGTCCGGCGCATCCGCAAACTCCCCGCCCCGGTCGACATCTACGCCGAAAGCGACATGATCATCCGCACCATCCGGGACATCTTCTCGGCCGACGTCGACGCGATCTACATCGACGAGCCGTCGGCCTACGAGCGGGCCAAGGAGTTTCTCCAACTCGTCATGCCTCGCTACGTGGGCCGGCTCCACTTGTACGAGGGCAAGGAGCCCCTGTTCTTCAAGTACCGTCTGGAAGAGGAAATCGCCAAGATCCATCGACGGCAAGTTCCGCTCAAATCGGGCGGGTCGATCGTCATCGACCAGACCGAGGCCCTCGTGGCCATCGACGTCAACAGCGGCAACTTCCGCGCCGACGATTCCGCCGAGGAGACCGCCTATCAGATGAACCTCATCGCCGCCAAGGAAATCGCCAGGCAAATCCGCCTCCGCGACCTGGGAGGCGTGATTGTCAACGACTTTATCGACATGCGCAAAGAGAAGCACCGCCGGGGCGTGGAGCGGGCGTTGCGCGATGCCCTGAAGCGGGACCGGGCCCGAACCAAGATCCTCCGCACCAGCCCCTTCGGTCTTATAGAAATGACCCGCCAGAGGGTACGCCCCGGCCTCAAAAGAAGCACCTATCGCGAATGCCCCTCGTGCCATGGCTCAGGGGTCGTCAAGACGCCCGAAAGCATGGGAATCGAGGTCGTTCGCTCCCTCATGTTGGCCGCACAGCGGCAACAGATTGCCAGCGTCACCGTCACGGTGGCCGAGGACGTGGCCGAATTCTTGAATAATCGGAAGCGGCGCGAGCTTACCCGCCTGGAGGAGGAGGGCCACATGGCCGTTGAGATCACCGGGGCCAAGGACGTGTCGCCCGAGCACCTGTCCATCCAGTGCCGCGACGCGGAGGGCCGGGAAGTCAAGCTCCCAACCCTCTAGGAAGAGGGGCTTGCTGGACTTCGCGGCCTCGTCAGGGCTTGAAAGCCGCGGCTTCGGTCCGATACACTAGGTGGTTTCGCGGTTCCAGCAGCTTGTGCAACGAGTTGAAGCCTGCCCTAACCAGGGCTGGAGAAAGCATCGATCGATAGGACGAGACATGTACGCGATCATCGAGGACGGGGGACGCCAGTTCAAGGTCGAGGAAGGTCAGGAAATCGAGTTCGACTACCGCGATATTCCCGGTGGTAGCCCAATCACCTTTGATCGCGTCCTGGCGGTGCGCGACGCCGAGGGCCTGAAGCTGGGACGGCCGTTGCTTGCGGGGGCCGTGGTCTCGGGCGAAATCCTTGGGCCCACCCAGGGACCGAAGCTCGTGATTCAGAAATTTCGCCGCCGAAAGACCTATCGCCGCCGGACGGGACATCGCCAGCTTTACACCCGGGTGCGGATCACCAAGATCGCTTGGGCTTGAGCGCCGATTCAGGCCGGAAATCGAACGGCGGCCGGCCGGAATCGAAAGCGGGCACATGCGGTGCGTCCGGCCTTGGGACACGTCGAGGAAACAGCATGGCCAGCAGGTTAGTCTCGCAACAGACGCTGGTGATTCTGGTCGTGGCCGCGCTCGTCTTGGTCATCGCGCTGGCGGCCGTACTGGCCTTCGGGGCGATCCTGGGCGCGATGGGCGACGAGTCGGGCAGCGCGGTCCTGCGTTGGATCGGGGCCGGAGTGGGCGTGGTGTTCGCGGTCGATCTTGTGTGCCTGATCCTCGCCCTGGCCGTCCACGCCGTCGAACGTTTCGACGAGCCCTCCGATCAACCCTAGGGACGGTTCACCGGCGGTTTGCCGACGCCTCGTCCAACCGGCCGCGGGGTCGTTCGCTTGCGCGAACGCCGCATTCGCCCATCGCCCCCGCCGTCGCCGCCGAGGGCCTAACGGGCCGAAAAACGATAAACGCACGTGTGGCGGTACGTCTGGCCCGGCCGGAGGATGATCGAGGGAAAATTGGGCTGGTTGACCGAGTCCGGCAGGTGGGCCGTTTCCAAACAGACCCCGGCATGTTTCTTGTAGACGGCGCCGCCCTTGCCGCGGATCGAGCCGTCGAGGTAGTTGCCCGTGTAAAGCACGATCGCCGGCTGCGTCGTCCATACCTCCATGACCCGTCCGCTGCTCGGCTCGCTCAACGTGGCGGCCCTTCGCAGCGTGCCGTCGGCGCGATCCAAGGGGTAGCTCAGGTCGTAGCCGTCGGCCACCTCGGGGTGGGTCTTCATGCGTTCGCCAATGGGCGTGGGCCGGCGGAAGTCGTAGGGCGTGCCGTCGACCTTTGCGATCTGGCCGGTGGGAATCTTTTTCTCGTCCAGCGGCGTGTAGGAACCGGTCTCGATCTGAAGAACGTGTCCTAGAACGTCGCCCGCCCCCGCGCCCGCCAGGTTGAAGTAGCTGTGGTGCGCGAGGTTCACCGGCGTGGGCTGGTCAGCGGTGGCCGTGTAGTCGATCCTGAGTTCATTGTCGGGGGTTAGGGTGTAGAGGACCTCGGCCTTCAATTGGCCGGGATAGCCTTGGTCGCCATCGGGGCTGAGCAGGCTGAACCTCACCGAGGGGCCGTTGGTCGCGGGCCCGGGTTCGGCCTGCCAGACGCACCGGCTCAGTCCGCGCACGCCGCCGTGGAGATGGTGGGGCGGGGTGTTCAAGGTGAGTTGGTAGGAGCGGCCGTCCAGCGTGAACCGGCCGTTCGTAATTCGGAAGGCGACCCGGCCCACCGTCGCGCCAAAATAGGGATTCTGGGCCGGGTTTTCATAGGGGCCGAGTTGATCGAAGCCCAGCACGACATCGGCCGTGCGCCCCTGGCGGTCCGGCGCCATGAGTTCGGTCACGGCCGCGCCGTAGTTGATCAACCGCGCCGTCATGCCGCGGCCGTTGCGAAGTGTATAACGATCGACGGCCGCGCCGTCGGCCGTGGTGCCAAAGCGGTCCTTTTCGAGACTGGGAGGATTCATGGCCGAGCCTTTGTGGGAAACCATCAGGACGCCGGCGGCAAGGGCCGGCAGGAGAGCGGCGCTAAGGGGGTGTTTCACGATAGTGTCTCCCGACGGGTTGCGGGGCGAGGATGCAGGCCGCGCGGCCTACTTGAGTTGCTTGTCCTTCCCGTTGGTGCAATGCGGACAGGGAATCACGCCCGCCTGGTTGCAGACGGTGCACGGAACGCGGATCGGGCTTTCCTGCCGGATCGGCGCCTTGGTCACCGGATGGAATCCGACGACCTTCGACGCCATGCGCGTGACCATGCCCCGATCGCAATCCCGCTGGGGACACTTGATGGTGCCGCGGGCGTTGCAGACCGGGCACCAACAGTCTTCGTAATCGTGGCGTTCGGTCCATCCGAAATGCGGATCCCCGCCGCCGAAAAGGCCCATATACCGAAAACCCGCCTTCTCGTCAAACCGGCCCTCGCCGGCAAGTTGGGCGTCGACGAAGAGGCTGTTGATGGCCTTGAGCGTGGCGGGTTTGAGCACAATGCGGTTTTTTTGGGCCAGCATTCGGACTCGCCCAAGGTTCTGCACAATCTCGTCCGAGGGCGGCCCCTCGGCCAAGGCCGCCTGCCAGTGTTTGACCGCCTGCGCCTCCCGACCCAAACGCAAGCGCACCAGCGCCAGGTTGTTCAAGGTCGCCGCGTGCTTGGGATGCTCCTGGAGACACTGGAGAAACTCTTTCTCCGCGGCGGCCCAATCCAAGGTCACCAAGGCATCGACCAGCCCCAAGCTGAAAGGCACCCGAAGGTCCTCGCGATGCGACTTGCCGGCCTGGACCAACTTGTCTCGTCCCTTCACGTGGTCCCCGCGGCGAATCAACGTCCAGGCCTCCGCCAACATCGGGTCGACCTGGGCGACGGTCTTGAAGGGTTCGGGTTTCCATTCGGGCCGCTTCGCCGGCGGCGGGACGATCGGCTCGGGCTTCGGCGTTGCCGCGGCCTGCGTCGGCCCGGGCGCTGGCTTCGGCTCGGACTTCGCGGCGTCGGGCGACGGAGACGGTTTCTCGGGAGGCTTGGGCGGTTCCGCGGCCGGCGCCCCGCCTTGGCTGGCGCCGGCGACCTCCCATGCGCCCTCCATCAGCGACGCCCAAAACGCCGCCTCGTCCTCCTCCGCCTCGTCCTCCGAGGCGTGTTCCTCGGCGGCAGGGGCTGGCGTGGACGGAGTCGGGCGGTCGAGCGACATCGGGGCTGGCGCGTCGGGCGGGAGGGACGCCGCCGCATCGGGCGGGCGGTCCACGTCGGCGGGGTTCTCCGCGACAGGCAACGACGGAGAGCCCAGCATCGCCACCAACACCCCGATCCCCACGACCAGCCCTGCCGCCGCGACCCCCAACGCCGCCGCCTTCCAACCACGCCGCAGATACGGCCGCGGACGATCCTCTTCCGGCGAATCCAGCTCCACCACGGGGGCCTCCTCGCCGGGCGGCGCCACCGGAAACGGAGGCGGTTCGCCCGACGGCGCCGCAGGACGCTTCGCGCCGCCCAAACGCTCGCGCAGGAACTGATCGTAAGCGGCCTTCTTCTCCGGCTTCAAGAGACAGAGTCGGGCCGCCGTCACTTCGTTGAGCAGTTTCTGGGAGAGCGCCGCGTGGGGGCCCACCTGGAACGTGCGCAGGTGGGCCATCTGCCGGTCGGCGGCGTGTTCGATCACCTCGGGCTGGTCCTCGAACAGCCTAATCCCCAGCAGCCGGTAATGGTGCGGCGGCTGCTCCTCCGGCGGAATCCCAAGCCAGCGGTGGTAAGGATCGAACTCACTCACTCTTGGTTTTCTTCAACGGGGTGGTCCAAAGATAGACCGTGTGGGTGCGGCCATCCTTGGGGGTCACCTCGACCTTCTGGTCGGGCTCCACTCCCCGCATGTCGAAGTCATGAGAAACAATCCGCGAGCCCGGCTTCAGCTTTTCCAGTTGCGGAATCAGCTTCACGTTCAGGCTCGGAAGCAGGTAGAGCGTGATCACGTTGGCCTTGCTCAGGTCGAGTTCGAAGATGTCCTTTTGTTCGATCGTGACCAGATGGCCCACCTTGTTCTTCTTGACGTTCTCCTTGGCCTCGGCCACCCGCTTCGGATCGATGTCGAAGCCCACCGCCTTGCAGCCGTATTTCTTCGCAGCGGCCACCACGATTCGTCCATCCCCGCATCCCAGATCGTAGACGAGGTCGTCCTTGGTCACCTTGGCCATCTCCAGCATCTTGGCGACCACTTCGTGCGGAGTCGGGACGTAGATCACGTCCGGGGTCCGCTCCGGTTTGGCCTCCTCCTTCTCCTGGGCGACGACTTGAGGGCAGGTTGCCGACAACAGCAACAATCCCACGACGACGAACGCGGTCCACAGCGTGCGAAACATGCGAGTCCTCCTTCGAACCATGCAGTCAACACCGGGTGCATCTCAAAAAGCGATCTGCACTTCCCATGAGCGCACCTTATTCCGGAAAACGGCCGATGTAAAGTGGTCGCTCATCGAACCGCATCCCGCCCCACCCGTCCTGGTGGTCGCACCCCACGCGCCGCCCTTTCCCATCAACTCCCCCGCCCCGCCCGCAAAAAGCGGGAATGGCTCCCAGTGGTCTCAGGACGGCATCGAAGCCAACGCTGTCCCCAGGCGGTAAAACCGGGTGAGGGGGGGCGCCGTTCTTTCGTTCCGACGGGGCGTCAGTCGATCTGAAGGCAGCGCACGGCCAGGCGGGGCAGTTCGAGCGGGATGGAATCGCCGTGGCAGGGGACAGGGCGATTTTCGCCGAGCAGGCGGACGCTCTTGCGCTCCGCTGGGAGGCGGAACCGGACGACGCCCTCGCCGTCCCCGTCGTTGACCGCCACAAGGTACAGCTTGCCCGCCGATTTCCGGCACAGCCAGTGCAGCCAGCCGGGCTGTTGGCCCTCGACGCGGATGGCCGGGGGCGGATCGATCGAGAGAACCGCGGGGGCCATCTGGTCGATTTCGGCCGCCAGGCGCCGGAGCCCCTCCCATTGCACGTTGAACGGCACGTCGGGGTTCCTCTTCACGTCGTACCAGGAATAGAAAACCAGGCCGGTCGCGCCTTCGCAGATGCACTGCCAGGCCATGCTGCGGACTTCGTCGAAGGTCGGGGTCCGTCCGCGCTTTTTCTCCGCCTCGGTCTTGGCGTAGTTCGCCCAGTTGTGGAGTTGGGGGACTTGCCACAGGGGCCGGGCGCGTTCCACCTGGCGCAAGGTCTCGGCCGTCCATTGAGCCGCCATCGACGCCGGCCCGCGGCCGATCGGATACGGATCGGTCCCGATCACGTCGAAGGTCTTGAGGTAGTCGGCCACCTCGCGGAATTGGTAGAGCACCACCCAGGTCGGATGGTTTCGATCCTCCTCCGCGACCCAACGCTGATGGGCCTCGAGTTGCGGCAGAAACCGTTGCGGCAGCTCGTCGTTGAGATACCAAGCCAGCAGGGCGGGATGATCGCGGAACTCGCGAACCCGGCGGCGGACCATCGGCTCCTCGTCGGCGACCGAGCGGATCGACGGCGGGCACCAGGGCGAACCGGCGTACCAATCCTTGATCGAGTAGATCACCTTCAACCCGTGCTTGTGCGCCAGGTCCATTTGCTGCCGGGTGGGCGACCCGTAGGGCATGAGGCAATTGAACTTGCTCTTGGCGTACTCCGCGAGGTCGCGTTCGCTGATGCCGCTGAAATACATTCCGATCGGAAAAAAGGGCCTGTCGTGGACCAGCAGGCGATGGTGTTCGTCGATGCGGCAGGCGAGCTTTGTCCCTTGCTCGAGGCATTCGATCCGGTGGTGGTCGGTTTGCAGCGGTTTTGCGCCCGGCCCTTCCAGCCGCACGGCGAGGTCGTACCTTCCCGGCCCCAAGCCTTCCAGCCGCACGGCGAGGTCAAGGCAGCCAACGCGACCTTGCTTCAACGGGCCGCTTGTCTGCCGGAGGTTTTTCCCCGACGCATCGAGGAGGGTCGCGCGGACCTGGAGGTCGGAAATCGGAAGGTCGTGATCGGCCAGGTTCCATCGGACGCGCACTCGGGCCTCGCGCGGTCCCTCCTCGGGCATGACCAGCCCGCGGTAGACTGGCGAGAGCAGGACGCTTCGCATCGGCGGGTCGATCACGCGGACGACTTCCACGTCGTCGAACCACGCCGTGCCCGTCATTCCCTGGCGCACGTAACACGACACCTGGCAGGACGCCGCGTCCTCAGGCAGGCGCGTGATGGCTTCGACGCGGGTCCAGTCCTTGTCGCCGCGCACGCCCGACGGATAGGCCCCGCCCAGCCACTTGCCGTCCTTGCCCTGCCACTCCAGGCACAGCGTGGCCCCGGAATCGTTTCCCTGGATGCCTCGCGTCTTGATCCACGCGGCGAAGCGGACTTTCCATCCGGGTTTGACGGGCACGCGCTGCGAGCACAGAACGTACCGCTTCGGATCGGCATTCTCGTACTTGAGCGACGCCTTCCCGGATTTCGAGGCGGCAAGATCCTGGGAGTAGACTTGGGGCGAGGCCTGCCAGCCCGCCGGAATCGGCGAACCCGCCGCCCGCTCTTCAAACGAGGCGTTGGCGACCAGGTTCGTTGGCGGTTCAGCCTCGGCGGAGAACGCCCTCCCGGCAACCAGTCCCCACAGGACCAGCGTCCAAAACGGAGTGGCGCGGCGTACTGGGGTTTTCATCGTTTCCACCTCCATCGGTTCGGGAAGATTCTGGTTCGGGGCGTGGCGGGAAACCGGTGGACGACGTCGAGGCCCTTCGATTCCGGCAGGATCGCTTCCGCGGTTGACCAGAAAACCCCTCAGCCGCGTTTCAGCGCGACCACCGCGGCCGACCACCGCGGCAGGCTGAAACGCACGGATCGGCCGTCGATCTGGACCTTGGATTCCACGGGCCGCACGCACTGGGGGTTTTCCAAGGTGTTGCGGGCGTGGAGCGAGTCGGGGGCGACCCGTTGCATCGCGGCGCTGGCCGGGGCGAAGTCCTTGACGTTCAGCTCCACCGCCACCGCTTTGTCGCTCGGATTGACGGCCTTAAGACAGACGGTTTTTCCGTCGGGCGATCGCGTGGCCACGACGCTCAGCGGCCCACTTTCGCCCGAAACCGCGATCCGATCCGGGGCATAGTGCTCGCGCCACAGTTTCATAACCACGTAGTTCGGCGCCGGAAACCACCGCCGGTGGTCGAAATTGACGAAGGCGTTGTCCCAGTCCCTGGCCGAGACGTGCCGCAGGAACAGGGCCGGCCCGCCCATCTCCAGCACGTCGCCGCAGCGCTCGAACGCATTGAGCAATCCCCCGGCGTACAGGCCGGTGCGCCAGTCGGTCGACTGGGCGTTCCATTCCGAAACGTAAATCCTGAGCCTGGGATTCTTGGACTGCCGGATCAACTCACCCGTCTTGCGGAAAAACTCCTCGTAGCGCGTCGGTCCCGCGGCGAATTGATCGGGATTCTCGTAGTGGTGGATGCTCAGGTAGTCGATCAACTCGGCGCACCGCTCGATGAGGACGCGGTTCCAGGGCAGGCCGATGCCCTTGGCGTCGTAGCCCGCGCTGCCGCAGGCGGCCAGACGGATCGAGGGATCGGCTTTGCGCATCCTGGGGGCGATCTTGCGCACGGCCTCGGCATAGGCCTCGGCGCCCATGTGCCAGGTCTCGTTGTCGATTTCCCAGTATTTCACGCCATAGGGCTCGGGATGGCCGTTGGCCGCCCGGCGCCGACCCCACGGGGAATCCTTCGGCCCGTTGCAATACTCGATCCAGTCGACGACGTCCTGGAGGTGCTGTTCCTCGCTGTCCTGGTGGCGCCAGGCGGGGGTGCCGATGTTGACGACCAACAGGGGCTCGGCCCCCACCTTGCGGCACATGGCCACGAATTCGTCGGTGCCGAACGAGTTCGTATCGCGATCGTCCCAGATTTCGATGGGGTAGGAGCGGCGTTGGTGCTGCGGGCCGATCCCGTCCTTCCAGCGGTATGCGCTGGCAAAACACCCGCCCGGCCACCGGATGACCGGCGGGCGGAGCCCGGCCACGGCCTCGAGCAGGTCGGGCCGGAAGCCGCCGGCCTTGGCCCACGAGTCGGGCATCAGCGAGACCTGATCGATCCACGCCTCGGACTTGCCCAGCACGCCCACCTGGAACACGGCGTCGTCGGCGTCTTGACTGGGCTTCAGGACAAAGGGGAATTCGCGCCACGGGTCGGCGGGGGCGGGCAGCGTCGCCTCGGCGATCGTGCGAGGGCCGTCGAGCAAGCGCACGATGAGGCCCTTCTCGGCCCTGCCCCGCGCCCAAAGCGACCCTCGATACGTTTCGCCCCGGCGGACGCAAAACGGCCTCTGTTCCAGGCCGGTCTCGCCGCCCTGGCCGGTCAGACGCTGGCTGAACCGGCTGTTGAGCGAGTTTTCGGTGTCCAGGTGCGCCTTGCCCGGGCCGTAAGCCTTCCAGTATTTGGCCGTTGCGGGCTGAGTCAGGATTTCAGGCAACCCTTGGTACAGGGTCTTCCCGTCCAGCGTCGCGACGCGAAGATTGCGGAACTGGGCCTGGGTGGCCCAGGTGCCCACGCCCACGGCCCCGCGAAGCTGGGCCCTTGCGTCATCGGTAAAGTCGATGATCTTGCGGTCGTCGAGCGAGACCTGGATGCGGCGACCCTCGCAGCGAACGGAAATCCGATACCAGCGTCCTTGCTGGATCGCGCCGTCGACGCTCGGGCCCACCCCGTGCCATCGTTCTTCCCCGGTGCGGCCCCGTTCCAATTGATGGCGCTTGTTGCCCCACCCGCCCAGGTTGGCCCAATAAAAGTCCTTCTCTCCCCCGACGCGAAAGAGAATCAAGAACCCCTCTTGGCCGCCGGTCTTCAGGGCTTCGAGAGTAAACTCGTAGTCGGTCCAAGCGGGATCGCCGAAGACGAGGCGGTTGTTGACTCCCAACCCCTCCTGCACGATACGTCCGTCCCGGATGCTCCAAAGCCCCGCGGCGTTCAGCTCGAAGCTGCGGTTCCACACCAGTTCTCCCCACAGTCCGCCGTTGCAGGAGTTGTAGATGTGTTCCAGGAAGTGGCCGTAGACCTTCTCGTCGACGCGGTTGACCACCGTGGCCGGATCGAGCGTCAAACGCACAGGCTCCTCGGCCCGCGACGCGAAGCCGGCCGCCAAAACAACCAGGACTGCTACTGAACAGCGCATCAGTCAGGTCTCCAAGAATCACGAGGGCCGTGGGGAGGTTTCGAGTGGTCCGCCTTGCACTGGCCGCCAGTCTACGTCCGGGATGCTCGCCGTTGCAAGAACCAGGGGCGAAGAGCTGCAATTCAGACGTAAGCGGAGCCGGCGGCGGGCAGCGGGCGACGCCCAGAGGCGGCCCCGGGGCTCGCGCCGCCCGGCACATCAGGAACCGGCCGGGCGATCGTGGGGCGAGCCCGGCGT
>Ga0073932_1004311_pt1 | contig 17173 bp, 13 predicted proteins | sample DewCreD2012metaG_FD_76967 | JGI IMG/M metagenome (GOLD analysis project Ga0073932, IMG submission 76967) | Hot spring sediment bacterial and archeal communities from British Columbia, Canada, to study Microbial Dark Matter (Phase II) - Dewar... ... | reverse complement strand
ACTATTTAGTATTACATGGGTACATACCGCCGCTCGTGCCGACGCGTATCTGCAGAGTCCACCGTAGGTTACATAAAAATAGAGGAGAGTTTTTGCAGGAACTTCGGGCTAGGCCACGGTCTGCGGATCGTGTCGTGGAGAGTGTTGCATTCGCAACGAGTTCACTGCAATCATCGAGCGGGACGAGAACCGGTTCATCGTCCATTGTCCCGCAATTCCCGGAGCCAAGGGGCAGGGCGGGACGAAAGAGGAATGCCTCAAGAACCTTTCGGAAGGCACCGACCTTACTGTTACCGACAGGCGAGAAGATGCCTTGTGGGGCCGCCTCCTGGCAAGGAAGATCTGCCGGTCCCTTTCCAACCCCGGGATATAGTTGTCAGTGCTCGTCGTTCCGTGCCAGCCTTTCCTGGAGTTTGCGTTTGTGGATCTTGCCGGTGGGGCCGCGCGGCAGGTCGGAGGTCAGGTGGATCTCGCGGGGGATCTTGTAGGTGGCCAGGAAGTCGCGGCAGAAGGCTCGCAGGGTGATGTCGGTGACCTGCGCGCCTTCGTGCGGCAGGACGTAGGCGATGGGGATCTCGCCGCGGGCCTGGTCGCGCAGGCCGATGACGGCGGCCTGGGCCACCGCGGGGTGCATCTCCAGCACCCGTTCGATCTCGCCGGGGAAGACGTTCTCGCCGCTGATGATGATGATTTCCTTCTTGCGGCGCGAGATGGTCAGGAAGCCTTCGGCACCGATGTTGCCCATGTCGCCGGTGTCGAGCCAGCCGTCGGAGTCGATGGCGACGCGGGTGAGTTCCGGTTTCCTGTAATAGCCCTTCATGACGACAGGCCCGCGGACCTGGATGTTGCCCGTGCCGCCGGAGACAACGGGGTGTTCGGCGTCGTCGACGATTCGCACTTCGACGCCGGGAATCGGAGTGCCGACGCTGCCAGGCTTGTGCTTCCAGGGCATGTTGATGCTGATGACCGGACTGGTCTCAGTCATGCCGTAGCCTTCGTAGATCGTCAGGCCGAGGTTCTTTCGGACGGCTTCAAACACGTTCTGGGGCAGGGGTTCGCCGCCGGAGACAGCCAGGTACATCGACTGCACGTCCTCCGGGCGCACGTCCTTCATCCGAGCCAGGGCCGCGAACATGCTGGGCACCGCCATCATGATGTCGATCTTCTGCTCGCGGATGGTCTTGAGCACTTGGATCGGCTGGAACCGCGGGACGTAATGGACGCTGGCGCCCAGCGTGAGCGGCAGGATGCAGTTGGCCATCAGCCCGAAGGTGTGGAACAGCGGCAGCACGCCGATGAAGCGGCGGTCCGTGTCGATGCGGGCATGTTCGACGCAGGCTCGGCTGTCGTGCAGCAGGCTCTTGTGCGTGAGCATGACGCCCTTGGGTTCGCCCCAGGTTCCCGAGGTATAAAGAAGGGCCGCAACATCATCGCCCCGGACATCCGGTGTGCGCGGCAGGCAGCGCAGCTTCCGCCACACGGCCCGCGCCTTCATGTTCAGATCGTCGAGGTAGAGCACCTTGCAGCCGCACGCCGACGCCTGCTCCTTGAGCGGGCCGATGCTGAGCACCAGGTCGAGACCGGCGTCAGCCACGACCGCCTGCAGTTCGCGCGGGGTCAGAAGGAAGTTCAGCGGGACGGGCACCCTTTTCGCCCACAGACCGCCGAAGAAGCCGGCGGCGAAGGCGCCGGTGGACGGCAGGAGCAGACCGACGTTGTCGGCTTTGGCATTGGCGGCGACGAGGTCTCGCATGGTCGCGGCTACGAGCACCAGGCGGCTGTAGTCCCACTGAGCGAAGGGGTCCGCGACCGCGAGCCGTCGGCTGTACTTCTCGGCCGTGGTCAGCAACGCATCCAGAAGCATGGGCTTTCCTCGGTGGTGCACATCGACTATGTATTGTACCGGCGTACATGGGCGGCGCGGCGGATGGGCGGCTGATTCTTCGGGAGGAAGGCAGCCGGGTGGTGCGAAAGGGTGTTGCCGGCTGACGGATATGGCGAAGTGGGCGTCCCGCCTCAAGTTTATAGGCCGTTTGGGTCGAACTAGAAGGAAACAGCGAGGCTCGGAATGAGGGTTGTTATGAACATGACAAGGCCGGTTTGTTCGACCTTGGTGCATCGAGTGCTGGCGGCAGGTGCGGCGGCATTGCTGTGTGTCTGTCCCGGATGTGTGACGGTGTCACCGGAAGGCATCACCCTGCTGAAGTCGGCCAATTCCGACTACGAGAGCAGCCGGTGGAACTCGGCCGAGAGCCAAGCGGCGTTGTTCATCCAGAAGTATCACAACAGTCCGGTGGTAGCGGAAGCGTACTACGTTCGCGGCATGGCCCGTTACCAGCAGCAGCAATTTGCCGGGGCCGAGGCGGACTTCCAGCTGGCGGTGGCCAATTCGAAGCGTGCGGACCTGACGGCGAAGGCGCACAACATGCTCGGCCAGCTGGCCCTGCAGCGTGACGACGCCGCGGCGGCGGTGCCGCACCTGCGCGCAGCGGCCGAGGGCATGCCCGAAGGCAACGGCAAGCCGGAGTTGTACTACCGGCTGGCCATCGCGCTGCGGCGGGCGGGGCAATGGGACGAGGCCCGCCCGTACCTCTCGCGGGTGGTGGATGGGTATCCGACCACGGAGTATGCTCGATACGCGCGAAAGCAGCTGGATTGGCACTGGCGTGGCTTCTCGATCCAATGCGGTGTGTTTCGGCAGTCGAAGAATGCGCAGCAGGAGATGACTCGCCTACGGCAGGCGGGCCTGGATGCGCGGCAGGAGATGATGCGCGTGGGGAACGAGCCGCAGTATGTCATCCTGGTGGGCCAGTACGCAACCTATCGGGAGGCCAAGAACAACCTGAGGCGAGTGAGGATGCACGTCCGGGACGCGATCGTGATGCCGTAGTGTCAGAGCCGGACGGGTAATACGAGCACCGGAATGCCTTCGTAGTACAGCCGCTTCTGGATCGCGAAGGACATGTAGTTGTGCAGGACGCGCGTGGCGAGGGAGTCGCCGGGGAAGACCAACTGGCCGGTGAAGACCACGCTGTGCGGGTAGCACTGCGTGACCTGCCGGGAGAGGGAGGTCACCTCCTCGACAACGTCGGTGCCGAGGCTGAAATGGCCTTCGGCGTGATAGCCGTGCGAGCGCATGTAGTGCACGTAACGGCCGACGTCGGCGGTCACCTTTGTCCGGAGGTTCTCGATTTCATCGGTGCCTTTGAACCGTCCGGCGTCGATTACGCCGATCTGGATGAACACGAAATTGCTGAAGTGGCCGCGGAAGATACGCAGGATGTTGAACAGCGTGTGCAGGCCCAGGCCATTGAAGCCGCCGACGAGGATGATGGCCGTGCTGGCATCGGGGCTGGCCTTGGCTGTCGGCGGGGCCTTGTCAGCGGGGGACTTGACCGGCAGGTTCGACGCGAACAGTGCGTCCAGTTTGCGGAGGAGCTTGCCGGTCTCGTTGTAGTGCCGCTTGATCAGGATCGCGACGATCACCAGCCCGGTGGTGACGGCGATGGTCTTCCAGCCGCCTTCCCCCCATTTCATAATGATCACGGTGACCAGGATCAGGCCCGTCATGGTCAGGCCGATGCCGTTGACGACCATCTTGCGGAGCCAGCGATGGTCCTTGTCACGAACCTGCCACCAGTGCCGTACCATGCCCAGCTGCGACAGCGTGAATGTCAGGAAGACGTTGATGCTGTAGAGGATCACCAGCAGGCGGACGTCGCCGCCGGTCAGCCAGAGCAGCACGACCGAGGCGGCGCCCATCAGCAGGATGCCGTTCTGCGTGACCAGCCGGTCCGACAGCAGGCTGAACTGCCGGGGCATCCAGCCGTCGGTGGCCATGTTCGCCAGCACAGCCGGGCCGCCCAGGAAGCCCGTCTGCGCCGCCACCACGAGGATCAGGGCCTCGCCGATCAGCGTTACCTGCACGAACAGGTTGCCGAAACCGCCCCAGTTGCGCGCGACCTCTTCGAACAGCACCGCGTTGAGCGTCTTGCCCTTGATGTGTTCCACGCCGAACAGCAGATAGGCGATGATGAGGCCGCCGGCGACAAAGGCCAGGCTGAAGGCCATGTAGATCATCGTGCGCTTGCCGGTCTTGACCCGCGGCTCGTGCAGGATGCCCATGCTGTTGGAGACGGCCTCAATACCGGTGTACGTGCCGCCGCCCATGCTGTAGGCATGCAGCAAAAGGACGATCATTCCCCAGACGGTGAGTGAGGCCGCGGGCTCGCCGGCTGCGGCGGTGCCGTGTGCCGCCGTGACGTTCTGGAAAATCTCCGGCAGGTGGTCGGCCCGGGAGAGGATCGCGTAGAGGATCACGAACACGTGGGTCAGCAGGAACAGCACGAAGATTGGGATGATCGGTATGACCGACTCCTTCACGCCGCGCATATTCATGATTGTCAGGATCACCAGCACGAAGAAAGCGGCCATCAGCCGGTACTGCCACCACGACGCCGGCAGGAAGCTGAAGACGGCGTCCGCCCCGCTGGCGATCGAAACGGTGATGGTCAGGACATAGTCCACGACCAGCGCGCTGCCAGCCACCATGCCTACCGATGGCGAAAGCAGTTTCGACGCCACGACGTACGCGCCGCCGCCTGCCGGGAACAGCTCGATGATCTGCATGTAGCTGGCGCTGATGACGAAGACGGTGATGGCGGTCATCGCCGCCAGGAAGATCGCCAGCCCGGAGTGATCGCCGAGGGCGCGGAAGGCCTCTTCCGGGCCGTAGCAGCTGGAACTGATCCCATCGCTGCCCAGGCCGATCCAGGCCAGGAAGGCTACCAGGGAGATCTTGTGGAAGACACCTGGCTCAGTGGCCCGGCGCGCCCGGCCCAGCAGCAGGCGTCGGACTCGTGTGGCTATGAAGGTCGGTTCTTCGGTCATGATACTCATGTTGGCGGTCGTGCGGCGGCCTCTCTTGACGGCGGCGCGTCCACAACAGACGCCGGACCATCCGAACGAGGTGTTAGTATAATGCAAAGGGAGGCACGTCCAAAGGCGGTGCAGGGATGCGATGGTTGGCATCGGATTTGGGCGCACGGGCCAGGAAGGCGAACCGGAAGACTGACAACGAACCGCCAGAAGTGGCTTCGTTTCACATCCGGATGGGCAGCACGAGCACGGGCACGCCTTCATAATAGAGGCGGCGCTGGATGGCGAAGGACATGTAGTTGTGGAGCAATCTTGTGGCGATGGTGTCGCCGGGGAAGATCAGCTGGCCCGTGAAGACCACGCTGTGGGGAAAGCGGGTGAGTACCTGCTTGGCCAGGTCGGTCACGTCTTCGACAACGTCGGTGCCGACGGTGTAGATGCCTTCGGCGTAGAAGCCGTTGGAGTGCATGAAATCGACATAGCGCTGGACATCGGCTTGCACGCTGGCACGCAAGTTCTCGATCTCGCCGACGCCTTTGAACCGGCCGGCGTCGACCACGCCCACCTGGATAAACACGAAGTTCCGGAAGTGCTTGCGGAAGATGCGCAGGACGTTGAACAACGTGTGCAGGCCCAGGCCGTTGAAGCCACTGACCAGCAGCACCGCGGTATTGACATCCGGGGGCGGCTCGTCGGTCGGGGCGGGCGTGTCCTTGCCGGAGCGGACGGGCAGGTTCGAGGTGAAAAGCACGTCGAGCCGGCGGAGGAGCTGGGCGGTGCGGTTGTAGTGCCGCTTGATCATCAAGGCCAGGGTGATGATGCTGGAGGTTACGACGATCGTGATCCAACCGCCCTCGGCGAACTTGACGATGACCACCGTCACGAGGATCAGGCCGGTCAGGGCAAGGCCGGCGCCGTTGATGGCAAAGCCGCGTAGCCACGACCGGCCGGCGGTTCGTTCGTTCCACCAATGGCGGACCATGCCGAGTTGTGACAGCGTGAAGGTCAGGAAGACGTTGATGCTGTAGAGGATGACCAGCAGGGTTACGTTTCCGCCCGTGATGAACAGCAGGAGGATGGATGCGCCGCCCATCAGCAGGATGCCGTTTTGGGTGACCAGCCGGTCGGACAGCAGGGCGAACTGGCGCGGCATCCAGCCGTCCTGCCCCATGGCTGCCAGTACGGCCGGGCCACCGATGAAGCCCGTCTGTGCAGCCACCATCAGGATGACCGCCTCGCTGATCAGGGCGGTCGTCACGAATACCCGCCCGGCCGTACCCCAGTTGCCAGCCAGGTCTGCGAACAGCACGGCGTTAAGTGTGCGGCCTTGCGTGGGGCTGACGTGGAGCAACAGATAGGCAACGATCAGGCCGCCGGCGACGAAGGCCAGGCTGATGGCCATGTAGATCATGGTGCGTTTGCCCGTCTGGACGCGCGGCTCGTGCAGGATGGCCATGCTGTTGGAGACGGCCTCGATGCCGGTGTAGGTGCCGCCGCCCATGCTGTAGGCGTGCAGCAGCAGGAACAACGTGCCGCCGACGCCGAGGGTGCTTACTGCGTTCTGCATGCCCGCCGCTGTCTGGCGATAGAGCAGGGGGAAATCGCCGCTGTGCGAGAGGATTGCGTAGAGGATCGTGAACACGTGCGTGATCATGAATACAACGAAGACCGGCACGATCGGTACGACCGATTCCTTTACGCCGCGGAGGTTCAGCACGGTCAGCACGAGCATTGCGAAGAAAGCAACAGCAAGCCGGAGGCTGGCCCAGTCGGGCGGTAGAAAGCTGAAGATCGCGGCGGCGCCACTGGCGATGGATACCGTGATCGTCAGAACGTAGTCGACGATCAGGGCCGAACCAGCTACCATGCCAACGGTCGGGTTGATCAGTTTCGAGGCGACCAGGTAGGACCCGCCGCCGGTGGGGAACATCTCGATGATCTGCATGTAGCTGGCGCTGATGATGAAGACCGTGATGGCTGTCATGATTGCCAGGAAGATCGCCAGGCTGGTGAAGGTGCCCTCGGGGGTGATCAGGGCCTTGAAGGCCTCTTCAGGGCCGTAGCAACTAGAGCTGATCCCGTCGCTGCCCAGGCCCACCCAGGCCAGCAGGGCCACCAGCGAGACCTTGTGGAACACGTGCGGGTCTGTGGGGCTGCGGGCCCTGCCCAGCAGGATGCGCTTGAATCGTGCTGCAACCGATGTCGGCCTGTCGGTCATCGTATAGCCGTCTCAAAGCATAATGCCGTCCGAATGGACGGCTATGTAATCGTAGAGCGTCTGCCGCCGGTGCGATACTGCGGGTGCCCCGGCCTACCAGAAGCAAATGGGCAGCATTGTACTAAGGCTTCGCACGATCCGCTACTGGCGGGAAAGGTGCTTCAGAATGCCTTGTGCGTAGCCGCGGGGCCGGCCTGCAATGCGGTGATTACCTTGTGCCGGGCCTCGAGGACAACTTGCGGGTCGGTGGTCCACTCCGCCAGGCTATGTGTGACAGGGTCAATCAGTTCGGCGCGTGCCTTGCGGTCAGTGCGGTGCGTCAGCATTTCGATGAGGGCCCAGTCCTCGAAGCCATCGCGCAGGTTCACCAGGCGGAGGCTCGGCATGGGGCGCATGTGCTCATCCGGGTAGCAGAGCGTGCCGGCGCCGGACCAGCCGGTCTTCCAGGCAGCTGCGCGCTGGGGCCATGGCATATCGCGGGTGTCCTTGTTGGCCTTCCAGTCGGTGATCCAGACGTACTCGTAGCCATCCACACCATAGAGGGCGCTCTGCCAGCCGGCGATGCGTCCCTCGATCGGCAGGTTGTCGAGGCGGACGTTCGTATAGGGTGCGTAGGGCTCGACGGAGTGGAACCACCAGTACTCGCCTGCGGGCAGCGGCCTGGTCTGCCGCCAGAAGCGCAGGGCTTCGTCCGTGTGGCTGTGCGGCTTGTAGAAGTCAGTGGAGAAGGCCATGACCGGGTCGAACAGGTCGGTGAACTCCGCCCATTCGGGCGACGGGCGCGTGGCGATCCAGATCTTCGCCTCGGGGAACTGCTCCTTAAGCCACTTTACGTTCTGGCGACAGGTCGCGATGGCGGACGGCTCGGGTTCGTCGGCCGCGAGGATCACGGCATCGCGCTCCATGCCGATGGCCTTGAGTTGCTCGCGCCACTGCCTAAGTTGGGGGGCGATCTTCTGCTTGAACTCCGTCGAGAGAGGTCGGGGGTTCTTGCCACCTACGAACAGCACGTTGATGACGGAAAGGCCGCGTTCCGTGAGCGGCGAGAGATCCGCTGGCGTCGGATCGGGCGCCTTGGCGAAGAACGTGCACGGGCTGAGGCGGTGGTCGAGGCAGAAGTTCCAGAAGACCTGCTTGTCCTGGAGTGTGAGCGGCCGGCCGTAGTAGTCCTCGAGGGTCCAGTTCCAGGTCGTGGCGGTGCGGAACGGCAGGCGGGTTGGGAGGATGGGCTTGTGCACGCGGACCTCTACGCCAAGGGTCCGGATGCCTCTGCCCTCGACGACCCCAACCACGTAACGGTACCGGCCAGGAGGCGTCTGTGGATCGGTCTTGAACTCCACGTAATAAGTCAGGGGCACCATGTCTCCGGCGTTGCCCGCAGGTGTAACCGGTCCGGACGGATTGGGCTGCGGTATCAGCACGTCGGGAATCCACCCTAGCCTGCGTGGCGGCAGGACGAACTCGCCGGTCGCTGGCGGTGCCGTGTGGTTGACCGCCAGCACCCGGTAGAGTTCAACGGGGGGCGCACCGCTGGTGATTGCCTCGATTCCGACGTGCACACCGATGTTCTGGCCTCGGGCAGGCACGACCGCAAACTGAAAACCCTCTCGCTCGTTGCGAACCATCTCCATCTTGTAGGAACGTGCCGGTGCCGGGACCGGTGTGCCGTCGGCCCCGCCTATGCGGACCATTGCGGGCGCAGGGTGCAACGTTACACGTGCAGGCGGAATTACGCAGCAGCCGCACACCGAAGCTATCAGCAGGCCGCCCAGTAGCAGGTTAGGGGTGCATACGCTCTTCATTCAGTCGTCTCCATGCCCGTCTTGTCTGATCTCCGAATGCAGACCACAGCATGGACGACTGCGAATGTGCTGTCAAACACGGATAATCGCTTTGTATTCCGCTGTCAGTCGCGTGCGATGACCCGGCCACGGACGAGGGTCAGGCGGACCTGCCAGGTACGGTCGTCGAGCAGGACGATGTCCGCATCCTTGCCCACCTCGATCGAGCCTTTGCGATCGAACACACCTGCGATCCTCGCCGGCACTTCGCTGCACCGGCGGATCGACTCCTCGAATGTCAGGCCGGCGATCTGGACGCCATTGCGGGCGAGGTCGACCATCTGGACGGTGCTCGAGGCGAAGCCCGTATTCAGCAGGTTGCGGGCGACGCCGTTATCGACCACAGCCTTGGTACCGGCCTTGCCGCCGAAGGTGTAGATGCCGTCGGGAGCGCCGGCGCCGCGCATGGCGTCGGTGGTGAAGCAGACCGTGTTGGGGTCCTTGGTCTTGAGGGCGAGCTTGAGCAGTTCGGGCGGGACGTGCTTGCCGTCGGCGATGAGTTCGGTGGTGATACGGTCGTCCAGCATCGTCGCTTCGAGCATGCCGCCCGAGCGGAATGGACCGGCCTTGAGGATGCTGCTCATCGCACTATATAAATGTGTAACCATCCGCATGCCGGCGTCGACAGCCTCCATCATCAGCGAGTACGTCGCCTCGCTGTGGCCGCCGCTGACCAGCACGCCTCGCTCGGCCAGTTGCCGGATGAAGGGCAGCGCGCCGGGAAGGTCGGGGGCGATGGTGATCCGGCCGATGATATCGACGTTGTCGAGCAGGTCGCGGACCTCGTTGTCGCGCGGTGGGCGAACCAGGTCGGGGTCGTGGCAGCCGCACTTGCTGCGCGTCAGGTAGGGGCCCTCGACGTGCGAGCCGAGGATGTCGGGGCCGGTGAGTTTCTGTTCCCTGGCCTGGCGGATTGTCTTGAGCGCTGCCAACACGTTTTCGTGACGGTCGGTGGCGGTGGTGGGCATCCAAGCGGTCGTACCGCCGGCGGCGTGGTAGGCGGCGATGGTGCAGTAATCCTGCAGGGTGGCGTCCATGAAGTCGCTGCCGGCCCCGCCGTGGATGTGCAGGTCGATGAACCCGGGCACGACGGCTGCGCCCGCGGCATCGATCGTCCGGTCGGCCTTGGGAGCCTTCCTGGCCGGGCCTGCATAGGCGATCCTGCTGTTGTCAATGGCGACTGCCCAGTCTTTGTGCAACTTGCCTTCGAAGAGTACGCGGCCATTCGCGATCAGTGTTGTGCTCATTCTATATAATCCACCGCCTGTCAGGTCGTGTTTGTTGGATGCGTGACAGCCCTGTGTGGCGTCATGGTAAGACAATATCCACGTGCAGGCGCAATGACAATCGCTGCGCGCAGAGTTGTTACGTGGAAAATGTCCTGGGGGTCCAAGGTTCTTACCTGGTTTGCGCCCTTATCGCCGGACCATGGCCACGCGTTCGAGCGAGCCGTGCCATGAACCCTGCAGACTTGACATCTGTGCAGCCAGAAAGTCAGCCAGTGCGCGGACGGCGCGGGTTCTGGGTCTGCGGCGGTGGAGCATCAGGCAGATCGGCCGTTCGAACTCGAGGTCCGGGCACGGCACGTAGCAAATCTCGCCTTGCTCGAGTGCGCTGATCGCGGAAGAGAAGGGCATGAGGGCACAGCCGCGTCCAGCCGCTACTGCCTCGATGAGGACAACAGGGTTGGCCACCTCGAGTACGATGGAGGGCGACACGTTGATTCTGGCGAATGCCTCGTCGATTGCCCGGCGGGTTGGGCTGTGGTGGGGGAAGGAAACGAGGTTTCGATGGTTCATCCAGGCCCCGGGCGCCGGCGGGCCGGGAACATCCTGCCAGGACGGCGGGGCGACCAGGATCATCGGTTCCTTGCCCACGTCCTCGATCTGGATGCCTTCGCTCTTCTCGCCGTAGGCCACGAGAGCCAAGTCGATAAGCCCATTGAGTACATCCTGGGCCAGCTCATAGGTCTCGCCGTGGGTGACGTGGAGCTCGACGGAGGCGGCATCGCGGAGGAATTGCCGAAGCATCTGCCGCAACGGTCCGAGGGCCAAGCTGAATATGCAACCCAAGCGAACCGGACCAGAGAGCATCGGCTGAAGGTCTTCCAGGTGGGCCTGCATCTGGGCGTGGATGGCCAACAACTGCCGGGCCGAATCGTAAACGATCTGTCCAGCGGAAGTTAGCGTTAGTGGCCGGGCCTTTCGGTCGAACAGCGACTGGCCGAGCCGTCGCTCAAGTTGGGCGACACGCTGACTAACGGCAGACTGGCTGACGATGTGCCTGGCCGCAGCCTTGCTGAACGAGCCCAAGTCGCAGATGTCCACGAACAACTGCAGCAGTTCGAAGTCCATTGGCTTATGTGCTCCAATTAGCGAGGGCTAATGAGCATTATGACCATTTTCGATTTATCTTATACACCCGTTTGTGGTAGAGTGCAAGTGAATTTTCGCACGGGTAGAGAGTTTTCTTATGAGAAGTCAAGCAGCCGAGAAGGCTATGCAAGCGAACAGAGGCCTGGCGGATGGCGTGGCATTGTTCCTGGGCATGCAGTCCATGAACATGCTGGACATGGTCCACAATCTGCCGGAGTTTTGTGTGCAACGGGATCAGGAGCGCTGCATCCGCTGCCTGGTTTGCGTCCAGCAGTGTCCTTACGAGTGCACGTACTACGACACCGAACGGGATGCGGTGTGGAACCAGGAGGCCAATTGCGTTGCCTGTCGGCGGTGCGAGGCGATGTGCCCTACCAAGTGCATCACGATTGCCCCGCGCAGCGCCTTCCGGCCGAACTACCACTGGCAGCCGCATCTGATCCGCACGGGGCACAAGCAGGGCGATACGGGGGGCGTGGTGTTGACCGGCTGCGGGAACGACAAGGACTACATGTGCTACTTCGACCGGATGGTCATCGATGCCAGCCAGGTGACCAACCCGTCGATCGATCCCTTGCGCGAGCCGATGGAACTGCGGACCTTCATCGGCTCGAAGCCCGAAGGGTACGATCTCAAGCCCGGCATCGCCAGGACGAATGGCGAGTACGGCCCGACGCCGCCGAATATCCAGTGCGAGATGCCGATCCTGTTTGCCCCGATGTCGTTCGGCGCGATCAGTTACAATTTCCAGAAAGGCCTGGCGTTGGCGGCCAGGGCCATGGGGACATTTTTCAACACGGGCGAAGGGGGCTTGCACCCGGACTTTTACCCGTTCAAGGACAACGCCATCGTACAGGTGGCCAGCGGGCGGTTCGGCGTGTCGGCCGATTACCTGAAGGCGGCCGCGGCGGTCGAGATCAAGATCGGCCAGGGCGCCAAGCCGGGCATCGGCGGCCACCTGCCGGGCGAGAAGGTGACCCGCGAGATCAGCCGGACGCGGATGATCCCGCAAGGCGCGGATGCAATCTCGCCGGCCCCGCAGCACGACATCTACTCGATCGAAGACCTGCGGCTGCTGATCTACGCGATCAAGGAAGCGACGAACTACACCAAGCCGGTCAGCGTCAAGATCGCGGCGGTGCACAATGTCAGCGCGATTGCCAGCGGCATCGTCCGCGCGGGCGCCGACATCGTCGTGATCGACGGCTTTCGCGGCGGCACCGGTGCGGCGCCGGCGATCATTCGCGACCACGTGGGTATTCCTATCGAGGTGGCGATCGCGCAAGTCGACCAGCGGCTGCGCGACGAGGGCATCCGTCATCGGGCATCGATCATCGCGGCGGGCGGCATCCGCAACAGTGCCGACGTCGTCAAGGCTGTTGCGCTGGGCGCCGACGCGGTGTATGTGGGTACGGCGGCAATGGTAGCGGTCGGCTGCACGGTCTGCCAGCAGTGTCACCGGGGCAAGTGCGCGTGGGGCATTACGTCGAACCGGGCGGACCTGCTGCCGCGTCTGCCGGCGGATGTGGCGTTCGAGCGGCTGAGCAACCTGCTTCGCGGCTGGAGCCACGAGATCAAGGAGATGCTCGGCCTGATGGGCATCAACAGCATTGAGAGCCTCCGGGGCAATCGCCTGAAGCTTCGCGGCGTGGGCCTGAGCGAGCAGGAACTGAACGTGCTCGGGATTCAGCAGGCGGGGATATAAGTGATGAAGCGTGTCTATCCGATTGAGAGCCGGTGCATCGGTTGCCGTCTGTGCGAGGTGGCCTGCGTTGTGGCGCATTCGAGGACCTTGGATGCAATCAACTCGTTCCGCCTGGAAGGGTTGGTCTTCAACAACGAACGGGCCAAGGGATTCGTCGACCCGGCCGAGGCGTCCCGGGCAGGCCGGCCGCGGATGACCGCTCGTTGCCAGGTCAGCCCGTCGCAGCCGTACCGGATCAGCATCCGCTGCCGGCACTGTGACGACCCCGAGTGCGTACTGGCCTGCAAGAACGGCGCGCTCTACAAGGACGAAGAGGGCCGGGTGCTGCTGGACGAGGCCAAGTGCGCGGGTTGCTGGATGTGCATCATGGCCTGCCCGTCGGGCTCAATCCAGCGCAACATTCATAGGGCCAACGTGCCCGGCGTCGAGAACAACGGCATCAACCACCACTGCGACCTGTGCGCGGACCTGGGGAGCGATACGCCCGCGTGCGTGCGGGTCTGTCCGGTGGCGGCGCTGGTGTTCGAGGACCGCGACGAAGCGGCGGACGAGATGAAATCTCCGCAGCAACAGCAGGAAGCGGTGCGGGCGCACTGAGGTGAGATCGATGCAGTACGTAATGATCGGACATTCCTTTGCCAGCACCTTTGCGGTCGAAACCATCCGCAAGATCGACCGCTCCAGCCAGATCACCGTGATCGGCGAGGAGCCGCACCGGCTGTACAGCCGGGCCATGCTGCACGAGTTTCTGGCCCGCATGGTCAAGGCCGAGCTTTGCTGGCTTCGCCGGCCGAACTGGGCCGAGCAGTACGACGTCAATCTCATGCTCGGTACCCGGGCCGTGAAACTCGATGCCCGAAAAAGGATCGTCGAGTGTGACAACGGCCAGAAGGTTCCGTACGACAAGCTGTTGATCGCCTGCGGCGGCAAGCCGTTTGTGCCATCGGGCATCAAGGGTTACGGCCAGTTCAAGCAGGTTCACAGCTTCACGCAGATGAGCGATGCGCTCGATCTGCAGAAGGTCGGCGAGAAGGGTGGCTCGGTGGCGGTGCTGGGCGCTGGGCTGATTGGGCTGCAATGCGCCGAGGGCCTGCGTCACCTGGGCTGCAAGGTGCACGTGGTGGAACTGGCCGACATGGTGCTGCCGCTGGCGGTGGATCGCACGGCGGCAACGATGCTGGCCCAGACGCTCACCGAGGAAGGCATCACCCTGCATCTATCCAACAGCATTGCCGAGATCGGCGGGGCCGGCAAGAACGTGGCATTCGTGCAGCTCAAAAGCGGTGCGAAGATCGCATGCCAGGGGGTCGTAATTGCGGTGGGTGTCCGGCCGAACGTGGAATGGCTGAAGGACAGCGGTCTTGAGATCGACCGCGGGATCCTCGTCAACGAGCACCTGGAGACGAACGTGCCGGGCGTCTACGCGGCGGGCGACTGCGCGCAGGGGTTCGAGAAGATTTCGGGCAAGCAGATGGTGCTGGCGACGATCCCGGTGGCTAACAAGCAGGGCCTGATCGCCGGTTACAACATGGCGGGCGTACCGAAGGTGTACGAGGGCGAAATTCCGCTTAACGCCCTGCAGTTCGGGGCGATCCAGGTGGTCAGCTACGGCTACGTGCAGGAGACACCCGGGCACGAGGCGCTCAGCCTGCTGGATGAGAAGAAGCGCATCTATCGCAAGGTGGTGCTCAGGGACGGCCGGATGACCGGGGCGCTGCTGCTGCGGGCGATCGACCAGGCGGGCCTTTACCGCCAGATGATCAGCAAGGGCATTGACGTCACAGCCATCTGCGCGAGGCTGACGGCGCTGGATTTTGGCGTTGGTGACATGCCGGCGGCGATGCGAGAGGAGCTGTTTGCGAGGAGCCCGGCGGTGAGCGTTACCGGTAAGTGACGTGTGGGCGAAGCGCGGAGACAGAGAACGACATCAATCGGAGTATGTGATCCTTTGTGTTCTTCGTGTCATTCGTGGGGCCGCTCGGCCGTGTAAGGGCAATGCACCACGAAGAGCGCGAAGGAAACGAAAAGGTAAGAAGCCAATGGAAAAGACCTGGTTTGTGGAGCGGCCCTATCCGAACGAGAAGGACATCAGTTCCTGCGGCCTCATCGGCCTGATCAACACCGACGGCAGGCGGGTACCCGGCGAACTGATTCGGGATGCGATGGCCAACATGCACGACCGCGGGAACGGCCTGGGCGGCGGTTTTGGGGCCTACGGCATCTACCCCACCTGGCAGGATCACTACTGCATGCACGTGATGTACGAGGACCAATCGAAGGTCGTTCCTCTCGAGGCGTTTCTCTACGACAAACTGCGGGTGGACCATGTGGAAGAGATCCCTGTGGCGGCCAGCAGGAAGATCCGCAAGTACCCCTACTTCCGCCGGTACTTCATCGCTCCGCCGGCTGCGGATGAATCAGAGGCTGACACCTTCATGGTTGAGACGGTCATGGAGATCAACCAGGCCGACAATGGCGCCTTCGTGATCTCCAGCGGCAGGAACATGGGGGTGTTCAAAGGGGTGGGTTACCCGGAGGATATCTACGATTTCTTCCGACTGGATGAGTACGAAGGCTACATCTGGACGGCGCACAACCGCTTCCCGACCAACACGCCAGGCTGGTGGGGCGGGGCGCATCCATTCAGCCTGCTGGACTGGTCGATCGTGCACAACGGGGAGATCTCAAGCTACGGCATCAACCGGCGGTATCTGGAGATGTTCGGCTACGTCTGCGCGCTGCAGACCGACACCGAGGTGGTCGCGTACCTGCTGGACCTGCTGGTTCGCCGGCACGGTCTGACCTTCGAGCAGGCTTCGGCCGTGCTGGCGCCGCCGCTCTGGAAGGACATCGACGCAATGCCTGCGCCGAAGAAGGAGGAATTCAAGAAGATGCGGATGATCTACGCGTCGGCGTCGCTGAACGGGCCGTTCGCGTTTCTGCTGGCCTACAGCGGCGGGCTGATCGGTCTAAACGACCGCGTGAAACTCCGCCCGCTGGTGGTCGCCCGCAAGGACAAGACCTGGTACATGAGCAGCGAGGAGTCCGCGATCCGCGTGGTTGAGCCGGAACTGGAGGAGATGTTCGCACCGCCGGCCGGCAAGCCGTTTATCGTGGAGTTGGACAAGGCGCCGGCGGCAGTGTAGTCGCAGGAGCGCAGGGTGGGCACTACCCACCAAACAATAAGGTGGCATGAACATGGCAACCATAGCAGCGCACGTGCTCGAATCGACCGAACCCTACATAATCGACGTCGGCCGGACATACTACCGTGAACTGAACAACCAGATCCGCGAACTTGCGGCCGAGGGTGTCAAGCGATTCGTGCTCAAGAACGTCATGGGCCAGCGCTATCTGTGTGCGGGGCTTTCGCATGAGATTTCCGTCGAAGTTCACGGTACGCCGGGGGAGGACATGGCTGTCTTCATGGACGGTCCGAAGATCACGGTCTACGGGAACGCCCAGAATGCCATCGGCAACACGATGAACGAGGGCAAGATCGTCGTGCACGGGCTGGGCGGGGACGTGATCGGCTACGGCATGCGCGGCGGTCGGATCTACGTCCGCGACAACGTCGGCTACCGCGTCGGCATCCACATGAAGGGCTACTTCGACAAGCAGCCGGTGATCGTGGTCGGCGGCAAGGCGGGCGACTTCCTCGGCGAGTACATGGCCGGCGGCTGCCTGGTGGTGCTCGGGGCGACGGTCAATGACGATCGTCCGATCGTGGGGGACTACTGCGCGGCGGGGATGCACGGCGGCCGGTTGTACGTCCGAGGTCAGGTCCGGGCCGAGCGCCTCGGCAAGGAGGTGAAGGTCTTCAATCTTGAAGAGCAGGACGTGCAGTTCCTCACGCCGATCCTTCAGGACTTCGCCCACACCTTCAATCGCGACTTGGACATTTTTGACTTCGGCCAGTACTGCAAGATCCTGCCGGTTTCGAGCCGGCCGTATGGAAACCTGTACGCGTACTAATTAGCGCGGGTCTGGGGTCCTATGGCCGCATTCACAGGACCGAACAGGCACGGCGAGGCTCCCGGGGGTGAGGGGGCACCCTTCACCCCCGGGATCTGCGCCTTTCATCTTTCTCTCGGGTTGGGCGAGGCTTGCGCAATACTCTCTGCAGCTCCGCGTCGTGCTCTGGTCGTCAGGGCTT
>Ga0073932_1004308_pt1 | contig 17201 bp, 18 predicted proteins | sample DewCreD2012metaG_FD_76967 | JGI IMG/M metagenome (GOLD analysis project Ga0073932, IMG submission 76967) | Hot spring sediment bacterial and archeal communities from British Columbia, Canada, to study Microbial Dark Matter (Phase II) - Dewar... ... | reverse complement strand
TATGCGGAAGCGTGGCGCCGCGGCCCCCGCCGCGCGCCGGCCGCGGCCGGCGCACCAGGCGCCCGCAGTCCCGCTCGATCGAGGAGGGCCCATGCCGACACCGATCCGGATCGAAATCGAAGGCCTCGTGCTGCCCGGGGAGTTCAACGACACCGCCGCCGGCCGGGCCATGGCCGCGGCCCTGCCCATCGAATGCGACTGGTCCCGCTGGGGGGAGGAATATTACGGGACCACCCGGCCGCGGTTCGGCGACTACCCCGGGGAGACGACCGAGGTGCTCGCGGTGGGGGACCTGGCCTACCACGCACCGAGCGGCTGGTTCTGCCTTTTTTTCGGGCCGACCCCCGCGAGCCGGGGTTCCGAGCCCCGGGCGGCGGCCCCGGTCCAGAAGGTGGGCCGGGTGGCGGGCGATGTCGCGGCCCTGCGCGCGCTCGGACCGAGGGTGAAGGCCGTGGTGCGCGCCTGCGGCCCGGAGTAAACCGCGGCGGCCCTTCAGGCGTCAAACCCAATCAGATCCGGGCAGCACGCCCCGGAGGGTCCTGCGGGCCCCGGGGCGGCGGTCCCCCCGCGCGGACCGGGGATTTGTCACATGCCGATCCTCGGGTGTAGGATCGACCCGTTGTGAGCGCTTCGGAGCCCAAACCCCGGGCCGCCGGACCGGCCCCGGATCCCGGCCCGCCGCCGCCCGCCGCCGCCCTCCTGCGCGGGCAGGCCCATCCAGGCCGGGAAACCGAAAACGACGCCGATCTCGTCGAGGGGGCCCGGCGCGGCGACCGCCAAGCGGCCGACCGGCTGATCCGGCGCCACCTGAACCGGGTTCACCGGATCGTTTACCCGCTCTGCGGTTTCGATGCCGAGGAGGCGCGGGATGTCGTCCAGGAGGTCTTTCTGCAGGCCTTCCGCAGCCTGCCCGCCTTCGCCGGGCGCGCCCGGTTCTCCACCTGGCTCTACCGCATCGCGGTGAACGCCGCCCTCGACGCCCGCAGGCGGCGCCGGCGCTGGAGCGATTTCTTCCCCGGTCGCCGCCGCGCGGAGGATGACGACGAGGCGGAGCGGGGCGATCCGCTCGAGGCGGCGGCCGCCCCGCTCGAGGAGACCGATCCCGTGGCCCGCATCGCGGCCGGGGAGCTGGAAGCCGAGGTCCGAAGGGCCATCGGGCGGCTTTCGCGGCACCAGCAGACGGTGTTCGCCCTCAAGGTGTTCGAAGACATGAGCATTGCCGAAATCGCCGAGCTGACCGGGATGGCCGAGGGGACGGTCAAGTCCCACCTGTTCCGGGCGACCCGCAGCCTTCGCGAACAGCTCGGCCCCCGCTTCGACCGGACAGGACGCGGAGGAGCCCCATGAAAGAGCCCGCCTGCCGCCGTTGCGAAGAGGCCCTCGGCCTGGAGGCCCTGGGCGAGCTCCGGGAGGCCGCCGCGCGCGATCTCCTGGAGTCCCACCTGCGGGAGTGCGCCGCCTGCCGCGCCGAGCGCGAACGGCTGGCGGAGATCCTCGCTGCGGCGCGGCGCGCGGCCGCAGCCCCGGCGTGGTCCGCCCGGGAGGTCGACGCCCTCTGCCTTGCGGTGCGGCGCCGGCTGCCGCAGGAGCGCCCGCAGAGCGCCCTGTCGCGGTGGCGGGCATTCTTCCTCCGGCCGCTTCCCGCCCTGGCCGCCGCGGGCCTGCTTGTGGCGTTCGCCGTGGCGGGCCTCCGCGGGACCTGGGGCCTGCGGGCGGGCCCCGCGGGAACGGAGATGACGGCGGAGTGGGACCCGGGCGACCTCGAGGTGATCCGTCACCTGGATCTCCTGCAGGAGCTCGAGACGATCGAACGGCTCGTTCACCTGGTCGACCTTCCCGATGCCCTGCCCGCGGCTCCGGGGGGCGGCGCGGAAGAGGAACGGCAGGAGCGGGGGGATGAGGGGCGCGGCGAAAAGACGGTCTGACGCGGGCTTGCCCTGCGCGCGGAGGGGACACCGGCTGTGGGGCCTGGTGCTCATCCTCTCCCTTTTTGCCGCGGCCCCGGTGCAGGCCCTGGAGCACGCGGCCGGGGTTTCCCCTCCGGCCCCGGGAGCGGCTCTCGAGGCCCAGGGGGCCGTTTTCGTCGCCCAGCGGGGCGGGCGGCCGCAACCCTTCTTCGAGCACATCCCCCCCGATGAGCGGCCGCGGCTGGAGGAGCGCTACCGCCGCTTCCAGCAGCTTCCGCCCGATCAGCGCGAGCAGCTGCGGCGGCGCTACGAGGAGTGGAACCGCATGCCGCCCGGGGAGCGGGAGCGATACGAGCAGCGCTACCGCCAGTGGCAGGAGCTCCCGCCCGAGGAGCGGCGGCGGATGGAAGACCAGCTGCAGCGCTGGGACCGGCTTTCGCCGCAGGAAAAGGATTCGATCCGCAGGCGCTTCCGCGACTGAGGCCGAAGGCGCGGCCCCCCGTTTTTTCTTCCGGCGCTCCCGCAAAAGATCCAGCGAATTGCTCGCTTTAGTCAAAAAGTAGAAATCCCGCGCGGCCGGGAGCCCCCCCCGCGGCGGCGTTGCGGCCGTCGCGTGTCTCTACCCCGCCCTTTTCCCGCGCGCGATCCCCGACCCCCCTCCCTTCTTGAAAACAGGTCCATTTTCTGAATTTCAGGAATGCCAGATTGGATAATCCTTTTCGGACCACCATATGTGGTGTTGCAAATCCGCTTGACACGGATTTCGATTTCGTTATAATCGCGAGTAACTTCATGTAGTGACTTGAAATCTCACGGCAGCGTGCCGGAGCGGGGAAAAAGCGGCGGCCGGTGACGAGGGAGAAAAAGGTTAGTGAACGTTGACCATCTCCTGAAGTGCCTCCGGGTCCTGTTGCTTTACGATCTCGACCCGTCCTGGACCCCGGCCGAGCGCGGCGAGGTCCTCGGCGCTCAGGAACGCCTCACCGCGCGGCTTGCCGCGGAGGGCTACCGCATCGAGATGCTCCCGGTCGTCGACCGTTTTTTTGCCGAGCGCATCGCCGGCGTCGACCCGGAGATCTGCCTGTTCTTCAACTGGTGCGAAGGAATCCCCGGCATCCGGCACAGCGAGTGGATGGTGGCGCGCGCCCTCGAGGAGAAGGGCTTCGTCTTCACCGGGTCGGGGTCCGAAACCCTCGCCCTGAGCTACCAGAAACACCGTGTCAAGCGGCTGCTCGCCGCAGGCGGCATCCCCACGCCGCCCTGGCGGCTCTTTCACCGCCCGCCCGCGTCCGGAGAGTGGGAGCGATTCCCGGCGATCGTCAAACCCGCCGTCGGCCACTGCAGCGACTGGGTGACCTCGGATTCGGTGGTCATGGACGTCGCCGAACTCCGCGAGCGCGTGGAAACCCTGCTTTCCGGCGCGGGCATTCCGGCGCTGGTCGAGGAATTCATCGACGGCCGCGAGTTCCACGTTTCCCTCTGGGGAAACGGCACGATCCGCATGCTGCCGCCGGCGGAGATGGATTTCGCCGCCCTGGACGACATCCGCGAGCGGCTCTGCACCTACGACGCCAAGTTCACGCCCGGCTCGCCGGCCTACGAAGCGATCCGCACCCTCCTTCCCGCCCCGCTCGCCGACGACGAACGCGACACGCTCGAGCGCCTCTGCCGCGCCGCCTACCGGGCCGTGGGCTGCCGGGACTACGGGCGCCTCGACGTGCGCCTGCGGGACGGGGTCTTCTACGTGCTCGACGTCAACCCCAACCCCGACATCAGCGAGGACGCGAGCATGGCGAGCGCGGCCGAGGCCGAGGGGCTCTCCCACGCGGCGATGGCCGAAACCCTGATCCGGCTCGCCGGCCACCGGCATCCGGCCCTGGCCGGCCGCCCGGCCCAGGCCCTGCACTGAACGCCGGACCGTTGCCGGGCTACCGGGCCGGCAGGTCGAATTTCGGGCGGCCGCGGGAATCGAACACCCCCCAGTGGGCGCCGACCCCTCCCGGCTCCGACGCCTTCCACGGCTCGTCGAACATTTCGAAGAGAAACACCCCCCGGCGGCGCTCCCGCGCCCAGGCAACGAGGTCATGCACGAAGCGGCGCTGTGCGGCCACCCCGGGATGCGCCGGGCCCTGGGGCGGGCCGGCGCTCGGCCAGCCCGTCTCGCCGACGATCAGGGGCTTTCCCAGGCCGCGGAAGCGCTCCTGCAGGCGCCCGATCGAGGCCTCCAGGTTTGCGAACACGGCCTGCTCGACCGCGACGGGCGCAAAGAAGGGGTGCACATTGACGAGCAGGAAATCCGCGTGCGCGGCGATTTCCATCCCCGCCCCGCCTGCGGCGCCGAGCGCCGCGGTCATCGACAGCGCCGCCGTGAGGGGGACCCCCCGGCCCGCCGCCCGCAGCTCGCGGCGCAGCGCCGCGGCCCCGGCGGCCCACTCCGCGGGCCGGACCGGCTGCGGGCAGGCCTCGGGTTCGCCGGCCAGGCACTCGTTTCCCAGGACGATCGCGGCCACGTTCGCATGCGCGCGCGCCAGGCGCACGGCAAGCGCCGCCTGGGCGCGCGTGGCCGGGGAAAAGGGCGCCTGCCCGGCCTCGGGGGCCCCGCAGGCGTGCACGCCCACCAGGAAGCGGAGACCCGGGGCATGCCGCTGCGCAAGCGGCACGATGCGCGAGAGCACCCCCTCGAGCCCGTAGGTGCGCACGAGGCGGAAGCCCGCCCGCTCGATCCGGCGCAGGTCTTCGAGGATCTCGGCCTCCGCGGGCTCCTCCGGGCCGCCGGGGTAAAGCCCGGGCCGGTGAAAGGGGCCGTAGCAGATGCCCACGAAAGGGCCCTCGGGGAGGCCCGCGCCGGACGCCGCCGCCGGAAGCCAAAAGGCCAGGAGCGCCGCCAGAAAGGCGGCGGGGCGACGGCCGGCCATGGCTCAGCGCAGCCGGTTCCAGCGGATGCGCTGGCCGGGGCGGATCCCGTAGCGCTCGGCGAAGCCCGCGCGGGCCTCGACGGCGTAGCGGGCCGGCCCCTCCGAGGGGTAGAGCCGCTCGGAGAAGGGAACGGTGTAGGCGGCGATGTTGAGGATCCGCAGCCGCTCGTCGACGAAGACGATGTCGAGCGGCGTGGGGGTGTTGCGCATCCAGAAGGTGAGCGGACGGGCCCGGTCGAAGACGAAGAGCATCCCGTGGCGGTGATCGGGGAGGTGCCGTTCCATGAGGCCGCGGGCCTGCTCCTCGGGGGTGGCGGCGATTTCCACGATCAGCCGGGCGAGAACCCGCTCGTCGCCACCCAGGAACTCGACCACGGCATCCGGCCGGACCGGCGGGGTCCCGGCGGCGGGCGGGGGGGCGAGCGCCGCCCCCAGCAGGAGGCCCAAGGCGAGGCCGCATCCGGCGTGGCGGGGAAACGGGAAGCCCATGACCCCAGAGTAACCCCGTTCGCCCCGGAACACAAACCGGCCGGCGGGCGTCGTTGACAGGGTGCGGCTTCCCGGCATAGGGTGCCGCGGAAAGGGGTCCCCCGGCGCCGACCGCGCCGGCCTTCCCCCAACCCCCGACACCCCGGGAGACGCCGATGCTGGTCACCTTCTACGGTGCGGTCCGCGAAGTGACGGGCTCGATGCACCTCGTCTCGGCCGGAAAGGAGCACATCCTCCTCGACTGCGGCCTCTTCCAGGGCCGGCGCCGCGAGGCGGCCGAGAAAAACCGCGTCCTGCCCTTCGACCCCGGCCTGATCGACGCGGTCGTGCTCTCCCACGCCCATGCCGACCACTCGGGGAGGCTTCCGCTCCTCGTGCGCGACGGGTACGCCGGGCCCGTGTTCTCGACCCCGCCGACGAAGTCGGCCTGCGACTACCTTCTCCCCGACGCGGCGAGCATCCAGCAGGCGGATGCCGACTACCTGAACTACAAGACCCTGCGCTCGGCTCTCCTCCATCCCGGCCGCCTTGCGGCGGCGGGGACATCGCCGCCGGAGGCCGCGGCGGTGAAGCGGATGCTGAAGAAGAACGGCCACGAGCTCGACGTCGGCCGGATCCGCGCCCTGCTGCAGGAGCTGCGGCTCGAAACCGTCGAGCCGCTCTTCACGCTCGCCGACGCCCAGCGCGCGCTGGGCGCCTTCGACCCCCGACCCTACCGCGCGCCCTTCGCCGTGGCCGGCGAGGCGCGCTGCACGTTCTACGAGGCCGGGCACATCCTCGGGTCGGCCATCGCGGTGCTCACGCTGCGGGAAAACGGCGCCGTGCGCCGCATCGGGTTCACGGGCGACCTCGGCCGCTTCGGCAAGCCCGTCTACAACGACCCCGAGCTCCGTTTCGCCGAGGAGGATCGGGATCTCGACCTCTTGATCTTGGAGAGCACCTACGGCGACCGGCTGCACGAGCCGATCGCCGACCTGAAGGGCCGGCTCGCCCAGGTGGCCTCCGAGACCTTCGCCCGCGGCGGAACGCTCCTCATCCCGGCCTTCGCCTTCGGCCGCACGCAGGTGCTGCTCTACGTGCTCCACGAGCTCTTCGACGAGGGCCGCCTGCCGCGGGTGCCGGTGCACGTGGACAGCCCGCTCGCGGTCAACCTGACGCGGGTTTTCGGGGCCCACCCCGAGGCCTACGACGACGCGGCGCGCAACGACTTTCTGGCGCGGGGGAAGAACCCCTTCCGCTTCGAGACGCTGCACTTGGTCGAGACGGTTGCGGAATCGATGGCCTTGAACCGTGAAGACCGGCCCCAGATCGTGATCGCCGCCTCGGGCATGTGCGAGGCCGGCCGCATCCTTCACCACCTGCGATTCAAGATCCACGACCCGAAACACACCATCCTCATCGTCGGCTTCATGGCCGGCAACACGCTCGGCCGCCGCATCGAGGAGCTGGGAGTCGCATACGAGCGCGCGGGCCGTCGCGGCCCGGAGCCGGTGGTGCGGTTTCTGAACAAGGACTACCCGCTGCGCGCGCGCGTGGTCAAACTCGACGGGTTCAGCGGGCACGCCGACCGCGAGGAGATCCGCCGCTTTCTGCGCGAGGCGAACCTGCGCATCCGGCGGATCGCGCTCGTGCACGGGGAGGAAGAGCAGGCTCTCGCGCTTGAGCGCACCCTGCGGCAGGACGGCCACGCGGTCGAGGTGCCGCGTCGGGGGGAGATCCTGCGGATCTGAGCGCCCTGAGCAGCCGCGCCCCGCGCCGGCCGGGGCGCAGAAGAAAGAGTCCCGCGTGAAGAAGATCCTCGCCTCGCCCTCGGCCTGGGCCATCCTGGCGCTTTGCTTCGCCGATCTCTTCGTCAACTACGCCGTGCGCCTGGGCTACGGCGTGATTCTCCCGGCGATGATCGGCGACCTCGGCCTTGGCCGCACCGGGGCGGGCACGATCTACAACGCCTACCTCTTCATCTACATCGGTGTGGCCCCCCTCGCCGGGTGGTTCACCGACCGCATCGGGGCGCGGCGGGTCATCACCGGCGGGCTGCTTGTCCTGGGGACGGGGGTCTTGCTTCTCGGGCGGGCGCAGTCGCTCGCGGCGGCCTCCCTCGCCTTCGGCCTGGCCGGGCTGGGGGCCGCGGGGCTGTGGGTTCCGGTCATCACGCTCGTCCAGCGCTGGTTCGCCCCCGGCCGCCGCGGGCTCGCCCTCGGGCTGCTCTCGACGGGCTATGGGCTGGGCTTCGCCGCCTCCGGGGTCCTCTTCCCGCCCTTGCTGGAACTGGCCTCCTGGCGGATGGCCTGGACGCTCCTGGGGGCCGCGGCCCTGCTGCTCGTGCTGCCGAATGGGGCGCTCCTGCGGAGCGATCCCGCCGCCTGCGGGCGCAGGCCCTGGGGGGAGAGCCCCGGGGCGCCACCCGTTTCGCCCGGGCCGGGCGAAGCGCGGCTGCCCCTTGCGGCCGTGTTGCGCATGCCGGTCTTCTGGCGGATCGGGGCCTCCTATGCGCTCCTCTCCTTCGGCCTCTACGGGTTGACGACGTTTCTTGTGGATTTCGCCGCGGGCCGGCCCGGCGTGTCCCTCGAGCGGGCGGGCCTGCTGGCGACCGTGCACGGGCTCTTTCAGGTCGTGGGGGTGCTGGTCCTGCTTCCGGCCTCCGATCGCCTCGGCCGCCGCGACACGATGGTCGCCTCCAACCTCGCGGTCGCCCTGGTGCTCGGCCGGCTCGCCGCCGGATCGCCCTCCTGGCCCGAGCTCTGCGCGTTGACGGCCCTCTTCGCCGCTTGCTACGGGGCGACCTTCCCGATCTACGGGGCCTGCGCCGGAGACTATTTCCCGCGGCAGGCGATGGGCACCGTGGCCGGGTTGTGGACGCCGTTCTACGGACTGGGCGCCATCCTGACCCACTGGGTGACGGGGATGCTGCGCGACGCGACGGGATCCTACGGGCTGGCCTTCGGCCTCGGGGCGGCCTGTGCCGCGGCCGCCTCGCTGTTGATGCTCGGGGTGCCGCGGCGGGGCCTTCCCCACGGACCGGCCGCCGAGAAAGAAGGAGCGAACCGGTGAGCCGGATTCTTTGCCTGGACGTCGGTGCGGGGACGCTCGACATTCTCTGGGTCGACACCGAGCGGGAGCTTCCGTTCAAGGCGGTGGTCGCCTCGCCCGTGCGCACGATCGCCGAGCGGATCGAGCGCCTCGCGGGCGATCTGCTCGTCACCGGCGGCGAGATGGGGGGCGGCCCCGTGACCGAGGCCCTGCGCCGGCGCGCCCGGACGCATCGCGTGTGGATCACGCCGGAGGCGGCGGCCACGCTCCACCACGACCCGGAGGTCGTGCGCGGCTGGGGCCTCGAGCGGATCGAGCCCGCGGAGGCGGAGACGATCCGCCGCCGCTTCGGCCCGGCCCACGTCGTGCTGGCGGACATCGAGATCGATCGGATCCGCGGGCTGGTCGAAGGGTTCGGGGTCCCCTTCGCCTTCGATTTCGTGGCCCTGTGCCTCCAGGACCACGGCGTCCCCGCGTCCGGCGGCTCGCATCTCGATTTCCGCCACCGCCTCTACCGCGGGCCGCTCGAGTCCGGCGGCCGGCTGCACGAGCTGCTCTGGCGGGCCGAGGAGATCCCCGCGGCCTTGAACCGCCTGCGTTCGGCCGCGGCCGCCGCGCGCGGCCTGCCCGCCGGCGCGGTCTATGCCATGGACAGCGGGCTCGCCGCCGTCGCCGGCGCGGCGCTCGACCCCCGGGCGCCCGCGGATCGTCCCTTTCTCGTGCTCGATGTGGCCACCTCGCACACGGTCTGTGCGGCCCGGGACGGCGAGGAGCTCTGCGCCCTCGCGGAAATCCACACCCGGGACCTCACGCCGGAGCGGCTGCAGGAGCTCGTGCGGCGCACGGCCGCGGGGGACCTCGACCACGGGCGGCTGCTCGCCGAGGGCGGCCACGGCGCCTACCTGCGGCGAGCGGCGGGCGAAGAGGCGCTCGGCTGCATCCTCGCGACCGGGCCGCAACGCCGGCTCGCCGCCGGGATCCGCCCGCCGGTGCTCTGGGGGGCGCCCTTCGGCGACAACCTCATGACCGGCTGCGCGGGGTTGCTCGATTGCCTCTGCCGCCGCGAGGGGCTGGCGCGGGTTTATTTTCTCTGAGCCCGCCGGGGAGGGCCGCCGCGTCTTCGGGGGGATCGCCGGCGGGGGAAACCGGGGAGGGTCACGCCATGGGCATTCCGCTGCGTCAGGCCGCGGCCCGCGGCCTGAAGGCCGGAGAGCGGTTCCGCATCCGCCGTACCTTTTCCGAGGAGGAGACCCGCGCCTTCGGGGACCTCACGCGCGATTACAACCCGGTGCACTACGATTCCGGCTGGTGCGACGCCAAGGGGTTTCGCGGCCGGATCTGCCACGGCCTGCTTGCGGGCTCCATGATCTGCGAGTTCGGCGGCCAGGTGGGATGGCTCGCGAGCGCGATGAGCTTCCGCTTCCTGCGACCGGTCTATTTCGGCGAGGAGCTCTGCTGCACGATCACGATCACGCGCCTTGCGGAAGACGGCCGGGCCGAGGCCGAGGCCGAGTGGACGAACCCCCAGGGGGAGCGGGTCCTCACCGCCCAGTTGAAAGGCCGTCTCCCCCGCGGGGCCGAGCGGCAGCTTCTATCGCGGATCGTCGCGGCCGGGGACCCCGACAACCCCCTGCGCGGCCGGGCGTCGGACGGGTAGGCGGCGGGGTGGCCCGTTCAGCGGAGCACGGCCCGGATCACCCCGTCGCGAAAGAGGACCCGGGCCGAGCGCGGCGGCGCGGCACTCGCCTTGCGCCGGGTCACGAGAACGGTCTCCCAGACCGCCTCCCCTTGCGTCAGGCCCTGTTCGGGGAGGTCCTCCGCGAGCGTCCGCAGCTGCGGCGCCGAAAGCGAGAGAATCTCCACGCTGTCCGCATCCGGCTCGTGAACCCGAAGCCAGGTGAGGATGCGGGTCTCGTAATCCGCCGGGTAGGGCCCGGCGGCCGATTCCTCCGCGGCGGCCGGGGCGCCCGGCGGGGGCGGCGAAGGGGCGGGCGCGGCGCAGGCGATCGCGAACAGCAACAGCAGCCCGACCGGCCGGCGGCCGCACCCGGCGTTCATCGCGTTCATGCGCTTCTCCTTTCACCCGCTGCGGGGAGGGAGGGCGGCGGGGCGGGGGCGGGTTCTCCCGTGAGCGCCTCTTCCTTGCGGGTCGTGAAGTCGATCACGAAGGCGTCGTCCAGCCGCTGGACGTCCTGGAGAAAGCCCGAAAACCCCGCTTCCAGAAACTCCCGGCGGCTCGCCGCATACTCGCCGGGCTCGAGGCGGCGGGCGATCTCCGGGTGATCGGCGGCGCGGTAGAGGGGCCGGTACTGCGCCATCCAGCTCACCGTCAAATCCTCGGGGTCGAAGGTGGCCGCGAGGAAGGAGAGCACCGCGCGGCTCGCCGCGGCGTCGCCGGGCAGGACGAGATGGCGGAGGATGAGGCCGCGGCGGGCGATGCCTTCCGCGTCGCAGCGCAGAGGGCCGACCTGCCGGAACATCCGGCGCACGGCGGCGCGGTTCACCGCGACGTAGTCGGGCGCCCGCGAGTAGCGCGCGGCCGCCCGGTCGTCGCCGTATTTCATGTCCGGCAGCCACACGTCCACGATCCCCGCGAGGAGATCGATCACCTCCTCGCGCTCGTAGCCGCCGCAGTTGTAGACGACGGGAAGGCGCAGGCCCTGATCCGCCGCCCGCTGCAGCGCGGGGAGGATCCAGGGCAGGAAATGGGTGGCCGTGACCAGGTTCACGTTATGGCAGCCCCGCGCCTGCAGCTGGAGAAGCTTCCGGGCGAGTTCCTCCGGGCGGTAGAGGCGCCCCTCGCCCGCGTGCGAGAGCTGCCAGTTCTGGCAGAAGACGCACTTCAGCGTGCAGTGGGTGAAGAAGACCGTCCCTGAGCCCCCCCGGCCCGAAATCGGCGGCTCTTCGCCGTGGTGGGGAAAGAGGCTCGAGATGACGAGCCCCCCCGGGGCGCCGCAGAAGCCGCGCTCGCCCGCCGTGCGGTCGACCCCGCAGCCGCGCGGGCAGAGCGCGCAGCGCCGCGCGAGCCCCTCGAGGGCGGCCCGGCGGGCCGCCCAATCGGCATCGCTCAGGTACGTGTAGGAGGGGTCCATGATCGCCTCTCGCCCGGCGGGCACCCCGATGGCGGCGCCGCGGAGGCGGATCCCGCCGCCGCGCACGGGGACCCCGCCCCCCACTCCCGATCGGGAGCGAAATCGTGCCCGCACCGTTCGCCCCGATCCTGGAGCCCTGCTCTCCCGGCGCAGGCGCCGGGCCGACCCCCGCGCGGCCCGCGACCGCGTTTCGGCCGCAGGCCGGGGTCGCTCTCGCTCCTCAGGCCCGCAGGCCGGCGAGGGCCGCGGCCTCCCGGGCGTCGGCCTGGGTTTCGATCCGCTCCGCCGCGGCGATAAGCTCGGCGCGCAGCGGCGCATCCCGCAGGGAGGAGGCGTTGATGCGCACGTTCTGGGCCGCCGCCCGCGCCGCCGCGCGGGCGGCGAACACGCCCGAGGCGCCGTCGGAGGCCGCGATCGGATTGCCGCGGGCGATCACGGCGGCGCCGAGCTCGAGGAGCTCGAGCGCCGCGTCCGCCACCCCCAGGGGCACCTCGGCCGCCTGCCGCAAGGCGTCCTGGATCGCCCGCTCGCGCGCTGCCCGCTCCTCGGCGGTTCCCTTCGGCAGGCGGAAGGCGGCCATCACCCCGCGGTAAGCGTCGGCGTCGCGGTCGATGTCCGCGGCGAGCCGGCGGCGCAAGCCGGAGGCCGCCGCGGCGATCCGCTCCATCTCCGGCCGGACGGCCTCGAAGCCCTTGCGGTCGAGCGTGAGCCGCGCGGTCATCTCGATCAGCGCGGCGGCGAGCGCCCCGTTCAGCGCGGCCGCGCTTCCGCCTCCCGGAACGGGCTCGGCGCTTGCGGTCCGCTCGAGATAGCTCAGGATCGATTCCTCGGTCAGCACGCGGTTCCTCCCGGGTTTCGTTTGTCGCAGACGATCTCCCCCCGCTTGACGACCGTCTCCACGAGGTTGACGCCGAGGCGGTAGGGGAGGTGGCGGTAGGAGGGCGCATCCAACACGACGAGATCGCCCTGTTTTCCGACCTCGAGGCTGCCGACCGTGTCGGCGATCCCGAGGGCGGCCGCGGCGTGGAGCGTGAGCGCGGCGACGATCTCCTCGGCCGACAGGCCCAGAGCGACCGCCCCCAGAGCGGACAGCAGGGGGATCGACTCGGAGTAACAGCTTCCGGGGTTGAAATCGGTCGCCAGGGCGACCGTCCCGCCCGCCTCGAGGATGGCCCGCGCGGGCGCGTAGGGCTCGCGCAGGCTGAAGGCCGTCATGGGCAGCAGGACCGCGACCACGCCCGCCCGGGCGAGCGCGGCGATCCCCGCGGGGGAGACGTGCAGCAGGTGGTCGGCCGAAACCGCGCCGAGCTCGGCGGCGAGCTCGGCGCCGCCGAGCGGGCTCATCTCGTCGGCGTGGATCTTCAGGCCCAGCCCGAGGTCGGCCGCCGCCCGGAGCAGCCTGCGTGCCTCCGCGGGGGAAAAGACGCCCGTTTCGCAGAAGACGTCGCAGAAGCGGGCGAGCCCGCGGGCGGCGACCTCGGGGAGCACCTCGCCGATCAGGAAATCGATGTAGGCGGAGGGCCGGCCGCGGTATTCCTCGGGCACGGCGTGGGCGCCGAGGAAGGTGGAGACCACCTCCACGGGATGCAGGCATCCGAGCTCGCAGGCGACCTCGAGCTGACGGATCTCCGTGTCGCGGTCCAGCCCGTAGCCGCTCTTCGCCTCGACGGTGGTCACGCCGTGGGCGAGCATGGCGTCGAGGCGCTTGCGGCCCAGGCGCAGGAGCTCCTCGCGCGAGGCGCGCCGCGTGGCGCGCACGGTGCTCAGGATGCCGCCGCCGCCGCGGAGGATCTCGAGGTAGCCTTCGCCCGCGAGCCTCCGGGAAAACTCATCGGCGCGGTCGCCGGCGAAGACGAGGTGGGTGTGCGCGTCGATGAAGCCGGGAAGGACGGCTTTGCCCGCGGCGTCGAGCCGGGGAAAGGAGGCCGGCGTCCGGCCTTTCGCGGCAAGCTCGGCCGCCACGCACCCCGCGGGGCCGAGGTGGGTGATCCGCCCCTGTTCGATGACGAGGCTCGCCCCGGTGAGCACCCCGGGGCGGGCCTCCCCCGCGCGCGGCGCGCAGGTGACGATCTCGGCGGCGTTTTCGATGATCAGGTCTGCGCCCATCGCCCCGTTTCCGCCCGCGGCCGTTGGCCTCACTCGTAGATCCGGCTTTCCAGGACCTGTTTCGCCCGGAACCCCTCGAGCCGCAGGTAGTAGGATGCGGCGTCGACCAGGGCCGCAAGCGGGACGAGCCCCACGATCTCGCTGCCCACGACGGGCACCCCCCAACGTGCGGCCTCGATGCGCACGAGCTCGAAGGCGCGGTAGAGGGCCGTGCGCGTGTAGTCGGTCAGGTTCATCGACACCTGGACGATGCCGCGGTCGCGCAGCGCCACCCCGATCGCCTTGCAGAAGCGCAGGCCGCCGCCGATGTGCCGGACGCGGCGGGCGATCTCCTCGGCCACCTCGAGCCGGTCGCAGCCGAGGTTGACGTTGAAGGCGATGAGCGGCATGCGCGCCCCGACCACGGCCGCACCCGCCGTGGGGTGGGCCTCCGCGGGTCCGAAGTCGGGCTGCCATTCCGGCCGGCGGAGCTTCTCGGGCAGCCCCTCGAACTGCCCCTTGCGGATGTCGGCGAGATTGCGGCGGTGCGGCGCGCTTGCCGACTCCTCGTAGAGAAAGACCGGGAGGAGGAAGCGGCGGGCCGCCTCCTCGGCCACGCGGCGGGAGACGGCGACGGCCTCCGCCATGGAGAGCCCCTTCACGGGGATGAAGGGGACGACATCCACCGCCCCCAGGCGCGGGTGCTGGCCGCGGTGGCGGCGCAGGTCGATCGCGGCGACCGCGGCCTCCATGGCCTCGAGGACGGCCGCGGCGAGCGCCTCGGGTTCGCCCACCGCCGTGATCACGGAGCGGTTGTGGTTTTCGTCGCTCTGGCAGTCGAGGAGCTTCACCCCGGGTCGGTCGCGGAAGGGCGCCGTCAGGCGCTCGATCACGGCCCGGTCGCGGCCCTCGCTGAAATTGGGGACACTCTCGAGAATCCGGCTCCATCCGCTCATGGCAGGAGATCCTTTCGTCCGTGGCGGGCGACCGCCTCCTCGACCCAGGAAGCCACGCGCTCGGCGTCGGCGAGGACGGGCAGGGTGATCGCGTCGGTGACGCCGGCCTGCCGCTGCCAGTCGATGCAGGTGGCGATCGCGGCCTCGTTGCGCGCCCAGGCGCGGCGAGCGACCCCGCCCATCACGTCCCAGGGGATCGCCCGCCGGATGATCGCGTCCACGCGTTCGCTGCCGTCGAGGACGAGGCCGAAGCCGCCGTTGATCGCCCGGCCGATGCCGACCCCGCCGCCGTTGTGCAACGCCACCAGGCTCATGCCGCGGGCGGCGTTGCCGGCGAAGCCGTGGGTGGCCATCTCGGCCATCACGTTGCTGCCGTCGCGGATGTTCGCCGTTTCGCGGAAGGGCGAGTCGGCGCCGCCGGTGTCGTGGTGGTCGCGGCCGAGCATGACCGGCCCGATCTCGCCGGCGCGCACCATGGCGTTGAAGCGCAGCGCGATGTTCGTGCGGCCCGCGGCGTCCTGGTAGAGAATGCGGGCCTGCGTGCCCACGACGAGCCGGTTGCGGGCCGCATCGCGGATCCACACCCAGTTGTCCCGGTCCTGGAAGCGGCGTTGGGGGTCGATGCAGTCCATCGCCGCGCGGTCGGTCTTTTCGAGGTCCTCCGGCTTCCCGCTCAGGCACACCCAGCGGAAGGGGCCGTAGCCGTAATCGAAGAGCAGCGGCCCCATGATGTCCTCCACGTAGGACTGGAAGACGAAGCCCTCGAGCGGGTCGCGCCCGTTGCGGCAGACTTCAAGGACGCCGGCGTCGTAGACGGCCTTGAGAAAGCTGTTGCCGTAGTCGAAGAAGTAGGCCCCCCGGTCGGCGAGGGTGCGGATCAGGGCGAAGTGGCGCCTCAGGGAGGCGTCCACGCGCCGGCGGAAGCCGGCGGGGTCCTCGCGCAGCATCGCCGTGCGCTCTTCGAAGCCCAGACCCTGGGGGCAATAGCCCCCCTCGTAGACCGCGTGGCAGGAGGTCTGGTCGGAGAGCAGATCGATCGCCACGGCCTCGCGCACGGCGCATTCGAGGAGATCGACCACGTTGCCGAAAAAGGCGATCGCCCGCGCCTCCCCGCGATCCTGGAAGGCCCGCGCGCGGCGGAAGGCCTCGGCGGGGTCCTCGCAGACCTCGTGCACCCAGCCCTGCTCGAGGCGCGTGCGGATGCGCGAGGGGTCCACCTCGGCGATGACGGCCACGCCGCCGGCGATGGCCGCCGCCTTGCCCTGGGCGCCGCTCATGCCCCCCAGGCCCGAGGAGACGAAGAGGCGCCCGGCGAGGTTGTCTTCCGGCGGGATGCCGAGCTTGGCGCGGCCGGCGTTGAGGAGCGTGCTGTAGGTGCCGTGGACGATGCCCTGCGGGCCGATGTACATCCAGCCGCCCGCCGTCATCTGCCCGTAGTTGGCGACCCCGATCGCCATCGCCCGCTGCGCGTGCTCCGGGGTGTCGAAGCAGCCGACCATCAGGGCGTTGGTGAGGATGACGCGCGGGGCCTCGGGCGAGGAGGCGAAGAGGCCGAGCGGGTGGCCCGAGGCGACGACGAGCGTTTGCTCCGGGCCGAGCAGCTCGAGGTAGCGCCGGATCAGGCGATACTGCATCCAGTTCTGGCAGACCTGGCCGGTTTCCCCGTAGGTGACGAGCTCGTAGGGGTAGAGGGCGACGTCGAAGTCGAGGTTGTTGTCGATCATGACCTGGAAGGCGCGGCCCTCGAGGCAGCGGCCCTCGTAGGCGTCCACGGGAAGGCCGCGGATCGCCCCGGGCGGCCGGAAGCGGTAGGCGTAAATGCGTCCGCGGGTGAGGAGCTCGTCCAAGAACTCGGGGGCGAGCGCCTCGTGCCAGGCTTCCGGCACGTAGCGCAGGGCGTTTCGCAGGGCGAGCGCCACGTCCCCGCGGCTGAGGTTCGCCGGTCGGGCGGGTGCGCGGCGGATGCCGGGGACGAAGTCCGGCAGCGGCGGCGGCGCGGCGAAGAGGGCCCCGAGGTGGACCCGCATCGCCTGGGCGATTTCCTGGTTGGTGAGGCCTGGGTTCATGAGACCACCTCCGGAATGCTGGGGGGTGCGTGCAGGCGACGGATGCCCGCATCCCTCCGACGGTAGCCGGGCGCGGCGGTTTTTGCAAGACGCGGGGAAACGTGCGGAAAGCGAAGACCCGACCGCGAGGTGGCGCGGGCCGGGTCTTCCGTGAAAACCGAAAACCGATGGGCAGGATGTCCGGAACTACTTTTTCTTGGCGGCCGGCTTTTTGGCCGTGGTTTTCTTGGCGGCTGGTTTTTTGGCGGCCGGCTTTTTGGCCGTGGTTTTCTTGGCGGCTGGTTTTTTGGCGGTGGTTTTCTTGGCCGTCGTCTTCTTGGCAGTCGGCATGTCCTTCCTCCTTTTGGCGTTTGAATTCGGCGGTGCCGAAAAACGCTGTATCCCGCCCAAGGGTTGTATATAAACCCATTTTATCCCACAAGATGTAGAGTTGCAATCTTTTTTTGGGGCGAAGCGGCAACCGCGGCCCGCGGTTCACGGTCGGCGTCTTTACATCGGCGCCGCCGCCGTCCTAAGATCGCCGCCGCATGGTCGCGCAAGGAGGGGATCGTTCATGGAGGAGCTGATCGTCGGCCGCGGGGAGTTGTCGATCGAAGAGCTGGTCGCGTTCGCGCGCGGCAAGGCGCGGCTTTCCCTCGCGCCGGAGGCGGCGGAGAGGATC
>Ga0073932_1004302_pt1 | contig 17229 bp, 16 predicted proteins | sample DewCreD2012metaG_FD_76967 | JGI IMG/M metagenome (GOLD analysis project Ga0073932, IMG submission 76967) | Hot spring sediment bacterial and archeal communities from British Columbia, Canada, to study Microbial Dark Matter (Phase II) - Dewar... ... | reverse complement strand
TACGAAGTGGAGTGATAACGGCTAAAGATATTGAAAAAGTAATCGGTAAAAAAATAGATATTGCTGGTAATCATTATGATAAAGTTTTTCCTGGCTTATTTAAAAGGCATTATGCACCCAAAGCCAGAGTTATTTTATTTGAAAAAAGTGATTTAAAAAAATTTAATGTAAAAAATTCTGGATTTGTATTTTTTAAAATCCTGGCGATTTTGCTTTAAATGTTCCAAAAGATAAAATTGAGATTTTGTCACCTGCTGGTGACATGTTAGAAGCAGCTTCAAATTTATATTTTGTTTTGCACAAGTTAGATGAAAAAATGTAAAAAAATCTATTTTGAAAAAATAGAAGAAACAGGGATAGGTAGAGCAATTATGGATAGAGTTAAAAAAGCATCTGGTAAAATATAAATCAGTTTTTGTATTATTAACAGGCAGCATATTGATAATTGATTAAAAATTATTTAGGAGGAAGTGAATTGAAGATAAAAATAAGATATTTATATATTATTTTAGGTATTATTATTTATTTATGTGTTGGAAGTATATATTCCTGGAGTGTTTTTAGAAAACCACTGGAAGAGATTTTAAAAATAACTGCTACCCAAAGTGGAATGCCTTATATGTTATTTTTATTATTCTTTGCATTAACAATGCCTATCGCGGGAAGAAAAATTGAAAAATTAGGACCTTTTAAAATGATATTTTTGGGTAATATATTTTTATTGACAGGGTTCTTAATTTCAGGTTTTTCTAATAATATTTTAAAAATTACTATTTCTTATGGCATTATAGCAGGTATCGGAGTTGGAATAATTTATGGTGTGCCAATTGCTGTTGCTGCAAAACATTTTCCTGAAAGAAAAGGACTGGCAATGGGACTTACTCTTGTCGGGTTTGGTTTATCTCCATTTATAACTGCACCAATTATTAAGAATTTCATAAATTTGTACGGACCTTTTAACACATTTAAAATTTTAGGAATATTATTTTTTATTATTATATTTTTATCATCTTTGTTACTAAAATTTCCAGAAAAACAAACAGTTGTTAATTTAAGTCAACAAAATTCAAATAACATGGAAATAACTACAGGACAAATGATAAAGTTAAAAGAGTTTTATGGGCTTTGGTTTTGTTACTTAATTGGCTCTATTTCTGGTTTAATGGCAATAGGCATTACAAGTCCATTTGCCCAGGAAGTTATCGGTGTAAGTAGTACTACTGCTGCATTATTCGTTTCAATATTTGCCATATTTAATGCTATTGGCAGACCTTTATTTGGCTTTTTAACTGATAAATTAAAATATTTAAAAACAATTTTAATTTCATTTGTTTTGATTTTAATAGCTTCTATTTTTGGATTATTTATTGATAAAGGAAGAGAAATATTTTTTATTTTATCTTTTTCATTATTCTGGTTAAATTTAGGTGGCTGGCTTGCAATTGCTCCTACTACAACATCTTTAATATTTGGTGCAAAAAATTATACAAGTAATTACGGTGTGATTTTTACTGCTTATGGAGTGGGGGCTGTTTTTGGAACTATATTATCTGGCTTATTCAAAGATATATTTGGCACATATAAATTTGTTTTTTATCCAATAATATTTTTATGTATTTTTGGAATTATAATTTCCTTTTTAACTTTAAGAAAAGAATCAAATAAATGACATCAAAAGCAATTTTTTTAGATCGTGATGGCACAATAAATGAAGATTTAGGTTATATTTATGAAAAGGAAGATTTAGTATTTATAAAAGATTCATTAAAAGCACTAAAAATTTTGCAAAAATACTTTAATCTATATATTATCACCAATCAAAGTGGTATAGGAAAAAATATTTTTACTGAAGATGATTTTTTTAAATTTAATGATTATTTTTTAGAAACATTAAAAAAAGCAGGAATAACAATAAAAAAAGTTTATTATTGTAAACACAAAAATGAAGATAATTGCATTTGTAAAAAACCATCAACTTATTTTATTGATAAAATAATCAAAGAAGATAATATTTTAAGGGATTTATCCTATGTAGTTGGCGATCACCCACATGATGTGGTTATGGGTATTAAGGCAGGAATAAAAAGTATATATTTATTAAGTGGACATGGGAAAAAACATTTAAATGAACTTGATTGCACACCTGAATATATTGCAGTCAACTTATACGAAGCTACGAAATTTATATTAAAGAACCAATAATTATCTTTAAATAGTTGTGATGACAAATTTACATATTTATATAAATTTGTCAAAAAAAGGCGACGATAATAAACTGATTTTTATAGAAAAGTTTATATTGACCATTCAATCCATTTTTTTTGTGAAGTAAAATTACATTTATTAGAAATAGAAAATCATCATCATTTGCATTCCAGGCACCTCGGTAAAATCCCTTTTGTTCAAGTTGTGAAAAAAGAAAATGTTTTGAAAGTAATTGATAAAAATTTTTATTTAGTTTCTGCATCAAGATTTTTATAGGTAATTAAGCTTGTTATAAAAACAGATAAACAACTTATTAAAAATGCAAATAATTTTATAGGTTGTGTTGGAAATAAGAAATTTAATATTACCCAGGAAATAAATCCTAAAATTGCACCTGCTATAACTCCGTAAGAGGTAGTTTTTTTCCAAAACAAAGAAAATAATAATGGCGCAGTAAATGACGTCAATAAAAATGTCCAGGATTCAAGACATAATTCATAAATACTTGTAAATTTTAATGCTAATAACAAAGAGAAAAAACCGAGGATTATAACAGAAATTCTACACCAGAATAATTTTTCTTTATCAGTTGCATTTTTCTTAAAATAAGGAAATAAATTTTCTCCAATTAAACTTGCAGGAGCAAGTAGTGCAGTATCAACCGTGCTCATAATAGCGCTGAGAATACCGCCAGCAAATAATATTATTAAAGGAAGAGGTAAAAATTTTATTGCAAGTTCAAGTATTACAGCATCTCCTGTATTATTAGGTAATATTACTGCTGCCCAGATTCCAAGTAAAATAGGAATTAAACCTAATATCCAGTATAGAAATCCGGCTAATATTGATGAAGAACGAGCAATATTTTGATTTTTAGCGGCAAGAATTCTTGCAACAAGGTCTTGTCCGCCTAAAGAACCTAATCCAATTATTATCCATGATTCCAAATAGAGTAACCAATCTTTTGAAGTTGTTGACTTTGGAAAAAAAGAATACATATCTTTTGGTATAGAAGATATTTCATTATTATGATTTATTAAAATGATAATAAAAATTACAACAAGGGAAAGTAAAATAAAAAACATCTGAATAAAATCAGTTATTGCGTCAGCAAGTAGTCCGCCCATATAAGTATAAAATACAACAATAATAGCACTGATTATGATCGCCAATTTTATAGGCAAAGCAGTAAAATGAGAAAATATGGTGCCGAATGCAAGCATCTGCGCACCAATCCAACCAATATATGGTGGTAAATAAATCAAAGTCATTATGAAGCCCACGTGTTTGTTATATCTTCTTTCAAAATAATCAATATTTGTTGTAATTTTTAATTTGTAAAAAGCAGGAACCAAGAATATGCCCGAAATTATAAGGCATAATCCTGCACCAAAAGGGTCAGCAATCACGCCTAAAATACCTTCTTTGTTTGCAGTAGAGGATGCGCCTAAAACTGTTTCTGCTCCAAACCAAGTTGCAAATATGGTTCCTAAAGATAGAGGAAAAGAAAGTCTACGACCGGCAATAATATAATCTACAGGTGTCTTTATAAATTTATTTGCCCATAGACCTATTATTATCATTACTAAAACATATATAGAAATACCGAGTATGATTGCAATTTGTATTTTATCCAATAATTTATCCTTTTTAAATTATTTTATATATTTATATTAAATTATGGAACTAATTGTCAACAAAAAAATAATATTATTAAATAATAATAATAATAACATTAAGTCTATGTCGAAAAGTATTGACTTTTGTTTTATTTTTTAATAAACTGACAAAAAATGAATATTTTTATTATACAATAAAATATAATAAAGATATAAAAAATACAAAATTTGAATATTTATAATATTTCAAAAATTAAGATTAATGTATTAAAATATTTACAGAAGATAAAAATATTTGTTTGAATTAACTTTTTGTAGAAAAGTAAAAAAAATTTGATAATCAAATTTATATAAAAATGGAAAAAAGATAATTCAATGTTTTAAAGATAGAGGCAGTGTTGCTGAGTATGAAAGTTTAATAAAATAAAGGAGGTAAAAAATGCCCAAAGTAATCATTCTTATGGGTTCTAAAGGAGATTTGGAACATTGTAACAAAATAGCAAAGTATTTGTCGGTGTTTGGAATTCATTATGAATTACGCGTTGGATCTGCGCATAAAGTGCCTTTGAAAGCTTTGGATATAATTAAAAAAAATGAGTCAGAAGATACTGTCTTTATTACAGTTGCAGGTAGAAGCAATGCATTGAGCGGATTTTCTGATGCACAAACTTATTGTCCGGTAATTGCCTGTCCGCCTTATGGAGATAAATTTGCAGGGGCAGATATTTTTTCAAGTTTGAGAATGCCATCAGGTGTTGCTGTTTTGACTGTTTTAGAGCCAGAATTAGCTGCACTTGCAGCAGCCAAAATATTTAGTTTAAAATATCCGGACATAAGAGAAAAAGTAAAAAAATATCAACAGGATAAAAGAGATGAACTTGAAAAAGACGACGCTGAATTATGTCAGAATATGAAAAAATAATAAAATGCAAAAGAAGTTAGAAAAGCAAATCTATACTGCTGCTAAAATAATTAAAAAAGGCGGTATAGTTGCTTTTCCTACGGAAACAGTTTATGGACTTGGAGCAGATGCTTTTAATGTAAAGGCAGTTGAAAAAATTTTCAAGGTTAAAAACAGACCTTTTTTTGACCCTTTGATAGTTCATATATGTAAAAAAGAACAAATTAAATATTTATACAAAAGAGTAGATAAAAGAATAGAGCGGTTAATAAAAAAATTTTGGCCGGGACCTTTAACCATAGTTGCCAAAAAAAATCTCAAATTGCCTGATATTGTGACAGCTGGATTAGATACTGTTGCTGTCAGGATGCCAAAAAATAAAATAGCATTAGAATTTATAAAACGATGTGGTGCGCCAATTGCTGCGCCAAGTGCTAATAAATTTGGCAGATTAAGTCCAACAACAGCTCAGCATGTAAAAAAACAATTCGGCAAAAGTATAGATTTTATAATTGATGGAGGACGGTGTTCTGTTGGATTGGAGTCAACGATTGTTGATGTAAGTTTAAAAAAAATTGTAATGCTACGAAGTGGAGTGATAACGGCTGAAGATATTGAAAAAGTAATCGGTAAAAAAATAAATATTGCTAATAATTATAATAAAATCTTTCCAGGTTTATTTAAACGACATTATTCACCAAGAGCCAAAGTGATTTTATTTGATAAAAGTAATTTGAAAAAATTTGATATAAAAAATTCTGGGTTTATTTTTTTTAAAACTTCAGGTGATTTTGCATCAGTAATTCCAAAAAATAGAATTGAAATATTATCACCCACCGGAGATTTAGTAGAAGCAGCTTCAAATTTATATTATGTATTGCATAAATTAGATGGAAAAGGTGTGGGAAAAATTTATTTTGAAAAGATACAAAAAATTGGAATAGGTGTTGCAATTATGGATAGAATAAAAAAGGCATCAGGTAAAAAAATAAAATTATGGAAAGAATAAAATTTATAGAATACAAAGGTAAAAAGATTTTATACACAGATGTTTCTAATGCAAATATAGAAGAAGCATACAAAATAATAAAAGAACAGCAAAAAATCATTTTTACTTTTCCAGAAAATTCATTATTAACAGTTGCAAATTTTAAAAATTGTGAAGTCACACCTAAAGCAACCCATGATTTAAAAGAAATTGTCCTGCAAAATAAGCCATATGTAAAAGCAACTGCTGTTATTGGAATAGGTGGTATTAAAAGAATAATGTTAAATGCTGTTTCCAAGTTTTCTGGTAGAAAATTTTATGTTTGTGATAAATTAGAAGATGCACTTGAGTGGCTTGTAAACCAGGAGTAAAATGGAGAAAAATGATAAAACTCAGGAAATAATAGATAAATTAAAAGAAGATTTATTAAATTATGAAATATTTTTTAATAATTCCAATGATGGTTTTATTATTCACAGAGAGGGAGAAATAATAGTAATAAATGAAGCTGCTTTAAATATAATAGGGTTAAAAAAACATGAAATATCACAATATAATCTTTTTGATTTTATTACGGATGATTATAAAAAAATTGTTAGAGAAAAAATAAATCAAAAATATGAAGGATATTATGAAATAATAGGGGTTAGAAAAGACGGGAAAAAAATAGATGTATTATTAAATACAAAAGAGATTACTTATAGAAACAAACCAGCAAGAACTGTTTTTATAAGGGATATAACAGAAGAAAAAAAGAAATTACAAGATGCACAAGAACAAACCAAAAAAATAGAAAATCAAAGAAAATCACTAGTCTCTATGGCTAAATTAAGTACAAAAGTAAAACAGGATTATGAGTCTGTTATAAAAACAATAATAGAAATAACAACAATAATTTTGAATTCTAAAATTGGTGGTTTTTGGGAGATAACAGATGATAAAAAATATTTAGTGCCACGTGGATTTATTGGCGAGATGGATTCTGATTTGAAAATTAAATACAATGATGTTATACAAAAAAATTTAGAAAACAGAATTTTTGAACTTAACAATGATAGCGAAATAAAAAATACTTTTTCATTTCTGAAAGATAGTAAAGAAAAATTAAATCTTATAATATCTCCTGTAAGATTTGAAGAAGAAATCATAGGTATAATATGTATTGGAAGAGAAAAAAATTATGACTGGCAGCAGTATGAAAAAGATTTTGTAGCATCAGTCTCTGATATAATAACTTTAGTTTTTGAAAGATGGAACAGAAACTGGATTGAACAAGAATTGGAAGAAAGTTTGGAAGAATTAAAAAAATTAAATAGGATAAAATCTGATTTTATTTCTATGATTTCTCATGAATTAAGAACACCGATGACATCAATACTTGCTTATTTAAAAGTTTTATTAAAGGGTGATATAGGTAAATTAAGTCCAGAACAACTTGATTTTTTAAAAATAATAGAAAAAAATTCAATGCGTTTACTTGACCTAATAAATCAATTGCTTGATATTTCAAAAATAGAAACAGGTAAATTTGCTGTTGAAAAACAAAAAGTAAATTTAATAGACCTTACAAATAATGTTGTAACTGAAATGATGGTTTTGTCGGATTTAAAAAGAATAAAAATTATTAAAGAATTTTTATATGATAAAATAATAATAACAGGGGATAATAACAGGTTATCACAGGTTATAACAAATATAATTCATAATGCAATCAAATTTTCAGAAAATAATGGTGAAATAAATATTAAATTACAAATAATATCAGACAAAGAACTAAAAATCCCGGATGATTTTAAATTCTATGATATAAAAAACGAAAAATATGTATTAATAAGTATAAAAGATTATGGCTCCGGGATTGAAAAAGAAAATTTGAAAAATATATTTAGTATGTTTTATCAGGTTGAAAAAATTGATACAAGAAAACATGGCGGCATCGGGCTTGGGTTGTATATTGCGCAGGAAATAGTAAAACAGCATAATGGTTTAATATGGGCAGAGTCAGAAGGTGCTGGCAAAGGAACAACTTTTAATATTTTATTACCAATGCAATAAAATAATATTTTTTAAAATTAAATATTGACTAAGATAAAATTTTATGTTATATTTCCAAAAACAGCAAAAAAAGGTGATTTTTGGAAATGAAATATATAGAATTTAAAAATGAATTTTCAGATATACCAATTATTAATATTTTAACACTTTCATCATTGTTTAAAAATGAGATTTCTCTTCGGAGTAATATTAATAAGTGGACTAAAAAAAAGTATTTATATAGATTAAAAAATAATTTATATGTTTTTAATGAAAATGACGCAAAAATAAAAGTTAGTCGTCTTTTTATCGCTAATAATTTATATTTCCCATCGTATATTAGTCTTGAATATGCTCTTTATTATTACAGTTTTATTCCAGAAAATGTTTATGAAATGACATCAATTACAACATTGAAAACGAAAATATTTAAAAATAAGTTTGGAATATTTTCTTATACAAATATAAATAAAAAATTGTTTTTTGGCATTACGAATATTAAAGATGAAAATAATTATAATATTATAATTGCAAACCCTGAAAAAGCGATTCTTGATTTTGTATATTTTAGATTTTTTAAAAGAAAGAAAACAGAAGAAATAGAAGAATTTATAGAAAAAAACAGATTACAAAATTTGCAGTTAATTAATAAAAAAATTTTAGGAGAATATTTAAAAAATTATAATGAGCGATTTAAAAAAGAAATCAATAAAATAATAAAGGTAAATTAGATTTATGAAAGAAATTATTTTTTCTGGTGTTGCAGAAAAAACAACCATTGAAGAGAAATATAATCAATTAAGAGAAAATTTGCAAATAGTAATATTAAAAATAATTTTTGATAAAAATTATTTTAAAAATATTGTTTTTATAGGCGGCACAGCCCTAAAAATAATTTATGGATTAAATAGATTTTCTGAAGATTTAGATTTTTCATTAGAAAATAACAATAATTTTAACTTTAAACAATTAATTACAGATATAAAAGTTTATTTTGATAAAATAGGAATTAATTGTGGATTTAAAAAAGGTGGTAAGGGGCCGGTTTTGAATACTTTTTTGAGGTTTCCAGATTTATTATATACAGCAGGTATTAGCAGATTAAAAACACAAAATCTAAATATAAAAATTGAAATTGATACCAAACCACCGAAAGGTGGAGAAAAAGAAATATCTTTAATCAATCAATTTTATATTTTTCAGGTAGTCCATTATAATTTAAGTTCATTATTCGCGGGTAAATTGCATGCAATATTATTTAGGAAATACAATAAAGCAAGAGATTTTTATGACCTTTTGTGGTATTTAACAAAGAAGGTAGAACCAAATTATGTTTTATTAAATAACGCAGTAATGCAGACACAAAAGAAAGATTTAAAAGTTGATAAGGAAAGATTAAAAACACTCCTTATAAATAAAATTAACAATATTGATATGTCATTAATTCAAAAAGATATTTCAAAATTCATAATAAATCAAGAAGAAATAAATTTAATAACTAAAGAAAATTTTTTAAATTTAATTGAAAAATTATAATTTGCCATAAATAAGTCCTTTTCCCATCCATTTATTTATAAAATTTTTCATTTCAGGCAAAAGTTCAGCAGTTTTTAAATTTTCAAATTGTGTGCCAGGCAAAGGCATAAATTTGTGAAAATGAATTCTGCAACTTCTGCTAATTAATTTTTCACAAAATTTAATTGTATCTAAAACATCTTTTTTAGTTTCAAATGGGAAACCGGATATAATATCAATATCAATCATTAACTGGTATTTTTTTGCAACATCAATTGCATTTAATACATCTTTTACTGAATGTTTCCTGTGTAATTTTTCTAAAATAATATCAGAGCCGGACTGGGCACCTATTATTATTTTTTTATTACTGCAATATTTTTTTATTAAGCCAATTGTATCATCATTTACAAATTCAGGTCTTACTTCCGATGGAAAAGAGCCAAAAAATATGCGTCCCTTTTTATATGTTAATTTATGCAAAGAAGATAATAATTTTTCTAATTGAGTAAAGTTTAATTTTATCCCATCTTCTGAACCATAAGAAAAGGCGTTAGGCGATACAAAGCGCAAATCAGTTAAATTGTTTTTAAGTAAAATTTCGCAATATTTAAGTATGTTTTCTATGCTTCTGTGTCTTGGTTTTGCTCCAAAAATTTTAGTTGTCTGACAGAAATAACAATTAAAAGGACATCCACGTGTAATTTCTAAATATAAAGAATAATGAGGGTCTTTTAAAGGAAAAGGAGAAAAATTATTTAAATTAGCAGTGTTTTTAGATTTTATTATTTTATTATATGCAGTAGTGTTAAAAATTTCATTTATTATATTTTCTGCTTCGCCTTTTACTACCAGGTCAAAACCTTCATTTAAACATTCCTGTGGATTGGCGGTAGGATGCGGTCCGCCACATACAAAAATGCTATTTCTATAAATATTTTTTAATTTTTGCAAGATTAAATAATGATTATTTATATCCAGAGAGCAAAAAGAAAAAAAGAAAAAATGTCTTTTATTGTGTTTTATGGACAAATTATTAAATTTTTTAACAATAACAATATCTTTGTTGATTAAATAATTATAGGTTTCAAGTATGCCAAGTAAAGAATAAATACTATTTCTATTTTGTTTTGTTAAATATAAAATAATCATAAATAATATTATATCTAACAAAACAAAAATTTCATTTAAATTTTAAAAATAAAATAAAAAGGGCGCCTTGATATAAGGCGCCCTTTTTGTGATTATCCTATTGCTATTTTTCCTGTTTCTCCTGTTCTTATTCTGATGCATTCTTCCAGAGGTAGTATGAATATTTTTCCATCGCCAAGTTCACCTGTTCTCGCGCCTTGTAAAATTGCTTCAACTGTTGGTTTGACAAAATTATCATTAACAGCAATTTCAAGTCGAATTTTCCTTAACATATTTCCTGTTTCTTTATGTCCACGATACATTTCATTAATTCCTTTTTGTCTTCCATGACCAATTACTTCATTTACACTTAATAAATTGACATCCCTGCTGTAAAGTTCTTTTTTAACATTTTCAAGCATATGGGGTTGAATTATGGCAATTATAAGTCTCATTTTTGCACCTCCTTTTTTAATCAACTAAAGTATATGCTCTTTCATTGTGTTCGGTTAAATCAAGACCTATGGCTTCTTCTTTATCTGATACTCGAGCATGAACAAATATATTTAATAATTTGAATATAATTAGTGTTCCAATAAAAGAATAAGCAATTACAGAAATAACGGAAATGAATTGAATACCGAATTGTCCGGGATTATCAAAAAGCATTCCTTTGCCTGCTTCATTTATTGCAGGGTTTGCAAAAATTCCGGTTAATAAAGCACCAACAACACCGCCAATTCCATGGACTCCAAATACATCAAGGGAATCGTCATATTTGAATATGTTTTTAACAAAAGAAATCATAAAAAAGCAAATTGGACTGACAATTGCACCTATGATGATAGAGCCAATAACATCTACAAAACCAGAAGCAGGAGTAATAGCAACAAGTCCTGCAACAGCGCCTGTTGCCATTCCAAGAGTTGTTGGCTTGCCATTAAATATCCATTCAACAATTATCCAGCTAATAGCCGCAGCAGCAGATGCTGTATTTGTTACTAAAAACGCATTTGCTGCAAGAGAATTTGCGGAAAGTGCAGAACCAGCATTAAATCCGAACCAGCCAAACCATAATAACGCGGTGCCGAGTAAAGTGTAAGTAAGATTATGTGGAGTAGGACCTAAAGTAGTATTTTTCCGCTGTCCGAGTAAAATTGCAATTGCGAGAGCGCTGAAACCGGCATTTATATGAACAACTGTTCCGCCTGCAAAATCAAGTGCACCTAAAGAAGCAAGCCAGCCGTCTTTTGCCCAAACCCAATGACACACAGGTGCATAAATAAAAGTTGCCCATAACAAAGAAAGCAATATAAAAAACTTATATTTCATTCTTTCAATAAATGTTCCAATCATAAGTGCAGGAGTAATTATGGCAAACATCCCCTGGAACATTACAAAAATCAGATGCGGAATAGTATCAGAATATGGACCTGCTCCAAGTCCTATATTCTTTAATCCCAGCCAGTCAAGTGAGCCTAAAAATTTATTACCATTTGAAAAAGATAAAGAATAGCCAAGCAAAACCCAGTGAATACTAATCAGAGCAATCATTGTAAAACATTGCATTAAAATGCTTAAAATATTCTTTTTTCTAACCATACCACCGTAAAAAAATGCAAGTCCTGGAGTCATAAGCATAACAAGGGCAGTAGAGATTAAAACCCATGCAGTATCTCCGCTATTAATTTTTTCTGTAACTTCTTCTATTGCAAAAAGACCAGAACTAAAACATAAAATCATACTGCTTAAAAAAAATAGTAACTTTTTCATAGTAAGCCTCCTTTTAATTAAAATATTTTAAACCTAACATGAAAAAATAATCGTTATTATATTGGGTATTCAAAGATAGCAACTGCGTTGCTGATAGTATCAAAGAAATATTATTCAAAGTATAGATAAACTCTTCTGTTACATTAAGAATGGTAAAAGACGGGTCGTATGCCCACTGATTAAAATTATACCCGGCATTTGCATACAAATTAAACTGTATATTATCATTGATTGGTAAATTATTTGAAATACCTGTTTCAAGGTAATAACCTTTACCAAGAACAGAATCATAAAATAATTTTATATATGGTGCTAAAAATATATTCAAATTTATTGAACCAAAAATTTCTAATGTGTTTTTTAAATCAGAAGCATTGTTTGGGAAATTATAGATAATAAACCCTGTAAAAATATTAATAAAATCAAGGTAAGGAATTTTTTCACTTGCAATAAATGAAAAATCAGATTCAATGTAAGCATTTTGTTCAACTGGAAAAGAACCCCAATAATTCAATGTGAAATTTCCAAAATAAAAATTTAAATTTGGTTGCAGACAAAATTTCTCATAAAGTAATTGACCTCTCCATATATACCTGGTCGCTGCAGAAATAGAAGCATCAAAATTTAAATCTGAAGCCAAAGCAAAACAAACACTAAAAATTGCTAAAACAACTACGAGTAAAAATTTTTTCTTTTTCATTTTTTGTCTCCTTTCTTTTGATATTGTTTTAATTATTGTTTAGCAATATGTGTGCCATATGCATTTGCTTGAAAAAAAAAGAAGTATTAAAAAAGTTTTGATTAAAAAATAATCAGGAAAGAATAAAATAACAAAAATAAAAAAGCCCTATAACATCGCTGTTATAGGGCAAAGGTACGTATTAAAAGTGGAAGAGAGAACTAAACGTACCTATAATTTATAAAGCATATCAGCATAAGTAGGCGTGGGCCAGATATCAGAAGGAATGAGTGTTTCTAATTTATCTATATCTGTTCTTAAGTCCTTTAATTTTTTAAACACATTGTCTCTAAAATTTTCTGCTTTTTCTATTACGTCAGATATTTCTAATGCATCTGATAGAACATCCTCTAATTTTTGCAATTTAACATTTGCTGAATCAAAAAGAGAAGCAATACTTGATAGTAATTCTTTTGTGGCATCAGATTTTACATTGCAATTGTTCAAGTTAACAATAGTATCAGATAAAATATTCATATATTTTACTACAGCAGGTAAATACTGCCTTTTTACCATTTTAATTGCTGTTTTTGCTTCAATTGCAATTTGTTTTGCATATTGTTCAATATATATTTCAAATCTTGAATGCAATTCTTCTTTTGACAGGACTTTATATTTTTCAAATAATTTTTCTGATTTTTCAGTTATCATTGATTTGTGGGCATCAACTGTATTTTTAATATTCAAAAGCCCGCGTTTTTCAGCTTCTTTTACCCATTCTTCTGCATAATTATTACCATTAAAAATTATTCGTCCATGTTTTTCCATAACTTCCCTGATAATTTCTGTTGTTTCTTTATTTATGTCTTTTGCTTTTTCAATACGTGTGGCAATTTCATCAAGTGTCTCTGCAACAATTGTATTTAAGGTTAAATTAGGACCTGCAATTGACATAGATGAACCAACCATTCTGAATTCAAATTTATTTCCTGTAAATGCAAATGGAGAAGTCCTGTTTCTGTCGGTGTTGTCTTTTGGTATGGCTGGTAGAGAATAAATGCCAACTTTTAAAAAGACCTTATCTTTTGTCTGAAATTTTTCACCTTTTGCAATTTTTTCAAGTAATTCAGTTAATTCATCTCCTAAAAATATTGAAATTATTGCAGGTGGTGCTTCGTTTGCACCAAGCCGATGGTCATTGCCCGAGGTTGCACAGGATGCCCTTAAAATATCCTGATGTTTATCAATTGATTTAATCAGAGAAATTAAAAAAAGCAAAAATTGTAAATTTTGATGTGGTGTATTACCGGGGTCAAGTAAATTTTCACCTGTGTCAGTTAAAAGAGACCAGTTGTTATGTTTGCCAGAACCATTGACACCTGCAAATGGTTTTTCATGTAAAAGACAAACAAGACCGTTTCTCAAAGCTACTTTTTGAATGATTTCCATCAATAATTGATTGTGATCTGTTCCAATATTTACAAAACTAAAATACGGTGCAATTTCAAATTGAGCAGGTGATACCTCATTATGTCTTGTTTTTGCTGCAATGCCAACTTTCCATAATTCAGAATCCAGTTCAGACATAAATTTAATAACTCTGTCTTTTATTGGACCAAAATAATGGTCTTCTAATTCCTGTCCCTTTGGTGGTGGAGAACCAAATAAAGTTCTGCCACAGAGCATTAAATCAAGGCGTCTTAAATAAAACTCTTTTTCAATTAAAAAATATTCCTGCTCAGGTCCTACTGTTGGTATAACTCTTTTTACTTTTTTATTACCCAGCGCTTTTAATAAACGAACTGATTGTTCTGATATTGCATCAATTGAACGAAGTAATGGAATTTTTTTATCAAGTGCTTCACCGGTATAAGAATAGAATACCGTTGGAATGCATAAAGTCGCTGAGCCCTGAGCATCTTCTTTTATAAAAGCAGGTGTTGTGCAATCCCATGCAGTATAACCACGTGCTTCAAATGTTGAGCGCAAGCCACCTGATGGGAATGATGATGCATCTGGCTCTCCTTTTATTAAGTGTTTGCCGGAAAATTCAAGAATTGCGCCCCCCTGACCATCTGGTGTTAAAAATGCATCATGTTTTTCTGCAGTTGAACCGGTTAGAGGTTGAAACCAGTGTGTGTAATGTGTTGCTCCTTTTTCAATTGCCCAATTTTTCATTTCTTCTGCAACAACATTGGCAACATCTAATGTTAATGGCTCGCCATTGTCAATTGTTTTAAGTAGTTTTGCATAAATTTCTTTTGGCAAACGCTTTTTCATCTCTTTTTTACTAAAAACATTTACACCAAACACATTTTTAATACTTAATTTTTTTTCCATTTCTATTCTCCTTTCCACTTTTTGAATAATTTATTATAAGTATAAAGCAAGCAATATGCCATATAAAATTGTAATAATATATAAATATTTTATATTTAAAATTGATTAATAATTAACCATTTTTACATTTTTATGATTAAAATTTATTCATTAAAAAAATATTGTAATTATAAATAAATTATTGTATGATAATGGTTATAATTTAATCAGGAGGAAATATGAAAGAAATAGACAATGAAATAAGTAATAAAATAAAGAAATTAAAATTAGTCCATTATATTTCTATTGAAATGAACAAAAGTCATTCAATGACAGAATTGCTTGAACTAATTTTAGAAAGGTGTATTGAATTAACAGGTGCAAATACCGGAAGTGTAATGCTTATAAATAAGGAAGAAAAAGTACTTGATATACTGGCTTTTAAGGGGCTTGACGAAGACATAGTAAGTAAAACAAAATTAAAAATCGGACAGGGCATAACCGGCTGGGTTGCACAAACAGGTCAGCCAAAACTTGTAAATAATGCTTTGAAAGACCCACAATATGTAAAAATAAGAGATGACCTGTTATCAGAACTTGCTGTTCCAATAAAAACAGAAGATGAGTTAATAGGTGTTATAAGCGTTGATTCAGATAAAGAAAACGCATTTACAGAAGATGATATGGAACTTTTGATAATGGTTGCTGAACTTGCAGCTCAAATCATAAAAAAAGATATAATTCAGGAAAAATTACAATTAAAAATAAATTCACAGGAGATATTACTTGATGCATTTAATTTAATAGAAAGAGAAGATGATTTAACAAATGTTTTTAATAATTTAATGGACATATTAAATGAAAAAATGAACATCTTACGTGGCATGCTTGTTTTTGTTGAAAACGAAAATCCGTCTTCATTGTTTATTAAATGCGCATATAAAATCAGTGAAGAAGCAATTAAAAATGGTAAATACAAAGTTGGTGAAGGAATAATAGGAAATGCTGTTTTAAAAGGACAGACAATTGCAATAGAAGATATTTCAAAAGAAGAAATATTTTTAAATAAATTAAAAATTAAAAGAGGGCCTGGTAAAATTTCATTTATTGCCTCACCAATAAAAGCAGGCAGTGATATTTTAGGTGTTCTTGCCGTGGAAAGAAAATTTGAAAATAAAGAGGATTTTAATGACAATATCAATACCATAACTTTACTTGCGTCTTTACTTGCTTATAAGGTGCGTAATTATCAAAAGATGGAGAGCGAAACAAAAAAACTATTAGAAGAAAATATAGAATTAAGAAAAGAATTAAAAGAGCAATATAATTTTAAAAATATAATAGGTAAAAATGAAAAATTTCGTAAAGTTTTAGAGCAGGTAAAAATGGTTTCAAATACAACTGCTCCTGTTTTGATAACAGGTGAAACTGGAACAGGGAAGGAATTAATTGCAAAAATTATACATTTTTTTAGTGAAAGACGGGAAAAAAAATTTATAAGCATAAATTGTGCAGCCATACCTGAAAATTTATTGGAATCAGAACTGTTTGGATATTATAAAGGTGCATTTACAGGTGCCGTGCAGAATAAAAGAGGTAAATTTGAATTGGCTGATGGTGGAACATTGTTTTTAGATGAGATTGGTGAGATGGATTTGCATTTGCAATCAAAACTGCTAAGAGCAATTCAGGAAAAAGAAATTGAACCACTGGGTGGAGAGAAAACAATCAAAGTTGATGTCAGAATTGTTGCTGCAACGAACAAAAATTTAGAAGAACTAATTATAGCAGGAAAATTCAGAGCTGACTTGTATTACAGATTAAATGTAATAAATTTATGGCTGCCGCCTTTACGGGAAAGAAAAGATGATTTGCCTTTACTCATAGATTTTTTTATAAAAAGATATAGTGAAATTTATAATAAAAAAATTATAGGTATAAATAAAGAAGTAGAAGAAATATTCATAAGTTATGACTGGCCTGGAAATATAAGGGAACTTGAAAATGTGTTAGAACGTGCTGTTATTATGGCGCAGACAAATATAATAGATATTAGTTTAATTTC